>Ga0265338_10002209_pt1 | contig 29711 bp, 34 predicted proteins | sample 42126metaG_FD_193579 | JGI IMG/M metagenome (GOLD analysis project Ga0265338, IMG submission 193579) | Rhizosphere microbial communities from Carex aquatilis grown in University of Washington, Seatle, WA, United States - 4-21-26 metaG | ecosystem: Host-associated > Plants > Roots > Rhizosphere...
GACCTTGGCGGAAAACTTGAGCGGATGCCGTCTGAGTTGTCGGTCGGGGAGCGTCAGCGCGTGGCGATCGCGAGCGCGCTGTGCACCGATCCGGGGTTGGTGTTGGCTGATGAGCCGACGGGCGGGCTGGATCGTCGGCGTGCGCGGGTGGTGCTGGAGCTGTTGGCGGAGGTGTGTCGCGAGCGCGGCACGGCGGCGTTGATCACGACGCATGATCCGTTGGCGACGTCGGTTGCCGATCGGGCGTGGGCGTTGCTGGACGGCAAGCTCGTCGAGCACGGTCCGGACCTGCTCGATCCTGCGTCTGCGCCGACCGGGCGCTGAGGGTCCAGGGGCATGCGCTGGGGGAGCATCGTTCGCCTCTACGGCCACCGGTTGCGTGCGCGGCTGTTGCGTGAGCTGTTCGCGTTCGCCGGCGTGGCGGTGGGTGTGGCGTTGCTGTTCGCGGTGCAGGTGTCGAACGCGAGCCTGGGTCATTCGGTCGCGGATCTGATGCACGCGTTCGTCGGCCGCGCGCAGCTGCAGTTGGAGGCACGCAGCGCGCGGGGGGTCGACGAGCGGCTCGTCGACGTCGTCGCTCGCGATCCCGACGTGCGGGCCGCGGCGCCTGTGCTGCAGCTGCCCGCGAACGTGGCTGGGCCGGCCGGGAAGGAGGGCGTGACGATGCTCGCGGCCGACGGCCGGGTGGCGCGCCTCGGCGGCACGCTGCTCGGAGGCATCGGCGTCGCGGCGCTGCCCGGGTTGAGAGCGGTCGTGCTCCCCGCGCAGGTCGCCCGGAACGTTGGCGCTCACGCCGGCGGGACGGTCGTCTTGCAGATCGCGGGCCGCTCGGCGCGGGTGCCGGTCGCGGCGACGCTCTCGGCCGCGTCCGTTGGCACGCTCGCGAGCGCGCCGGTCGTGCTCGTCCCGCTGCGCTATGCGCAGCAGCTCGCGCACGCGACCGGTCGCGTCTCGCGGCTCTACGTGCGCGCACAGCCGGGCGCGGAGCCGCGGGTCCGGCGGTTGCTGGCTGCGGTCGCTGGCGATCGGCTCGACGTGCGCGCAGCCGACTTCGACGAGCGGGTCTTCGCGCAGGCTAACGGCCCCAACGACCAGTCGAGCAGCCTGTTCGCGACGGTGACGGCGCTGGTGGGGTTCGCGTTTGCGTTCAACGCGATGTGGCTGATGGCCCACGATCGTCGGCGACTGGTCGCCAAGCTTCGGCTCGACGGCCACAGGTGGTGGACGATCGGGCGGCTGCTCGCGCTCGAGGCGCTCGTGCTCGGCGTCGCGGGGTCCGTCGCGGGGTTGCTGCTGGGCCAGTGGCTTTCGATCCACGTGCTGGGGCCGGCGCCGGGCTACCTGACGATCGGGTTCCCGGTTGGAGTCGCCCGCACCGTCGATGCGAGCGCCGTCGTGATTGCCCTGGCGGCCGGCATCGGTGCTGCCTTCCTGGGCACGCTGCTCTCCCTTGCATGGCGGCCGGGAAACGCGCCCGCGGATGACGTGCTGGAGGCCGAGGACGGCCGCCATCCGCTGAGATACCGTCCGCGCTGGCTGGCGGCGGGCGTCGTCCCGCTCGCCGGTGCGGCAGTCGTGTGGTTCGCGTTCCCGCAGGCGGCGACGGTCGGGATCGTGCTGCTGGTCGCGGCCTGCGTGCTGTGGCTGGCGACCGCGCTCATGCTCGTGCTCGCGCTCGTGACGCGCCTGACCCGCAACGCACGCTCCCCGGTGCCGGCACTGGCGGTCGGCGAGTTGCGCGCCAACGGCGTCCGGTCGATCACGATCGCGGCTGTCGCCGCGATCGCGGTCTTTGCCAGCGGCGCGGTCGAGGGAGCCCGCCACGACCTCCAAGCCGGCCTGGACACCGTCACGCAGGCGGTGAACACGATCGCCGACCTGTGGGTCACGCCGGCGTCCACGAGCAACCAGCTCGGCGTCTACACGTTCCCCGTGACCCCCCGCGCGGTCGTCGCCCGAGTACCCGGGGTGCGGCGCGTCGACGTCTACCGCGGCGAGCTGCTCACGATCGGCACCCGGCTGATGTGGGTCTTCGCCCCAGCCGCGACCTCGCGCGAGCTGGTCCCGACGAACCAGATCCTCGACGGCAACCCCGCGACCGTCCAGCGAGAAGTTCGCGGTGGCCCATTCGCGTCCGTCGCGCACGCGTTCGCCGTCGAGCACCACCTGCACGTCGGCAGCGCCTACACGATCCCCGCGCCACGACCGCAGACCGTGCGGGTCGCGGCGATCACCACCAACATCGGCTGGCCCCCGGGCGCGATCGTCGTCAACACCCGCACGTTCGACGCCGGCTGGGGCGCCGGCCAGGCGAGCGCGCTGCAGGTCCAGCTCGACCCCGGCACCGCGCCCCCGCACGGACGCGACCTCGTCGCGCGCGCGCTCGCCGCGACGCCGTGGAGGGGTCTGACGGTCGAGACCGCCGCCCAGCGCGAGCGGCATCAGCGCCAGGCCTCGCGTGGCGGGCTCGTGCGGTTGCAGCAGATCAGCCGCCTGGTGCTCGTGACCGCCGCGCTGGCGGTCGCGATCGCGATCGGCGCGATGATGCTTGAGCGCCGCCGCGGGATCGCGACGCTCAAGCTGCGCGGCTTGACCCGCGCTCAGCTGCGCCTCGCGCTGCTGCTCGAGACGGCGCTGCTGCTCGCCACCGGCTGTGCGACCGGCGCGATCTTCGCGCTCGGCGGCACCCAACTGCTCGACCACTGGCTCACCACCCTGACCGGCTTCCCGGTCGTCCGCTCCACCGGCGCGCACGCCGCGCTCACGAGCCTCGCCGCCGTCACCACGATCGCGCTCGCGATCACCACGCTGCCGATCCTTCGCGCCGCGAGCGTCAGCCCGCAGGCTGCCTTCAACGATTGAGCGTCGCGTGCGCTCAGCGCTCGTCACGCGATCACCATGACCTGACGCGACGATGGTGCCGGGCCAAGGCCAGGTTGAAAACGTGGCTGTGTACTTCGATACGCGCTGTGTATATGGTGGGCGGGGGCGCGATCTTCGGGGAACAAAGCAAGGGAGGCAACGTGGTCACAAAGAACCTCGCTCGAACCGGTGCACGAGCCACAGTGCTCGCTCTCGTCGCGCTCACGATCGGACTGTGCGCGACAGCGAGCGTCGGCGCCGCACCCTCAGCGCGCGCCGCCCGGCACTCGCTGCACGTCAACGACACCGGACATCTGCACCTGACCCGCAAGTCCGGTGCGACGCTCTACGAGAGCGGCTCAGCAAGCGGCTCGCTGCCCGGATCGATCAGCGCCGTCTTCCACACCAGCGTTACGAAGGTCACCGGCACCGTCACGTTCCACTCCCGCCGCGGGTCGATCACGATGACCGCGGTGGGCTACCCGCACTCCGCCGGGACGGTCGTGCCGTTCTCAGGCAACATCGCGGTCCGCAGCGGCACCGGCGCCTTCCGCAACGCACTCGGCAGCGGCACGTTCTCCGGATCCGTGAACCGGCGCAGCTGGGCGATCAGCGTCCACGCCGTCGCGAACGTGACGTACTAACGGTCGGGTCTGTGGCGTGATGGCTCGAGGAGGCGCGCTCCTCGCGCTGGCGCTAGTGCTGGCGGCGTGCGCGCTCGGATCGGCTGGCGCGCACGCTGCCGCGCCGGTTCGGCTGACCGCGTCCTTCGCTCGCGGCGCCAGACTTGGCGGCTCGACAGCGCTGAACTTGGGCGTGCACGTCAACACGCGCCTTGAGGCCTCGCCGGTCGCCGGCGTGCGGATCCTCTATCCCGACGGGCTCGGTCTGGTCTCCAGCAGCCTGGGCCTGGACGCCTGCACGCTGCCCGCAAGCCAGTACGCGGAAATCCTCGTGAGCACGAGCGGCCTTGGTGGCTGTTCGCCCAACGCCGTCATGGCCTACGGGACGGCGCGTGCCATCGTCCGTCTGGTCCAGTCCGGCCAGATCATTCCCGAGTACGCCGCGCTCACCGTCCTCTCGGGACCACTCACGTCTGGGCAGCTTCAGCTCGTCCTCTACATCGACGGCCAGCACCCGTTCGGCGCTCGAATCCTCGTCGCCGGCCAGGCCACCGGCGCTCCTGCGCCCTTTGGCGGCGCGCTGCAGGTGGCCTTCCCGCAGATCGCGAGCCTGCAAGATCTCGCGACCATCAGCCTCACCGACCTGAACATCTCGATCGGGACCCGCAGAATCACCTATTACGCCCACGGCCGGCCCTACCACCCCGACGGCGTCGCTCTGCCCGACCGCTGCCCGCGGCGAGGGTTCCGCTTCGCGGTCACCCTCACGTTCGCCGTCACCAGCGCGAGAGCAGCTACCGCGCATGCGACCGTGCCGTGCAGCGCCCTGCACGCCTAACACGCTCCTGCCTAGCACGCTCTGCGTCTGGGGTCCGCCGGTGGCCTGCGCGACGAGGCCCGGGCTGGCGCGAGTCGCGGCAGGCCGCCCGATGGCCTGGGGCGCGAACGTGGACACGAGCGGGATCTGAGCGGTGGCGGTCGTGCTCGCGAAGCTGCTGTCCGCTCCCGCCTGCGTGGTCGCGGTGTCGCTCGCCGGGCGCAGGTGGGGGGTCGCTGTCGCCGGGGTCCTCGGCGGGCTGCCGGTCGTCGCCGGCCCGATCCTCGTCGTGCTGACGCTCGTGCACGGTCGCGCGTTCGGTGCGCGGGCGGCGGCCGGCACGCTGCTCGGGCTGGCGGCGCTGACGCTGTTCGTGGTCGTCTACGGCAAGACGGCTGAGCGGCGGGGGCCGAGCCTGAGCGGGCTGCTGGCGCCATTCCCGATCATCACGAGCGTGCTGGCGGTCTTCACCCACCTCCACGGTGGCAGCGGCCAGGTGCGCGTGCTGCTGCGCAGCTTCCTGGTGGGCTTCTACGGGTTCGCCGCCTTCTGCTTCGTGCTCGCCGCCGGCCTGGACTCGCTCAGCGGTCCGGCGGCGTTCGGCGCCGCGCTCGTGGCAGCGGTCGCCGTGCAGTCGACGGTCGTGATGCTGCGCACGAGGCGCCTGCGGCCGTTGCGCGTGGAGCGGTAGCGGCGGGTGGGTCGCGTGCCGGGTCGCTCTGGCAACCTGGGCGCGGTGCCAGCCTGACCCGGTGACGAGATTCGCGCTCGGTTGCGCGCGCTGCCGGTCTTCGCCGGGGAGCTGCCCGCCTTCGACCCGGACAGCGCGCCGGAGCGTCCCGCCGTGCGGTTTCTATGCACGTGGGGCCCACGCTCGGCCCCACGCCTCGATCGCGTCGACGAGCGGCACGAGGGCTACGCCGGCGTCGGTCAGTTTGTACTCGACCCGCGGCGGCATCTCGCGGTGACGTTCTCGTCTGCAGAGGCCGTCGTCGACCAGCTGTCTGAGTCGCGCGGCGAGCTGCCCGGTGGAAGGTGCGCCGCCGGTTGGGCTGGAGCAGAGCCGGGTGAGCTCGCGCTTGATCTCGGTTTCTCGCCGGGGTCGGCCGTTGAGGATCTTTACGAGCATCAGCGACCAGCGATCGCCGGCGACGTTGAGCGCCTGGATGTCGAGGCGGTCGGGCACGCCGCGGATGCGGTGCGGTGCTCGCCTGAGCGAAAGGGAGGGGCCGGCCGGCGCCGGCGAGCGCGCGAGCTCGAGCAGCGCACGGTACTCGCGGGCGAGCCGGGCTGGCGTCAGCGGCCACGTGGCGACCGGTGCTACCGGAGCACCGGTCAGTTCCGCGGCCGCCTCCAGGCTGCTGCACAGCCCACAGATCTCCGTTCGCGGCCCAGTTGCTTGGGAGGTGGCTCGTCTCGCGCTCTTCTCGGCGTGCGCGAGCGCGCAGCGTGGACACGTGCGGGCGGTTGGGCGTCGGGCTCTGGTGCGCTCCGCCACCGCAGCACCGTAACAAGGGGCGTCGCCATGACGCGCAGTCCGCGGACCGCGGCTTCTGAGGCGCGCGGAGACGAGAGGTGCTCCGGATTCCCGCCCGCGCGGATGCGAGGATACGGGCCGTGAGCGGCGCGTCCCCGATCTCGATCGCGATCCTCCTCTACGACGGCGTCACCGCGCTCGATGTTGTCGGACCCTACGAGGTACTCACGCGGCTGCCGAGCGCGGAGGTGCAGGTGCTCGCGCCCGGCCACGGGACAGTCCGCGACGGTGCCGGCGTGATGACGTGGTGGCCGGAGCGCTCGCTCGAGATGCTTCCGGACCCGGACGTGATCGTCGTGCCCGGCGGCCCGGGCGTCGAGGCCGCGTGCTCAGACCGTGAGATCGTCGAGTGGTTGCGTGCGGCGCACCAGACCGCGCGCTGGACGACGTCGGTCTGTACCGGTGCGATGCTGCTCGGCAGCGCAGGCCTCCTTCGTGGCCGGCGCGCCACGACGCACTGGCTTGCGCTCGACCGGCTCACGGACTACGGCGCACGGCCGCGACAGCGACGCGTCGTCGTCGACGAGCCGATCATCACGGCCGCCGGCGTCTCAGCCGGGATCGACATGGCCCTCACGCTCGCCGGCCGGCTCGCAGGCGACGAGGCCGCGCAGGCGATCCAGCTCTCGCTCGAGTACGCCCCACGCCCGCCCTACACGTCGGGCTCGCCGCGCACCGCGCCGGCGGAGATCGTCAGCCGCGTGCGCGCGATCGCCCAGGTCCGCTGACTTCAGCCCGCAGGCCGTGGCGCCTCGTGTATTCCTGCCATGACCTGCCCGATCGGCAGGCCGGCGCTCGCAGCCGCCTGGTCGAGCATCGCGCGCGTTCGCGCACACCACGCCGCCAGCTCCTCGGGCGCGAGCGCCTGCAGATGGACGAACAGCTGCGATCTCGCGACCAGCACCGCCTGGCCCTGCTCCCACGCAGCGAACCGCGAGACGCACCAACGCGCTGCTCTCCGCATGCGGCGGGTCTGCCCTCAGCGCGGTCTGCGCCCGTTCGATCTCGTCGGTTGCGGGTCGCTGACCGTTCTGTAGCCGCCCGAGGCCGTACGCCGCATGACGCCCCGTCTCGTCAGCGTGCTGACCGTCGATGCCACGACCGGCTTGGGGATCCCCGTGATCTCGGCGATCTCGGCGACCTTCCTCGGGCGCTCAGACGCAGCCGCGAGGATCTTCGCTCTGTTGGCGCCGCGCGGTGCGCGCGGGGCGCCACGGCGCAGTCCGGGCTTTCTGCGAGCGGCGGCGGGTCGGGATCTGGCGGGCGCTGACCGCGCAGCGTCCCCAAGCGCTGCGAGCCCGGCTTGCATGCGAGCGTGTTCCTCGACGGCGGGGGCGAGTTCGGCGAGGCGAGCACGCATCTGCTCGACCATGTCGTCCATCACCGGCTTCAGCTCGGCCATGCGCGTCTGGCTCCTTGCTCGTGGTCGGAGGAGTCGATGCGGCGGGAGCCTACTCGTCGGCTCCGACACCCCGCGTGCGATGAGTCCGTGCCGGGCGCGAGCCGCTGCAGCGAGGGCGAGCCGGCGACGCGCCAGCGGGCGCCGTCGGCCGGCGATGCGGCGACGAGCGGCCGCGCACGAGCCAGCGCCTGCGCGCCGTTGGGCCGGTGCCGGTCCACGTCTCCTGAATCGTCCGCGCGGATCCAGATGAACGACGGCCGCCGCATCCGGCCGATTGAACCGGCACGCGACTGTCTGCGACCGACCCGCACGGCCTCGGGTCGAGTCGGACGGTGTGTGAATCGCCATCAGAGCTTCGGGCAGGGGACGCGAACTGGAGATCGGGCATGGCTTCCATCTGCGAAGGTGAGGACGGCAAGGAAGCAAAAGCCATTCGTCGGACAGCGCCTGGGGAGAGAGCGATGCCCTTTGGGTGGTAAGGAACGAGGGTTCTCCCACGGCGTTCGTAGTACCTGAGACGCGACGAGCCGAACTCGCGGACGTTGCGTGCCCACAACTTCACGTTCGCAGCCGTCGTGAAGAACTCGAAGACCTCCACGCGCGGTCGCACGATCGTAACCGCCTCATCAATCACAAGCATGACCGTCGATACTCTGATCAGATGGCTTCAAGCAGCCGCTCGTAGACGCGGAACCGCTTCACGGTCCGGCCACCCATCGCCTCGATCGCTCGGTTCATCGAGTGGTTGGTCTCCAGGATCCAACCGACCTCTCCCCACTTGCGGTGGGTGCGCTCCGCGACGGCGAAGTGCTCCATGTAGAGGGAGGCGGCCGCTCCGGTGTGCTGGTGCTCAGGCACCACGCCGAGAAAGCCGACGCGGACGCGGTCAGTAATGCGGCGCTTGTTGAGCAGGTACCACCAGCCAAATGGGAGCAGCCGGCCATGCATCCGGCTGAGCACCTGATTGATGTCTGGGACCGTGAGCGCCATTGCGACGGTTTCGCCGTCAGCCTCGGCGATCATGAACCAGTCGCGGTCATAGACGATCTGGTAGCTGAAGGCCTCGGCGTCGAGGTCCTTTGGGGAGTAGGGAACGAAGCCCCAGTTGCTCGACCACGCAGCGTTGTAGACCTTGGCGAACTCGTCGAGCTCTCGGCGCAGTCGCCGCCGCGACATCTTGCGGATCGTGATCCCGAACTTCGTGCGAGCACGTTCGGCGACCTCGGGAAGGATCGGAAGCATGCTTGCCCGATCGGCGATGTGCAGGTCCCACACGAGGAGGTCCATCGCCTTTGCGAGGCCGGCCGCCTCACATCGCTTCTGGTAATAGGCGGGATGCCAAGGCTGGCGGATCATCGGCGCCCGCTCGAAACCCTCGATCAGAACCCCGCTCTCGTCGTTGAGTTGGAAGTCCATCGGCCCGACCATCCGGTCGGCTCTGCGGTTCGCCAGCCAGGCGGCGGCCGCCTTGAGCAGCGCGTCGAGGATCGCCTGGTCGTCCTCGAACTCGAGGAACCCGAACATGCCGCATCGGTTCTCGTGGTAGGCGTTGAACGCGCGATCGATCTGGGCTGTGATCCGGCCGACGACGCGGTCGCCGCGGCGCGCAAGGAAGTATTCGGCCTCGCCGTGCGTGAAGTACGGGTTGAGCTTGCGGCTCAGGAAGCTGTAGCGCTCGAGCTTGAGGGGAGGCACCCACGGCGTACCGACGTGGAGGCGAAACGGCAGCTCGACGAACGCTCGCAGGTCGCGCACGCCACGAACCGGCGTTACTTCGACAGAGCGTGTCTCGGCACCGCGACCGGTGTCGCGCCGCGCGGGGGTCTGAGGTCCGGTGTGCGGCGCCGGCTCATGGGCGCCAAGCGTCGTACGCTCACCAGCGGTCACGATGGAGCATCTCCTCAGTCGGTCTGCGTCGGACGGGACCGAAGCGGCCCATCGGCCATCCGATCGGGATGACCGCGAAGCTACGCACGCCGCCCGGGATGCCGAGCGCGGCGTTCCACTCGTCCTCAAGCAGCAGATGCCACATCGTGATGTTGGCCGCCAGGCCGAGCGTGCGCGCAGCGAGCAGCAGGTTCTGCACGCCCGGATACGCGCTAGCCGCCTCCGTCAAGAGCGTAGCAGGGGACGATCCGCGCCGGCGTCTCGTGGAAGTGGTCGCGCTGATAGCGAACCGCCCTGCGCACGCGCTCGAGCGCGTCAGCATCGAGCGTCCCCGGTGAGCTGCGGCCGAACGAGTCGAGGTAGGTGTCGACGCAGCGCCGCCATAGCGCCGCCAGGCGCGTCATTTGCGGACGGTCCGTGACGACGATGAATGCCTGGGCCTGTTCGTTACCAGCGCTCGGCGCGTAGCTGGCCGCTGCGATCAGCTGCGTGTGCAGCTGGTCCGGGACGGGATCGGGCTTCAGTCGTCGCATCGTCGCAGCTCCGCGATGCGTTCCTCGACCGGGGCGAGGTCGTCGCCGCCCCCACCGCGGCGGAAGCGATCCTCAGACGCGTGCGCGATCGTCCAGGGCCGCCGAACCTGCCCGGAGCATAGGGAGCCGCACGGCGGCGGGTTGCGGTCCGAGCCGGTCGGCGCGCACGCGAGCGCAGCCCGTCGGATAGCCGGGCACCGGGTGCGGCGGCGCCCGCACTTGTGGGCGCCGCCGGGGGCCGGCTGCCGCGAGGCCCCGCTGAGGCTCCGGGGATTCAGAGCCTCAGCGCGACACCGCGGGGGAGCTATGCCGGAGGGCGGACGGTGCTGTCGGCGATTCGCCGGGCAGTGTCTGCGGCGCTCGCGCGCAGCTCGTCGCCGTCGGCGAGCCCGAGGCCGCGGGCGAGCTGGTCGAGCTGTCTCGGGTCGGGGTCGGCGCTTCCGGCCTCCACGGCGTCGACGAAGTCGGCGCTGAGATCTGCACGGCGGGCGAGCTCGGCCGTGGAGAGGCCCGCGCCCGCGCGGGTCAGGTGGGTGAGCGCGGCGAGCCCGGTCCGGAGGCGCGCGGCGTCGGCTGATGGCTGGGCGGGCCGCATCATCGCGGGCTCGCATCGGACAGGCCGGACTGGCTTGCCGCGCGCGGGTCTCGGCGTGTCGCTCATCGCCACGTCACCGCGGCCGTCGCCGCGTGCTCGTCGGTTGCGACCAGCACGGCGAGACGCGTCAACGTCGGCGATTGCGTCTGCGCGCTGCTGCTGTAGCGCTCGCGGGTCTGCAGGCCCAGCTCGCCGAGGCGGGCGAGGTAGCTCGAGGTCAGCTCGTGCGACTCGGCGAGCGCTTCGCGGTCGAGTATGACGGTGACGTCGCCCTTCCCGTTTTGGCGCTCGAACTCGGTGACGAGCAGCGACGCGTCGAGCGCGGCCAGGACCGACGCGGCACGGTCGCGTTCGGCGAGTTGGTAGTGGCGCACCGAGGCGCCGCGGAGTCTCGTGTGCCCGGCGAGTCTGAGGATGCCGCTGCGTGAGAGGTAGCGCACGTGGTAACCGACGGGGCCCAGCGGGCGGCCGATGTCGCGCGCGATGTCGACCGGGGTCGCGGTCCCCGCCGTGAGCAAGCGGCGCAGGATCTGCACACGGCAGGGATGACGGACGGCATCAAGCCAGTCGGCCTGGGAGGGCTGGTGCTCCATCAGCTCCCGGCGGGTGCGGCCACCGCGACGGTCGGCAGGTGCCCGCCGGCACCGGACCCCAAGGCGGGAGGCCGGGGGCCGGTGCGGCGGGCGCCGCGCACCGGGGACCGGTGGTGCGCGACGGGATGGGGACGCGAGGATGGGACCGGACGCATGCGACCCCGGATGCCTGACGGTGAATCGGGTTCCGGGGCCGCAGCACGTCCGCGACGCCCCCAGCGGCCGCAGGTACTGCCTTCGCGTTCTATGGGGGGATTCGCGAAGCGTGCGGCGCGCTCAGCGGGCAGTGGGGGAACTGCCCGGCGGGGCTTTCGCAGCACCATCGACCGGAGGTTGACCGCAGCCGGTGCGTCTGCCTAGTTCCGGTCCGGTATACCGAAGCGGTACCCCTTAGATGACCGCTGCCGTTTGCAGCACACCGCGCTCTGGACTAGGGTTTGCTCAAGGTTGTCTGTTCGGGGAACCGGGGATGGGACGCGGAGCTGTGGGAGGCGGGATCGTTGCGAGAGTCACACTGGCGACGATCGTGCGGGCTCCTGAGCCGCTGACGCGCTACGCGGCCGGCAGAGCCGTCGAGGCACGGTTCGGTGGGGAGACCGGGGTCCTTCGCACCCGCTTCCAGCACGCCTACGACCTCGTGCCGCGCCTGGAGAGGGATGGGCTGATCAGAGCGGTCGGAAACGTCCGGGCCAACACCGACACGGGCTGGACGGCGATCCTGGCGGCGACCTCGGAGGGCGTCAAGGACTGGCGGGCCTTCCTGGCTGCTCCGATCACGATGCCCGACGCGACCGCGAGAGCGCTCTCGCGGCTCTACGCCGTTCGCTCGGGCGACTACGCAACGATGCTCGACATCATCGACCGCTACGAGGCGACCCTGCAGCGATCAGTCCTCGACGCGACCGGGCGATTCGTCCCGGAGGACGTCGTCGATCGGATCGGGTTGCTGTGGAACAGACGCGAGCTGACCGCGCAGCTGCAGTGGTGCCAGCACGCGCGCGACGAGATCGAAGAGACAATGGACGGGAGGGGGCGGCGGTGACGTTGCTTGCGCTCGGCGGCGTGACCGTGCGCTACCCCAACGCGACGGCGCTGGCCGACGTCTCGCTGGAGGTGCTCGCCGGCGAGCTCGTCGTCGTGTGGGGGCCGGCGCGATCGGGTCGCACGACGCTGCTGAACATCGCCGCCGGCGTCGTGGCACCCCACAGCGGCACGGTCACGTTCGACGGTCGGGCACCGAGCGCGAGCCTGGGCCGCCACGATGGCTTCGCGGTCATCCCGACTGGTCCGGACGCGCTGCTTGGGCCCGACCGACTCGTGATCGATCAGGTCGCCTGGCCGGCGCTGCGGATCATGTCGCGCTGGCGCGCAGAGTTGGCCGCCGATGCGGCGCTGCGCCGCTGCGGCGTGGAGGACCTTGGGCAGACGCCGATGCGGGCCCTGTCACACGCCGAGCGCGTGCGAGCGCTGCTCGCACGCGCGCTCGTGCGCGAACCGCGCCTGGTCATCATGGACGAGCCGACCTCGGGCCTGTCTCATACCGAGAGCGAGCGGCTGCTTGAGCTGGTGCGCTCGCTCGTGCGCGACGGGATCGCCGTCCTGATGACCGACGATGCCGAGGGCGCCGCGCTCGCTCCCGGCGCTCGCGTGATGACGATGCAGCGCGGAACGCTGCGCGGCGCCGGCCCGCTCGAGGCCACCGGCGTCATCCCGTTCGCGCGACGACACGCCGATCCCGGGCGCGGCGCGTGACGCTGCGGCTTGAGGGCGTCTGTCGCCACTTCACGGTCGGCGGCGAGACCGTACGCGCCGTCGACGACGTCTCCCTGACCGTCGAGCGGGGCGAGTTGATCGCACTTTTCGGGCCAAGCGGATCGGGAAAGTCGACGCTGCTGCTGATCGCCGCCGGCCTGGAAGCACCCGACCGCGGTCTCGTGACCTGGGACGGGGCGCCGGTGCCACTGAGCGGCCGGGCCGCGGATCGCTGGCGCCGCGACACGCTCGGGATGGTCCTCCAGCAGCCACAGCTCGTTGAAGGGGTCCCGCTTCACCGCAGCGCCGGCCTGCGCCTGGAGGCGCGCGGCGAGCGGCGCTCCACGGCGCGACTGCTCGGCGTTCGCGCGCTGAGAGAGATGGGCCTGGGGCACCGCCTCACCCACCGCCCCGACCAGCTCTCCGTCGGCCAACGTCAGCGCGCCGCGATCGCCAGAGCGCTGACGACCGATCCCGGCCTGCTGCTGGCCGACGAGCCGACCGGCAACCTCGACACGCACGCCAGCGAGCAACTGATCGAGCTGCTCGACAGACTCGCGCACGAGCGCGGCCGCGCGGTCATGATCGTCACCCACGACCCGCGGCTGGCGCTGCACGCCGACCGCGTGCTGCGCCTGGACGACGGTCGTCTGAGCGAGGTCGACAATGGCGCGGACGTAAGCCCGATGGCATGAGCATCCCGCCGCCGCACTCGATCGAACGCGCCGAGCGCTCCCCCTGGGTTCGCCCCGGCACGATCCTGACCCTCTACGCCGGGCGGCTGCGACGACAGTGGTTGCAAGAGCTGCTCGCCGGCGCCGGCATCGCGACCGGGGTGATGCTGGTCTTCGCCGTGCTGGTCGCGAACTCCAGCATCAAGAGCAACGCGCACGAGATCGAGAAGGCGATCGCCGGACGCGCCTCACTGCAACTGACCGCGATCAGCCCCGCCGGCGTCGACGCCTCGCTGGCAGACACCGTCCGGGCCGCTGCCGGGGTGCAGGCCGCCGCAGCGATGCTGCAAACCCGCGCGATCGTTCGCCTCGGCGCACGCGAGACCAGCGTCGACCTCGTCGGACTCGATCGCGACTACGCGAGCATCGGCGGCGTCGCGGCCCGCCCCGCGCTCATCGGCCTCTTCGCACTCCCCGGCATCTACCTCACCGCCGCTGCGGGAGACGCGCTCGGCATCCCGCCCGGCGACGCCCCCTCGGGGCCGGTCACGCTCGACATCCGCGGGCTCGCACGCGACGTCCCGGTGACCGGCGTCCTTGGACGAAGCGAGATCGGCGCATCGGCAGACACACTGACCGCGCCGACCTCCCTGAGCCGCGCACAGCAGCTCAGCGGCCTTGCGGGACGAGCCACCCGGATCCTCGTGGTCGCAAGACCCGGCGCCGACGCCTTGGCCCGCCACTCGCTCGAGGTGATCGCACGCCGCAACGGACTGCAGGCCGGCCGGGTCGACGACGAGCTGCGCGCGCTCGCCGTCGCGACCGCACCGAACGATCGATCGACCACGCTGTTCGCCGCCATCGCCGCTGTCGTCGGGCTGCTGCTGACAGCGATGGCGATGCTGCTGACCGTGCCCGAGCGCCGGCGCGAGCTGGCGCGGATGCGGATCGTCGGCGGGTTCTCCTCCAGGCAGGCCGCGCAGGTGCTGCTCTCCCAGGCGCTGCTGCTCGGCCTGGTCGCGTCGGTCGTCGGCGTCGCCGCCGGGGACGTGCTGGCGCGCAGCACCGCGCAGGCACCGCCCGGCTACCTGGCGTTCGCGTTTCCGCTGGGCGCCGGAATCGACGTCGAGGCGTGGATGGTCGTCGCCGCGATCGTCGGCGGCACGCTGTGCACCTGTCTCGTTGCCGCCACGCCGCTGGCGGACCTGCGACCGGCGCGCGCGCTCAACGCGATCTTCGGAACCAGCGGCCAGCCCGGTCAGAGCATCTCGCGCACGGTACGCCGCCGGCTCGCGATCAGCGCCGCGATCCTCGTCGCGGTCGCCTCGGTCGTCGTTCGGTGCTATCCCGGCACGACGCTCGTAGCGATCGGCGTGCTGATCCTCGCAACGCTGCTGGCGATGCCGGCGCTGCTGGCCGCGGTCCTGTTCGGCGCAGACCAGTTCGAGCGCCTGGACCGTGCACCTCCGTTCGTCATCCCCGTCGGCGCCGTGCGAGCAGCCCCCGTGCGCTCCCTCGCGCTGGCCGCCACGTGCGCGGTCGCGGTATGCGGAGCGCTGGCGATCGGCAGCTCCCGCGACGATCTGATCAACGGCATCGTGCAGGACCAGCGCGAGTATTACGGCACGACCGACGTGTGGGTCAGCCAGCAGGGCGACGCGCTCGGCCTCGAGCAGTTCCAGGCCCCGACCGGGATCGCAAGACTGCCCGGGGTGGCCGCCGTGCGCCAGTACACCGGCGGCCTGCTCGACATCGGCGACCGACGCACCTGGGTCATCGCGCGCCCAAGCCAGGATCCAATGATGGTCCCGCGCTCCCAGGTCCGCGACGGCAACTTCGCCACCGCAAACGCCCGGCTGCGCCTCGGCGGCTGGGTCACGGTCTCTGACCGACTCGCTGCAGAACACGGCCTTTCGCCCGGCGCGAGAATCACGCTCCCGACACCAACTGGCCCGCACGACTTCCGTGTGGCCGCGATCACGACGAACCTCGGCTGGGGACCGGGCGCGATCACCATGAACGCCGCCGACTACCAGCGCGACTGGGCGACCAGCACACCGACGGCGCTGGAGGTCGACGTCAGACCAGGCGTACCACCCTCCCGCGTCCGGGACGAGATCCGTGCGGCGCTCGGACCACGAACCGGCCTTGAGGTCAAGACCACCGCAGACGCGGTCGCCGCCGGACGCAAGATCGTCGCCGACGGACTGGCATCCCTCAAGAGAATCCAGACGATCCTGCTGATCGCCGCCGGACTCGCGATCGCACTCGCGATGGTCGCCACGATCCGCGAACGCCGCCCCCAACTTGCCGCCTACGCGATCGAGGGGTGGGCACGCAGCGCGCTCTGGCGCGCGCTCATGTTCGAGACGACCATGATCCTCCTCGCCGGATGCATCGCAGGCACCACCGCAGGAACCTACGGGCACTACCTCGGCGGGCGCTGGCTCGAGCAGACCACCTCCTTCCCCGCACCGTGGTCCTGGTCGCCCGTGACCGTCCTCGCGGTCTCCGCACTGCTCGCCGGCGTCGCGCTGCTCGTCACCGCGATCCCCGGCTACTTCGCCGCCAGACCCCACGGCCGGCTGGCCGTCGACCGCCACTAGCTCGTTCCCAAGCCCGCGGTCGCGGGCAGTAGGTGACCAACCGTTGAGCGAATGCTTCGTGGGTGGCCGGAAGCACGTGGCCGCCTTGAGCGCCAGGGCCGCCTCAGCCGCCAAGCGCACGACGACGCCGGGAAGGTCGACAACGCGCGCCGTGGTGCCGGTACGGGGCGCGTGCGCATCACCACGTGCCCGGTCCCGGCTGAGCAGCCGGCGCTACACCTTCCTGCGAACCTGCACGCCGGGCCGTCTGTACCGTGCACGGGCGTGTGGGGCTCGGTGAAAACCCATGACGGCGACCAGGCCTCGAGCGGGGTTGTGCGGGAAGGTCGATCCTTGGATGAAAGAGGCTCACCATGAGCGCGCTCGTCCGTGTCGTAGCCGAATTGGACCCGCACTCGACCGACGAGCACCAAATCGCACTGACGCTATATGCGAACAGCGCCGACTCGGAACGCTCGCCCGACCGGCTCACCAGCTTTGCCGGGCCGCGTGTCGGTCCGGCGAGCATCTGGGTCCGGTCACACGTCGATGGCGAGGACCCCGAGGAACACGTCGCATCGCTACAAGACGTCATCGACATCGTGCGTCACCTGCTCACCGAGAACCATCGCGCCCTGGCGATCTGGCGGGGCCTCGCGCAGGAATGGGACCTGTCCGCCCCACCAGAGGAGCTCTCCCAGGCGTTCGACGTCGAGCACGATCTCGTCATCGCGGAGGCGTTGACGGAGGCGCTGACGACGCGCGGCGTTCGGTCCGATCCCGGCACGCCGGTGGTCTCGCAGATGCAGATCAGTCGAGAATCCGTCGCGATTGATGCCCTTGGGCGGGCCGCTCCCAGAATCTCAGCGGTTGTGCAACGTCCGGGATTGACCCCCGTCCTCCCGCTTCGCACCAAAGGCCAACCGCCAGCGCGATCACCTCCTCGTCGATCACCTTCCCGACCGGCCAAGACCGCGACGCCTCTACGCCCCCGGTAGCTGCGCCGGCTCGGTGCGAGAGGCATCGGCGATTATCAGCCGGTGCTCCCGGCGCTCAGGACGATCACGAAGCTCATCCAATACGAGACGTCCATTCTTCCCGCCGCGCGTCGCGAGATCCGCAGATGGGCAAGCGCCGCCGCCTCGATCCCCGACCCGACGCTGCGCACCCACGCCACCTACGTCGTCACGACCGACGCCGGCAACGCCGAGGCAATCGCCGCCTTCGCGGCAATCGCACCACGCGCCAGTCGCCGCGCCACCGTCGAGCTGCTCACCACCTACCAGATCCTCGTCGACTACGTAGACGCTGTCGGCGAGCACGTCTGCGCCGACCGACTCCTACAGGGCCTAGCACTCGGCCTCGCCCTGGCCGCCGCGCTCGCCACTCCGCACGCACCGCTCGACCTCGACCCGCTCGGCGACGACGGCGGCTTTCTCGCCGCGCTGGTCAGCACGTGTCGCGACGGCCTCTGGCAGCTCCCGTCAGCAGCCGCGGTCGCAGAGGCGGCCGGCGTCGCCGCCGTCCGCTGCGCCCACGCGCTCGCACACACGCACGCCGCAATGCACACCGAATCACTCAGCGCCCTGCGCGGCTGGGCGGCCCGACAGCCCGGGACGAGCGGCTACGCATGGTGGGAGGTCGCCGCCGGCGCGAACTCCAACATCGCGATCCCCGCGCTGCTCGCTGCCGCAGCCGACCCCGCCACGACCGCCCGCGACGCCGCCGCGATCGCCGCAGCGTACTGGCCGCACGTCTGCGCCCTCTCGACCCTCCTCGACAGCCTCGTCGACTACGAGCGCGACACGGTCAGCGGCAACTTCTCGTTCGTCTCGCACTACCCCGAAGACGCCGCGATCGAGCGCGGCCTGACCGCGACGGCGACACGCTCGCTCACCGCCGTGCTAGCCCTTCGGCACCGCCACACCCACACGATGATCGTCTGCGGCGTCGCCGGCTACTACGCCACCGCAGGAAACGGCGGCACACTCGCCGCCCGGATCGCGCCACACGTCCTCGCACGCCTGCGGCCCTCAGCCACCCCGATCATCGCCGCGCTGCGCGCGCAGCACGGCGCGCAACGACTTCACGACGACCTCCGCCGCGGCGCCTCGGGCGTCGCGCGACGCCTCCGTGCGGCGTGAAGCGTGGCGTCGCGGGCACGACAGCGCGGCGCGCCGGCGTCGCCCGTTGCGATGGGTGCCTGCATCAGGTCGACTACGGTGACTTCGGCTGCGCGGCGGGGATCGGCCGGCCACGCGCATCACGCCACGTCTGCGCCGTCAGTCGGGTCTGGCCGGCGTTGGTCGGGACCAGCACGCTCCAGCTGTTGGCGTGCACGGTGGCGGTGCGGCGGGTACCGTCGGCGAAGCGCAGGTCGACGACGGCGACGCCGTCGGGCACGAGCCCGAAGACGAGGTGGCCGAAGACGTTGGCGCCGCGGGCAGACGGAGTCAGGGGCAGATGGAAGTTCGGCGTTCCGCCGGCACCGTGTGCGACCAGTGCGACGAGGCCAAGTCGGAACCCGGTCTGAGCGGCGCGGGCGCGGGCGATCGCTCGTGCTTCAAGCGCGTGTTCGGCTGGGGTGAGGGTGCGCAGGCAGTCGGCCGCGGGGCCCGGTCGTGCGCGCCCGATCGTGGGGACGAGGTAGAGGACGCTGCCGTCGGCCGCCGTTTGGAGGCGGCGGATCGCGTCGAGCTCGACGGCGACGGTGTCCGGCCAGCTCGCGAGCGAGCGCTGGAATGCGTCGGGCAGCCGATCGGCGAGACGGCTGGGGCGGCGCACGACGCCCAAGAGCGCGCGCACGCGCGTCGGTGGGGGGGTGCTCACGAACCGTGGCGGGACGCTCGCGCGGGGCTGCTCGCCGCAGCCCTGTCCGGGCACGATGAAGTTGCCGCCGGCCGCGTCGGTCATGTCGTTGGGGATCCCGGCGCGGCTGAGGATGTTGCCGTTGGCGTCGTAGGCGTCGGCGCGCATCCCGAAGAACGGGCCGCGCAGCTCCGCGATGTAGTAGGCGAACGGGGCGTGCAGCCCCATCGCGGAGAGCAGCTGACGGTCGCGCACCTGGATCACGCGCGCCACCGCATGGAGCGGGCGTCGATAGACGCTGTGCAGGTAGCGGACGTCCACACGCGCGACTGTGGGTCTGACGGCGCCGACGACGATTCCGCGCCGGCCGCCGGCGAGCGCGACCTGTCCTTGCCAGTCGATCACGCGGCCCTGCGCTGGCGTGTTCTGTCCGCACCCGCGCGCGAGGTTCTGCTGTGGCCAGTCGAGCTCGATGCAGAGCCCGCGGCTGGTCTGAAAGCCGATCAGCTGCCAGTCGCGCCCGTCCCCGTCGAGTCGGCCGGTCGCGAAGATCACCGGTCGCGTCAGCGGCCGTATCCCCGCCGCGCGCTGCGCGGGGGAGATCCGCGCGAACCGCAGCGTTGGCGGCCCACCGACATGCCCGCGAACGGCGAGGTAGCCGGCGGTCCCGCCCGCGCCGACGAGCGCGAGCGCCGCGAGGAGCAGCATCGCGCGGCCGCGTGCGCGGATCGGCCGGGCTGGGAGCCAGCGCCGGCGACGTGTCTGACGCGCGGCCGCGGCCGCGAGCTCCTCCCCGAAGCGCTGCCCGAAGCCGATCATCGGCACCCCTCCTCGAGCTGTGTCCGAAGCGTCGCGAGCCCGCGACTGACGCGCTGGCGCACGACCGCCGGCGAGCAGCGCAGCTCGCCGGCGATCTCGTCGTAGTCGCGTTCTTCGAGCACCCGCGCGACGATCGCCTCGCGCTGCGCCGCCGGCAGCTCGCCCATGAGCGACATCAGCGCGCGCTCGCCGCTCGCCGCGACATCGGCGAGGTCTTCGATGCGCTCGAGATCCTCGTCGTCGATCATGACCGGCTCGATCCCGAGCCGGCGCCGTGCGCGGTCAGCGACCACGCCGCGCCGGGTCGCGTCGATCAGCTTGTGCCGCGCGATCGCGAACAACCATGCGGCCGCCGGCTCAGGCCCACGCCGATACCGGCGGCTGGCGTGCAGCGCGGCCGCGAACGTCTCGGCCGCGAGATCGGCAGCGACGTCGGCGCCCCGAACCCGGATCGCGAAGAACGCCAGCACCGGCTCGAAGTAGCGCGCGTAGAAGAGCCCGAACGCAGCCGGATCTGACCCGCACGCCACAAGCAGCTCCTCATCCGAGCGTTGATCCATCTCACCCACTCAATCGCAGCCGCCCACGACTTGTGACAGCACCCGCCACCCTGGGGACCAGGAAGCCCGCTCGCCGGCTGCACGCGACGCGTGGCGGGCGGGCGCCCGGCGGGGTGGAGCGCGGCGAAGGTGGGCCTATGGCGTGTTGGCGTTGAAGCCGGGCATGGTGATCGTGTGGCCGTCGGCGAAGCGTGCGGTAAGGACGATCGCGCCGGTGGGGAAGTCGCCGTCGTAGATGACGAGGAACGCGTGCGCGCGGTTGGAGGGCAGGATCGTGCGCACGTCGTCGGGGGTTGTGAGCGTGACCGAGCGCACGCGCGGGTCTGCGATGCCTTCCACGAACGTGCGGCTGGTCTGCGCGCGTCGGGCGACCTGCTCGCCGGCCGCATCTGGTCCGACGGTGAAGGAGCCGTAGACGGTCCTGATCGGCTGGCGCGGCGTCGGCTGCAGCAGGTGGGGTAGGCAGCCGAGGTTGGGGTCGGGGCCGACGTCGAGCATGGTTCCCAGCGTCGCGTCCAGCTCGCCGACGCGTCCATCGACGACGCGGCCCAGGTCCGAGGTGCACCAGCCGCCGTTCTCGGCGCGGGCGGCGAGCAGCCCCCAGGCCAGTCCGCCGCCGGGGTCAGGCGTGCGGTACTCGATCACCGCGCGCGCGTTGGCGAGCGGCAGCGACGCCAGCGGTTGCGCGCCTCGTGCCCATGGCGGCCGTTGGGGCTGGTCGGCGCGGCGCTGTTGCGCGTCGGCGCGGTAGGAGGACTCGACGACGACGGTCGGCCTTGCAGGCGCGGTGACGGTCAGCTGCACGCCGGGGCGCACGCTAGTGAACGGGACCGCGACCACGAACGCGCCGTCGTCGGTTGCCGGCGGCACGTGCGCTGTCGCGTTGATGCGGATCGTGGCGCGCGTGTTGGGACCCGTGAGGCCCCAGGCGATCGACTGCAGTCCGCGCGCGTTCTCGTCGGCGGGGTGCGCGACGCGGGTCAGCAGCTCGAGCTGCGGGTCGCTGGCGGGGTCGGCGGCGCATCGCAGCGGCGCGCCCTCGACGCCGACGGGGACGGGCCGGAAGACGTTGGCGCCGTCGATCCAGCCGAACTGGCCGTCGACGAGCCGGCCCAGCTCGCCGCAGCGCTGCGGGCCGCTGCTGGGCAGCACGCGGCCGTCGGGGCGGCGCGCGAGCAACTGCTGCTCGACGACGCGCACCGCCCAATCCGGGCCGCCGAGCGGATCCGGGGTGCGCGCCTCGATCCGTGCCGGGCTCAGCTGGCGCACGCGCACGCCGTTGAGACGGTCCTGCAGCGATGGCGGGCGCGCGGGCGCGAGACGCGGCTGACGGGTACCGGAGGCGGTCGCGGCATGCGTGCCGGGAAGCACGAGCGCGAGCGCGAGCCCGACGAGGAGCCCGATGGCAGCGGTGCCGGCGGCGAACGTGACGATCGTGCGGCGGGTCATCGGGTCGGGACCTCTCTGTCGATCAGGTTGGTGTCGCCGCGATGGCGCTCGACGTGCCCGTCGGTGAACGTGATCTGCACGGTCAGCGAGCCTGGGTCCACGCGCGCGGGCATGACGGCCAGCAGCGTTCGGCCCGGCGGGATCTTCGGGTCGATGTCGAGCCCGGGTCCGTGGATCTCGACGGCGAGCACGTCGGCGCCCAGCAGCCCCCATACGGCGGTGCGCGGCGCGGCGGTGCCCCACCCGAGCGAGCCGGCGTGCGTCGGCGCGGTCGCGCGCGTCAGGCGGCGGATCGCGAAGAAGTAGCCGCGCTGCCCGTGAGTGTCGAGCAGCCCGCACGCCGGCGGGCTGACACCCTCGGTCTGCGCCCGGGAGCGGACGGGCGCGAACGTCACACAGGTGCGGCGATCCCCGTCGGTAATGCCGGCCTGCGCACGCCATGCGCCAGCGCCGAGCGGGTCGCGCACGATTCCGGGCGCGATCCCGAAGAAGTGGCGCTCCACGTGCCCGGGGAACATCAGCGAGACGGCCGCGTCGAGGTCCTCGGGGTAGCCGCGCAATGCGACGACGAACGTGCCGCCGGCACCGACGGGGACGCTGCGCCTACCGGCGATCGTCGCGACCCGCACGCCGCGCAGGCGCGGGCCTGCGATCCCGCTGATGACCGTGCGCACATCCGCGCGCCGCGGCGCGTCGAAGACGCGCGCGCCCAGCAGCGCGTCACCGCCCGTGCCGATCGCGCCGCAGCTGTCCGTCACGCCCGGCGCGAGCAGCCGAAAGCGGCCGTCGGTGCCGACGAGCCCGAAGCGCCCGCCGAGCACCTGCCCGACCGTGCTGCACCACAGGCCCGTCTGGCTGCGCGCCAGGCGCAGCGACCACGGCGGCTGTCCGACGGCCGGGTCCGGCGCGCGCAACGTGCTGAGCCACTCCGTCGAGAGCACCGGACGCTGCTCGACGGGAACATCGCTCGCCGACGGCGCCTGGATCACGCTCCCGCGCAGGACCAGCAACGCCGCACCCGCCGTCGCCCCGCCGAGCAGAAGGACCAAGGCCGCGGCCAGCGCCAGCGACCGGCGCCTCGGCGAGCCGCTCGCCAGTCGAACGGGTCGCCGCGCGTCCGTCGCGCGACCCGGTGTGCGCCGGCGGGCGGCGTCGATGAGGTCGCGTTCGATCTGGTCCACGAAACCGCTCACGCTGCTCCCTCCCCGACCTGGGCGCGCAGCGCGGTGAGCCCGCGCCTGACGCGCTGACGCACGACCGCCTCCGAGACCCGCATCTCAGCCGCGATCTCCGCATACGGACGCTCGTCCACGATCCGAGCCAGCAACGCTTCGCGCTGAAACGGCGGAAGCCCCGCCACCAGCTCCGCAACGTCCGGTCCCTGCTCGGCTGCGACCAACTCTTCGACGCGCTCGAGGTCCGCATCGCTCAACTCCCGGGCAGGCATGCCAAGCCGCCGGCGCGCGCGATCCTCCACTTGGCGTCGCCGGACGCTGTCGATCAGCACCGAGGAGGCGATCACGAACAGCCACACCCGTGCAGGCGCACGCTGCGAATCGAACCGGTCCGCCTGCTCCAGCGCGCGCGCGAACGTCTCGGCGCACATGTCCGCGGCCAAGGCCGCTCGCCGCGTGCGCGCGAGCAAGAAGCGCAACACCGCGCCACGATGGCGCCGGTAGAAGACCCCGAACGCCTCCGGGTTCACGCGGCAGGCCGCCAGCAACTCGCCATCGCTTCGCTCGTCCATCACCATGTAGTACGCACGAGCGCCAACGCTGTGACACCGACGCTCGGCACCGGACTCGCGTAGGCCGCGCCCAGGCCGGCTCGTTGCACGCCACGTGGACGGACCCGCGCCGGCGCGGTCGACTGCTTCGATGCGCGCGCCGCGCCGCGTCGAAGCGGATCCCGCCTTCAAGCAGCTCTTGCAGTCGCGCACCCTCCGAGGACGCCGACCTCGGCCTCGGCGCTCTGCCCGAGGAACTGCGTACGTGTGGCTGGGGGGCCCGCTGTGGCAGGCCCCAGCCACGGGCGCTTCAGAGCTGCAGCACGATGCGGGCTCCGGTAACGTCGACTTCGACGCTGCGGATCGTCGAATCGCTCGCGAGCGTGTAGACGTTGTCGTGCACGGCGACCTGCTCGGCGTGCACGTTGGCCAAGCCGATCGTGACGGTACTCACGCCCTCTGGCGCGAGCCCCTCGATGAAGTCCGCTACGGACCCCTCGGCGCCGCGTGCCTCGACGTTACGTGCCACCGCTTCCGGGTGCGGTAGGGATGCGAATGCTCGACGCATCTCGACCGGTTTCCGACGTGCCAACTAATATGCCGCCCGCTGGTAGATCAGACGCGCACGAAGACGGTGCGCTGGACTTCTGGAGGAAGCTTGACGCTTGGAAGAAGTGTCGTTACTCAGGGCGCCGGCAGGGGCGCGTTGACATCGTGGGGCGGCGCTGCGGCGCGGGTCCGCGTTCGCTTCATGCTGGTGATCGCTGGCGCGATCTTCGCGTTGGCGGCCGGGGCTGCGGTCCATGCGCCGACCGCTTCGGCGTGCTCGGCTACGTCTCACTGCTATGGCATCGCCTCGTCGGTGGATGGGAACGGTTTCTCTGGCAGCTCCGCGTACGTTCGGACCAACTGCATGAATCTGGCGAGTGGCGCGGAGTTCATCACCAACGAGCTGTGGGCTGTGACGAGCAACGGCGCGCGCTGGGTCGAGGGTGGGATCGGTAAGGGGGCACAGCTCGGGACTGGCGGGCTCCAGTACTTCTGGGGGCGCAATGACCCCAGTCTGAATCCGGCATTCATGTCGTGGAACCTCGGCGCCGCGCCCGCGAACACCTACGAGCCCGTCACGCTTGAGCTTTCGGGTGGGCAGTGGTACGTCTTCAATGACGGGGTGTGGAACCACACCTCAGCGGTCACGACGCCGGTCAGCACCTTGCAGGGCGGGATCGAGACGAACTCCAACAACACCAGCAGCTGGGGCAGCGAGTCCAGCATGTTGAGAATGGAGAACGGTGGCTCTTGGGTGGACGGTTGGGGTCCATTCTTGCTGACTCAGCAAACCAACACGCGGGTCCAATGGGTCAACCAGTACGACTGGATCCAGATGGGCGCGGGGTCGATCACATGCTGAACCAGAACCGGAAGGGGCCGCGACGTATGCACATCTCCCGTCGAATCAGCCTGATCGTCGGCGTCGTCATCGTCGCGGCAGCCGTCGCGGGCGTCACGTTCGCGCAGGCCGACAAGACCGGGCGGCCAAGCGCGGCGGCAGCGCTCGCCCATACCAAGCAGCTCTCCGAGCAGCTCGCCCACATGCCCAAGGTACGACCGCATCACCGCTCGCACCGACTGACGCAGCGCGCAGCCCATTCGGGGGTGCCGCGTGCGCACAGCGCGCAGATCGACGCGGCGCTGAAGAACGCGGCGAACGTCGCGGGGGCGTACGCGCTCCCCGCCTCGCCGTCCTCGGGCACGGCTGCGGCAGCGCCGGCAACGCTGCCGGCGCAGGTCGTGGCCGCCGTCCAGAAGACGGTCGTCAGCGACGCCCTCGACTCAAGCGGAGTCGAGTCGAACAACTCGACGTACTCGTCGGGCGGCACGGAGACCGTCGTGGAGGTGTCGGGAACGTTCGCGCCACCGACCGCGCCGCCACCAGTCGGCGGGACCGCGTACACACCGAGACCCGCCAGATACCTCATCGTCGTCACCGACGATGCGACCGGAGACGTACGCGGAGTCGGCCTCGGCGACACGCCGATTCCCCTGACCCAAATGAGCGCGAACGTGACGGACGCGACCGTCCCGCAGCCCTAGCCCCGACGGGTAGGCAGCGCCTACACCAGCCCACGTCGTGCGCCCGGCACCCAGCGCGTCGGGCGCACGGACGTGGGATGGCCGGCTACGCCGCCGCCAACTGCTCCAGCACCGCAAGCACCTCGTCGTCATGCGTTCTCGGAGTCTCAGCTTGCGGGCCGTTCAAGGAGACTCAGCGTGATCCAGAGACTCACAGCTTCCCGCAGGCGCCGTGCACTGGCCGTCGGTGGTCTTGCGCTGATCGTCGCGCTCGCCGTTGCCGCAACCGTCGTCGCCGCGAGCTCGAACCCCGACGCCGACCCCGCGCTCAGCCCCCAGCCGTCCGTCACGGCGGTCAGCTCGGCCGCCGCCGCGCACCTGGCTGTCTTCAGTCGTGCGCGCGAGGCCTCCGATGCCCTGCCGGCGAAGCTCGAGCACGTGTTCGGCTCGTTCATCCCGCAGGAGGGAGCAGCTACGGACCTCTCGCGGCTTGCAGGGACGCGCTACGGCAACGAGGTCTACGTCGTCCCCGCCGAGCAAGGGGCGGTGTGCGTCGTGACGTCCAACGTCAGCTCCCTCGGGTGCGTGCCATCTGGCGCGCTAGTGACGGGCGCCGTCGCGTCGCTCACGCTCTGCTCGCCGGCGATCCCGAGAGACACGATCGAGATCGCCGGCGTCATCCCCGACGGCGTGGCCAATGCGACAGCGCAGCTCGACGACGGCTCCTCGACCCCGGTCGACGTGAGCAACGGCGTCTACCTCGAGCGTTTCAGACGCGACGGCCCGTTGCCGAGCGCGATCGCGTGGACGGCCTCCGATGGCCAGCACTCCGTAAAGACGAATGTGCCCTCCGACACCGGCACGATGAGATGCGCGTCGCCGAGCGACCTGCCGCCGCCCTCGCAGCTTCCCGTGCCGCCCGACGCGGAGCGGGTCCCATGAATCGCAGGCGTCGCAGAAGCGATCACTTTCCCGGTGACGTCGGAGATGCCCGAAGGCTTCCTGGGCAACGCTTAACCTGGTCTCGCCGTCATGCGGGCTCGTCATGTGAGCCGTCAGCTGCCGGTGGGCTCGTATAGCCGCGGATCGCGACCGTGACGCGGCACGTTGCGCACAGGCGTCTCTCGTTGTCGCGAAACTCGACGTCCCAGGTCCAGCTCGTTCGTCCGGCGTGGAGGACGCGGCCTGATGCGTGGGTTGCGCCTTCGGAGATCGGGCGCAGCAGGCTCGTGTGGTTGGTGCTTCCGATCGCGGAACGGCGGTCGTCGCTGTGGACGCGGTAGATCGTGGAGGCGGTAGCGACGCTCTCCGCGATCGAGCTGTAGACGCCGCCGTGGACGATGCCAAACGGGTTGCAGAGGCCGTCGCGGACCTCGACGACCGCGCACACCTCGTCGGGCGCAGTCGGGTCGAACACGAGACCCAGCGTGCCGTCGAAGGCTTCGTGAAGCGGGATGGCCTTCGAGACGCGCGGCACGCACCAGCACGCTACCGGCCACCTCGGTCCCGTCGCGCCGGACCGCCGCCGTGGCGGCATGCGAGCGCGGGCGCCACGCCACCCGTGACAGACCCGGTCGCCCGTGGCCACCGGCGAACGAGCAACGCTTACCGATCCGGATTGCGGTGGAACTGTCGCGCGTCGAGCCGCTGCGGTCTAGGCTGCGCGCCTGGATGCCTGCAGCTTTCCGGAACGCTGGCGTGGCACGCGCGTGTTTCGCGCTCACCGCGCTCGCCGTCGTGGTGGGCGTCACGATCGAGGCGGCCGTCGCGGCGAACGCTGCCCCTGACCATTTCGCGACCGCCGGCGGGCGCGTCTTCAACGTCTTCTGCTACTTCACGATCCAGTCGAACCTGCTCGTGGGCCTCTCGTGCCTGCTGCTGGCGGTCCGGCTCGAGCGACGCTCCGCGCTGTTCGCGTGGCTGCGGATGACGGGCCTGGTCGCGATCGTGATCACCGGCCTCGTCTACTACCTGGTGCTCGCCGACTTCAGCACCCTTCACGGCTGGAGACTCGCCGGCGACCTCGTCGCGCACGCGATCGTGCCCGTGCTCAGCGTCGTCGGCTGGATCGCGTTCGGGCCCCGCGGCCTCACGACCAGGCATCTCGTGCCGCTGACGCTTGTCTTCCCGGCGGCGTGGCTCGCGTTCACGCTGATCCGCGGACCGATCGTCGACTACTACCCCTACCCGTTCGTCGACGTCAACGCGCACGGCTACCCGATCGTGCTCGTCAACAGCGCGGTCATCGGAGCACTCGTGCTCGCGCTCGCCGCCGGCGCGCTCCGCCTCGACGCGCGCCTCGCCGCACGTGCCATCGCGCGAACCCGGTGACGGCGCATCCCGTGCGCTGATCTCGCCCTCGGCCCTCGGTCGCGCGGTGCGACAGTTGCGACGCGAGCGCGACATGACCCAAGAGGACCTCGCGGCGCAAGCCGGCCTTGTCCCGAAGCACATCAGCTTGATCGAGCGCGGCCGCCTGAACATGCGCATCACGACCATGCTGAACCTCGCCGAGGGACTCCGCGTCTCGGCGAGCGAGCTGATGGACGTGGCCCAGGCCGAACACGACGGCACCGTGCGAGAGTCGCAAGCGTCGAGACTCGACGGGACGGTCGGCTCACGCTAGCTCGGGCGGGGCTGACCGGCGCGCGCCTCCTGCGCGCCGGTCAGCGGGGGCCGACGAACTACTGGCTCGGCCGTGCAGTGCCTGCCTGCATCCGCGCGGTGGGCGCCTGATCGTCGTGCGCCGTGCCGTCCGGTGTGACCCATCTGGTCTCTTGGGGCGGGCTGGAGACGTCGATCGAGAACGCGTTGTCGACCACCGGAGCGGTCGCGGTCGTGCCATCAGCGAGCGTGACCTCGATCGCGCGCACGCCGTCGCGGGCGATGCCCGCCACGCGGGTGACGCCCTCGCCGATCTGCTGGCCGCCGGAGTACGTCACGATCGCACCGTGCTGCGCGATGTCCGAAGCGTCCGCGCACGACGAGACGCCCTTGGTGCTGAAGCAGGCGCCGTCCTTGCGGGGCCAGAGGTAGACGGGGTCGGCACCGGGTTCCGGCGTGGCGCGCCGCGAGAGGTCGTAGGACTCCCCAGCGGTTCTGTCCGACAGCGCCCCGGGGTCAGCACCCGCAGCCGGCTGCGGCAGCTCGTCCGACGCCGTCCGCGGACGATCGAAGACCGACAGCAGTCCGCTCGTCGTGGCATCGACCGCCGTCACGGGCGGATCGGCCTTCGTCTGCGGCGAGGACGGATCGGCGACGAGGACCGTCGGGATCACGACCGCGAGCGCCACCACCACGAGCAGCGCGGCCAGCGCGACTGCCAGCTTCTTGCCTCTCGAGCGCATAGCTGATCTCTCTCTCGACATTAATAGACCCCGTGTCCCTGGATCCGCAGGCTGGTCGTGAACGAGTCGTTTGCGATCTCGACGTAGCCGGTCCATCCGTCGGTGTCGACGCAGTTCGGATACGTCCCCTGCACGCACACGCGAGCGAGGTCGTTGGCACTCGCCCACGCCAGCAAGACACCGTCCGACACGCGGCCGATGCCGCTGAACACCGGCCCTCTCGCGGTCTGGCTGATGTTCGTCGCGCTATTGAATCCGTAACTGTGGTTCTCAATAGGCCCGTCGAATGGCGACCGCGGCGGATACACGCCGCCGCCGTAGTAGATCTCGCCCGTGAAGCCCGTTCCCTGCGCTCCCGCACGCGGGCTCATGACCAAGAACGTTGCGGCGACGGCGCACAGCACCACCGCCAAACGCAGAACTGCAGCACCGCGCAACCAGCGCGGCACGACTGAAACCATCACCTGCACCCTGCCCTCCGATGTTCGCGCCCCGCCGCCTCCTAAGCGCCGCGGGGCTAAAGGTGCCCGGCAACCTACTCAGCCGACCGCCGCCTGCACAATGGCGCCTGACCGCTCACGGACATCTTATCGATCAAGACCTTCGCGAGGCGCTCGAATGTGGTCAGCGTGCGACACGCGCCGTCACAGAATCCACGCGTGTATGAGCCCCAGTGCATCGCCGCCGCAGAGCAGCCGGCCTCCACACCATCGAGCTGACACGGCGTGGGGCCAATCAACCTCGCCGCGCGCGGCCCCCGCACGCTCCGCTCGCCTTTCGGCGCGCCTGCTCGAAATGCGTTGATCGCTCGGGCGTGCTCGCTTCATATCCCGTCTCGGGCGGCGTATGGTCGGTGTCTCTGCCGGCGCGCGCGTCAGAGCACGCGACAGCGTCGGGACGTCGCCCGGCGCTTGAGCTTGCGGGCGGCGATGGTCGCGGTGGAGGAGGTGGCAATGATGCGGTGGCGGTCGTGGTCCCCCGAAGGCACCGGCCGTAGTGGCCGGGAGCGTGAGCGCGCGATCGGCGAGGTGGTGGCCCTGCTCGAAGTCGACGAGTTCGAGCCCGAAGA
>Ga0265338_10002210_pt1 | contig 29704 bp, 34 predicted proteins | sample 42126metaG_FD_193579 | JGI IMG/M metagenome (GOLD analysis project Ga0265338, IMG submission 193579) | Rhizosphere microbial communities from Carex aquatilis grown in University of Washington, Seatle, WA, United States - 4-21-26 metaG | ecosystem: Host-associated > Plants > Roots > Rhizosphere...
GAAAGCGCAAGAGCCAACGGTGACACGTTATTTAGCATAACGCAAAAAAGTGCCCGCCGAATGAGGAATGTCGTTACCCTCTACCCTCTACCTCTACCTCTACCTCTACCTCTACCTCTACCCTCTCCACCTCTACCCTCTACCCTCTACCCTCTACCCTCTACCCTCTACCCTCTACCCTCTACCCTCTACCCTCTACCCTCTACCCTCTAAATGATCTATAGCGCCTAACACCCAACACCCAACACCCAACTCCCAAGGCCCAAGGCCCAGGGCCCAAAGCCCAACACCTAACACCCACCATGCAACCAATCCCCAACTTTCGCCAGCACCTTCCCCCTATGGCTGACCGCGTGCTTTTGCTCCGGCGTCAGCTCAGCCATACAGCAACCCAACTCGGGCAGGAAGAAGATCGGGTCGTATCCGAATCCGCCGCTCCCCACCGGAGCGCTGGCGATCTGCCCCTCGCAAGTCGCATTGAATAAGATTGGCTCCTCGCCCGGGCGCGCAAGCGCAACGAAACAGCGAAACCGCGCCCCGCGCCTTTCGTCAGGCAACCCTTCCACGCGCGAAAGTATCCGCGCCATCTTAACCGGAAACGGCGTATACTCGCCCTCGAATCGTTTGGAGTAAACGCCTGGCTCGCCGCCTAGCGCGTCGATCTCGAGGCCAGCGTCGTCCGCCAGGGCCCACTCGCCAGTAAATTCCGCGGCAGATCGCGCCTTGATCGCCGCATTCTCGGCGTAAGAATCTCCCGTCTCCTCCGGCTCTGGAGCGCCGGGGTAATCGGCCAGGGTCACAATGTCGAGGGCAGGGAAGCGCTTGCCCAAAATAGCGAGCATCTCCCCCGCTTTAGCGGGGTTATGAGTGGCGATGACCAAGCGATTTCCTAATACCCTCAACGCTCAATAACCGGAAGACCCAACTCCATCTTTACCCCTAGCGCCCCAAAGACTCAAAAACTAAACAACTCAAAGACTCAACGACTCAAAGACTCAAAGACTCAAAGACTCAATGACTCAAAGACTCAATGACTCAAAGACTCAAAATCTCACCGCTTCTCGATTTGCCCCTGCAAGGCCGAGTGCTGCGCCTTGATCAGTGTGTCGATGCCGCCCTTTGCGATGCGTAACATTTTGCCAAGGGTTTCGGCCGAAAATGGCTTCTCCTCGGCCGTGCCCTGAATCTCCACGAACTTGCCCGACTCGGTCATCACCACATTCATATCCGTTTCCGCCGAGCTGTCCTCGTCGTAGTTGAGATCCAGAATTTCGTTGCCGCGATGGATGCCAACGCTAATTGCGGCGATCGGCTCCGTAAGGGGAAGGCTTCTCAGGGATCGGTTCCGCACAAGGTGGCTCAGCGCGTCGTGCAGGGCAACATATCCGGCCGTGATCGCGGCCGTACGGGTTCCGCCGTCGGCCTGAATCGCGTCGCAATCCAGCGTGATCGTTCGCTCGCCAAGAGCCTGAAGATCGACCACCGAGCGCATCGCACGGCCAATTAACCTCTGTATCTCCATCGATCGCCCGTTCGGCTTCAACAGTTCTCTCTGGTTTCTCTGCCTGCCAGAGCGGGGAAGCATCGAATATTCGGCGGTGACCCAGCCCTTCCCTTGTCCCTTCAGAAATGGAGGAACGCGCTCCTCGACGGTTGCCGTGACCAACATGTGGGTGTCGCCGATTTTGAGGAAGCATGAGCCCTCGGCGAACTTCGCGAACCCCCTTTCGAACGTAAATGGGCGCAGTTCATCCGCCTTTCGGCCATCAATTCGCATAGAGGCAGTGTACCGGGTTGGGTGACGGATGCAAAGGCAAAGGCGCTAGTTGAAAGGCGCTAGGTGAAGTGAAAAGTGAAAGGTTAAGGCTGGGGGCGACGGATCCTGAGAGTGCCCCTTGGAACTTATACGTTCCAAGCACCTCTGACCTATCACCTTTTACTTCCTACCTCTAACCTTTCACTTAATACCTTTCACTTGCGGCCCATTCAGAATCGTCCTGAGTGTCCGCCGCTACCCGCATGGCTCATTCCTCCGGAGTGGCCAACAGAACCATGTCCGCCGAACCCGCCGTGGGCTGAGCCGCCACGCTCGAAACCGCCGCGCCCAAAGCCTCCTCGGCTGTAGGCGTGGCCGTAAGAGCCGTGGCCTCCGTAATATCCGCCGCCGAACCCAATGGAAACGCCGTAATCGGCATAGGGTCCGTAATAGTCGCTGTAGTAGGGCCCGCCGTAGTAATACGGGTCGTAGGGGTACGGCGCGTAGCCGGCGCCAACCACAATCTCAGGGCCGCCATACCATCCTCCGAACCAACCGCCATGGTAGTAGCCACCTCGAGCGAAGCCGCCGCGCGCAAACCCGCCATGACCAAATCCGCCGCGTGAGAAGCCACCGCGCGCAACGCCCCCATGGGCAAATCCGCCGTGTCCGCCACGTTGGGCCGAAGCCGTCACCGAAAACCCGAAGGCCAGTGCGACGAGTGCTGCAAATGCGATCTTTTTCATAATGTGCCTCCTAAATCTATTCCTATAAGCTTTGACAACTAAGGGGGCGAGAGGTTTCCGCGGATTGCTTAGATATCTCTAAGCGGGTGTCCAGTGGCCGAGCCCTTTTGGAGTGCGCGGGCTTGCGAGTCCTCAGCGAAGTCGAAGGACCGCGCTTTGCTTTGTGGCGGATTGACGCCACCAGAGGGCTTATCCGCCGAGTCCGATTGGGAGTTAGCGAGTCGAAATGACCGCTCGGCCGGTTGCGCGGCCGCCAAGCCGCTAGTTCTTGATGGGTTTCCCCTGCTCGATCATGTGGCGTATTCGAAGCAAGGTCAGCGACTTCGCGCAGAGCTCCAAAAACATTTGCCGTTCCCGCTCCAGCCCGTCCTCAAAGGACGTCGACTTGACGAATACGGTTTTGATCTTCAAGCCGATCTGCTCGTCATATTCGGTGATATCGCCACTTTTCAAGCGCTGCGCAAGCATGTCGTCTATCATTCCCATCAATGGCCCCGCCATATGAACTAGCGGCTCCTCCGGTCGTAATCCAACCTCCGTCGCAATCTTCTTAGCGTCAAAGATTAGGCGGTCTGGGTGGTAGCAAGTCACATCGGATGGTCGCAAATACCCCAAAGATCGGGCGTCGTCCGCATTGACTGAAACGGCTCCCGACAGTAACCGGCTGACCGCTTCGCTGAGCGGTCTCGGCCCATTCTGTTGGTGACGAACGCGCACAACCACCGTTCCCGCGCCCCCCGGTATCAGTCCCACCTTCGCCTCCGGCAAACCGATCTGGGTCTCCGCATTTGCGACGACGGTCGAGCACCGAGTGGCAAGTTCAAATCCAGCCCCAAGACAGTGCCCGTAAATCGCGGCGACACCCGGCTTCTCGGACAGTTTCGCGCCGAGCGTCTGAAGCTTCAAAAGCGCGATGTCGATGGCCGTCATATTCTCTTCCGCGATCATTTCGGCAAAAAATGTGAGATCGAAACCAGCGGAAAAGCTCTTGGCCTCGCTTGTTAGCACAAACCTCTCAATCTTCGGATCGTCGATAAGCTTGGTCAGGTCGTCGACCATCGCAGGGTTGATCGTCCCCATTTTGGTTGTAAGGCAAATCGCGGTCACGCCGTCGCCAAGGTCGCGAACGTTGAAGTGCTTCTGCGATTCCAACAGCTTGTACTCGCTGAGCGGTTTATATTCCACCTGCTTTGGAATCGAAATATATGGCCCCTCGTAGGACCGCATTTTGCCGTTTTCGTAAAACGGCTTCTCATCCATCCCAACTTTGTCGGGTCCAATCGCGTCGATCATGGCGAAGGGCCCCATTTGCCAGCCGAAGCCCCACATCATAACGCGGTCGAAATCGAGAACGTTGTGTGAAATCTCTTCCTTAAGGTAGTTCGCGTATTTGAGGACGGGAACAAGGTGCATGCGAAGGAATTCGCCAGCCTCGTCCCTATTTGAGAGCGCCTTGCCGATTCGTTCTCCCAAGGGCAGCTTCGCAAGCTCGTCGAGCGTCGAGAAGTTAGCTTCCTGCCGCATGCGATAGGCCATGGTCTGCAGGTCGAGCGCGACCAGTTCCTTGCCCTCCTTCTTGTAATAGCCTTGGCCCGCCTTGTCCCCTATCCACCCTTTGGCCAGCAGCTCTTTCATAGAGATTGGCGCAGCGAAATTAGACATGTGGGGATCGTCTGGGCATCGCTCGATCAGGTTGTTGGCGATGTCCTGCATGATGTCAAGTCCCACCATGTCGTTTAGCCTGAAGCTGCCGCTACGCGGCCGGCCGATGAAGGGCCCCGTGATGATGTCGACTTGTTCGATCGAAAGGTGCAGCCGCTCCGTGGCGTGGATCGCGCAATACATTGACCACATGCCGAAACGATTGGCGATAAAGCCTGGCGTGTCCTTCGCCAATACGACTCTTCGAGCTACACGGTCCTCGAGGAAGCGCGTCATCTGCTTGATGGCCTTTTGGTTTGTATCCGCTGTCGGGATCAACTCGAGAAGCTTGAGGTAACGGGGCGGATTAAAGAAGTGCGTTCCCATGAACCGCTCTCGGAAAGATTCGTTTCCTTCCGAAGCCAGAAGCCGAATTTCCAGCCCGCTCGTGTTCGTGGTGATCATGGAATCCGGCCTTATTAAGGGTTCCAGCTTGGCGAACAATTCGCGCTTGGCGTCCAGATTCTCGAAGATCGCTTCGCAAACCCAGTCCGCTTCGCCGACCCAGTCCAAGTTCTCCTCGATACTTCCAAGGCGGATCGACTCGGCCGAGTGGTCGGTGTAGAAGTGGGGCGGTCGCCCTTGACGTGCACGCTCGACGCCCGCTTCCGCAGCCTCTTCAGTTAGGTCCAGCAGGGTGACATCGAACCCAATATTAGCCAAATGGGCCGCGATTCCGCTCCCCATCGTCCCCGCTCCAATCACGCAAACGGTCTTCGCCGTATTCCAATTATCGTAAGCCACGCCGCAGGGAGAATACCAGCCGGAAGGAGTGCTTGGTGGAGGCTAGTGGTGGAAAAGTTGGAAGTGCAAGGTAGTAGGTGAAAGTTTTAGGTGATAGGTTGGAGGTCATAGGTTGGAGGCGAAGCTTTGTTGGTCCACTTAACTCTTGCGCCTTTTGCCTTTCACATACAACCTTTAACCTTTCACATACAACCTTTCACCTACAACCTACAACCCACAACCTACAACCTTCAACCTACAATCCATCACCCTTCACCTAGCAGCCGAAATCTCAAACCCCGCGTAATTACCCTCTATGGCTCCTTCGACCCTAACTCCGTCAACCCGGCCAGGACCGGTCCACATCTCTTCCTCGAAGCGTTTGAGCACAGCCTCGTCGTCGTGTTGAGCGATGACGTGGACGGCGCCATCGCGACCGTTCCACGTTTCCCCTCGAACTCCGTTCGTAACTGCAGTCTGAAAGACGTAGCTCCGAAATCCCACGCCTTGCACATATCCTGTGACTCGAATCTCTTGAGTCGGCATTTTCTAAGCTTACTTCGGGCCTGACGGCCCACCGCCGGAATCGTCCACAACGCCTGTCGCGTATTAATTGAGTAGACACCGTTGCACGGGTATTGGAATAAGTGAGGAAAGAGAGATTTTGAGTCAACGAGACAGCTACCGTTCAGGCGCCGTTTACGGCTCGGCCGTAAATGAGCGCATAACGTTTCTCCGTAAGACCTACACCCATTTGGCCGGGGCGATTGGCCTGTTCGTGCTGTTTTCATACTTCTTTTACGCATCTGGCGTTGGTCTTTCAATCCTTCAGATGCTCCAGACAAGCCAATTTATCTGGCTGCTGATTCTCGGCGGGTTCTCCTTAATCGGCTACATGGCGCAGTCCATGGCCCGGGCCGACAATCCTCTCGGAAAGCAATATCTGGGTCTGGGCATATACACGCTAGCCGAGGCCCTTATCTTTTCGCCGCTTCTCCTGATTGCCGGCCACATGTATCCCCACGTTCTAGTGGACGCGACCATCGTGACCCTGGCCGTTTTTGGAGGCCTTACCGCGTACGTGCTGATCTACAACAAGGATTTCTCGTTTCTCGGCGGATTTCTTTGCGTGGCAGGCTTCGTCGCCTTGGCCGTAATCGTCGTCGGGGTCATATTTGGCTTCGATTTGGGGGTTTGGTTCAGCGGCGCGATGATTCTCTTCGCCTCGATGGCGATCCTCTACAGCACGTCCAAAGTGCTCAAGTATTACCGAGCCGACCAATACGTCGGCGCTGCACTGGAGCTGTTTGCCGCCGTGGCCCTGCTCTTCTGGTACGTGCTCCGAATCCTCATGCAGTTGCAGCGACGATAGGATTTGGGGCCCTTAGCCCAACTCCTTCTTCACGAAGGCAACCGTCCTCTCCCACGCATCCTCCGTCGCTTCTTTATTGAAGTGCGGATTACTCGGGTTCGCGAACGCGTGAGGGGCGTCGTAACTGTGTATCTCGAAGTTCTTATGATCCGCTGTTAGCGCGTCCTTGAACTTGTCCACGATCGCCGGGGTAATTCCCTTATCCTGTGATCCAAAGAACCCAAGCAGGGGCGCTTTCAGAGCCCTAAGCCTCCCTAGATCCAGTTCCGGGTACCCGTAGTACATCACGCACGCTCGAACCTTATTGTTATCGCTCAAGGCAGTCTGAAGCGACCAGCCGCCGCCAAAGCAATATCCAATCGTGCCGATCCTCGAAATATGCTTTCCCACAAGGTTGTCATGCAAGATCGCCGAGATGACGGCATCCACCTTCTTCCGGGCCGCGCCCGCGTTCACCGAGCGCACGAGTTGGCCCGCCTCGTCGGTGGATGAGGCAACCTTGCCGTCATAGAGATCGACCGCAACAACGCCCACGCCGGTGTCTTCGTGAAGCTTTTCGGCTGTTTCCCTAATCTGATTGTTCAGCCCCCACCATTCGTGAAACATGATTACCGCCGCGTGCGAACCATCTGAGGCAGGCGTCACAAAGGCGTTCATGCCTCCTACTGGCTTCATCTCGCCGTACTTCGGAGTAAAGCTCTCTTGAACCGGCAGTTCGTGGAGTGCCCGGAAGTTCGGGTCCAAAGTGAGCGCAGCCATCCCTTGGCAACAAGAAGGTGTCGTACCGGTCGCAATGGCGAGTAGAGCGATGAGTAGCATTCAACTAGAATACCGTCGCGAATAGCAAAATTCGAAAATGGGAAGAACCCGATAATCCTAAGCCGCCAGGTTGTCCTTTTGGTCGAGGTAAGCGTTCACCTGGTCTTCCACCGACGCAAGAACTCGGTCGATTTCGTCGACTGGAAGCGCGATTTCTTCCTCGACCTCTGGCAGCAAAGCGGGAGCCGTCAGCCAATCCTCGGTCTTGGCTTCCTTCATTTGCGCGAGGTAATTCGCGTAGCTGATGCAGCACATGGCCGTGTATTCAGGCTTGCATCGCCAGGGCTCGTTGACGCTCTTAAGAGTCAGGCTGAACAGTTCCGGTAGATCCCAGGCTTCAACTGCCGTGCAGGCGAGCTCGTTGATTGGCTTCCCGTAGATTCTCTGAAAACTTCCATCGAGGGTCGTTCCAGTCCTCGAGGCAAAACTATGGACGCGGAAATAGCTCTCCTTCATGACCCGGGCCAGAAGAGCAAGCCCGATGTCGTGGAGCAAGCCCCCGGCAAAAATTTCGTCGGCAGTCCATCGACTCTCGAACGGGTGAGCCAAATTGCGGCGAGCAAACAGGTACCGCGAAAGGAAAGCTACGTAAAGCGAATGCCGCGCGAACCGGTCCACGTTGAACTCGGAGGCGATATCGCGACCATTGGCGATGTGCTGAACGATCAACGAAACGGCGACGGTTCTAACGCTACGCTGTCCAAGACGTAAGATCGCTGCGCGGATGGTCGAAATTCCGCCATGAACGGATTCCCCAGAAACCCGCGCGTTCGAAACCCGGAGAAGGTTTGCGCTTAGTCCCGGATCGGAACAGATGATGCGCTCCAGATCGCGCGCCGAGGCGCTCCCAGAGTCGATAAGGTGGACGATGCGAAGCGCGTTTCCGGGCAACTCAGGCAAGGAGCTGGCCCTGCGGAAGAGCAACAACAGGGTATCGAAATCGGCGTCGGAGTTCGTCACCTACTTTGTTTTAGGTGCCTGGCGTCGCGGTCGTTAGTGGTACCGAGAGGAAATCAGTTCTATTACTGATCCGCCGGCGAAAAGTAAGTCGCGCCGCGTTGGTTCTTTAGCTTGGAGTATGCCTCCTTGCTCAGCTTCAGTTCCTGATCTCTGCTTGCGATCTGGCTTTCAAGATAAAGCCAGCTGCTGAACCAAGCCAAGATTAGAACCGCAAGCATGCCAAGGCCCACCCCAAGTATCCGGTTTCTCGATTGGACTTGAAACTTTTCCAGAGCGGTTCGGTCCTCTCTCAACTCCAAGAGGCCCTCCAATCGACGATTCTCTTCTTTAAGCTCCAAAATCTCCCGCTCCAAAGGGGGAAGCTCCGCCCCTCTGTTTTTATCCCATTGCAGTCTTTTCATCTCTCGAAATGTCTCCTCTCGGAAGGACCAGAGTGAACTTAGAACCCTGATTGAGTGAACTATCGACCGATACCGTGCCCCCATGGGCTTCCACGATATGCTTTACGATACTCAATCCGAGCCCTGTTCCGCCAGTGGCGCGAGATCGCGCCTTGTCCGCCCTATAGAATCGCTCGAATATCCGGGGCAAATGCTCGCTCGGAATGCCTATTCCCGTGTCTTGAACGGAAATCGTCACGTCCGATTCACCGTCTTGAACGGTCACTGCAACCGCCCCCATATTTGTGTAGTTGATCGCATTGTCGACCAAGTTGATCGCAACCTGGCTCATTTGTGACGAGTTAGCCTCTATCTCAAGCTTCTCAGGACCCTGATAGCTGAGGTCCAGCTTTTTCGTCTCCGCCTTCCGCTGAAGTTGCTGAACGGCCCCGCGAAAGATTCCCGCAATGTCGCAAGCTTGTTTGCGAACCGGATTCGATTCGGCTGAAGTGAGGCTCAGCAGGTCGGTCGTAAGCAACGACAGACGGTCGACCTCCTCGATAATCTGGGGCAAATAGCGCGCTCCGAGCTTTGGCATCTTCTCCTTTTCGTCCGTAAGGGTCTCCGCCATCGCTCTGATCGAAGCGAGGGGTGTTCGCAGTTCGTGAGATACATTCGCCACGAAATCCCGCCGAACCCGCTCCAGCCGGCGCAGTTCGGTGATGTCCTGAATGGCCAAAAACACCCTGCGGCCCGTAGGCTCCATCCATGCCTCGCACAATCCGACACGCTCGTCGGGATAGTGAAACGGCAGCTCGATCTTGTGCTTTTCCCCCTCGGTAAGGCTCCCGCTGACGAGATTCTGAAGGTCGTAGGAAAGCGATACCGCGAGAATCGTTTTGCCGACCGGGTTCGGAAAGTTGAAGAACTGTGTGGCCTGCTTATTGGCGTAGGCGATTTCGCCCTTCCGCTCACAAATGAACACGGCCGTCTCGAGTCCATCAGCAAAGATATCGATGGCGCTGCGCTCCTGCTGGAGCTGCAAGTCGATCTCTTCGAGCTGCAAGTGTTCCCGCTCGATTAAGCGCAGCTCCTCGATCAGTAGCCGGTGCGCTCTCATTCCAATAATTCCCGAGAGCAGTCCTGCAAGAACCAGCGGTTGCCAAAGTGGGTAAGAACCCGCACCTGCGAAAAGCGCCGCAAGGCCCGCGATTATAAATAGAATCGCGGCCCCGAAGCTCACGAGGTAGATCAGCGGCAGTTTGGGCCCGTTCAATCAGTTTTCCAATGCTAGAGACGCACGAGCTTCCGCCGATGCGCCTCCGATGTAAACTCCCCCCATGTTTCGCTCAACCACCGTAGTTGGCGTGCGCCGAAACGGTTCCACCGCCATTGCGGCTGACGGCCAAGTCACATTTGGGGAATCGACCATCCTTAAACACACCGCTCGCAAAGTTCGCCGGCTTGCGGACGGCCGAATACTGTGTGGCTTCGCCGGATCGGTAGCCGACGCTCAAGCGCTTCAGGATCGCTTCGAGACCAAGATCGAAACCTACAAGAACCTCAAGCGCGCCGCCGTGGAGTTTGCCAAGGACTGGCGAACGGACAAGATTCTTCGCCAATTGAACGCCCTGATGCTGGTAGCCGATGAAGAGAGTCTGCTCCTCGTCGGCGGCGATGGCAACGTGATCGAGCCCGACGACGACGTGGCCGGCATCGGGTCTGGAGGCGCCTACGCCCTGGCCGCAGCACGAGCCTTGATGCTTCACACCGACATGGGCGCCCCGGAAATTGCTCGGGAAGCCCTTCGCATTGCTTCTGAGATTTGCGTCTTTACCAACGATCAATGCATCGTTGAGGTTCTCGGGGCGTCCTAGCGCCAATGCCTCGATGATTCCGTTCATCCTTGTAGGGCCCGATAAGATGCCTCAAGCGTGGGCCGATCCCGGTTATAACCGGGTGCTGTGGATTCAGTCGCCAAACTGCGATCTCAGGCCGCCGACTGCGGTGGTTGATACGGTCGTTCTCCATGCCACAGTGATATCCACCCTCCAAGGCGTCGTGGAGCGGTTTCAGAGTCCGGAGCACAAGGTCAGCTCCCACTACACCATTGGCAAGGATGGCTCAGTCGTGCAGCACGTGTCGCGTTTCAATAGGGCCTGGCATGCGGGGAAAAGTAAAGACGTCGAAGGCCGCACCCACGTAAACGACTTCTCCATCGGGATCGAGTTAGTCAATCTGAACGATGGCAAGGACCCCTATCCTTTGCCGCAAACTACGGTTCTGCGAAACCTGATTATGGCCCTCCGCAAGAGCTTGCCCCTGAGGTATGTCACCAGCCACGAATATGTCGCTGTCCCGCCTGGACGGAAAACGGACCCACTGGCTTATCCGTGGAAAACGCTGGAAAACTTGGGGCTGCACCTCGTTCCATGACGTTAATTTGTTTGTGAAACAAATAGCCATCGCTCTTGCCGGGCTGCCCTTTGTCGCATTTGGATGCGGAAAGCCGTCCACGCCCCCCGTAGTAAAGCTTCCTCCCGGCGCAATTCAAATTCAGCTCCCCGCCGCGGACGGCCACACCGTTTATGCCGATTTCTATGCGGCCGGTTCGGAGCGCGCCAAGTCCGTGCTCTTGATGTTCCACCAAGCCCGTTCCAACGCTGGCGAGTATGAGACCATAGCCCCTCACTTCACGAAGATTGGTTTCGACTGCTTGGCAATCGACCAAAGGTCGGGCGGAAACATGTTTCACCGGGAGAATAGAACCGCAGCCGTAGCAAACGGCTCAACGGATTACATGGCGACCTACGCGGACCTTCAAGGGGCCGTGGCGTGGGCCGAAAAGCAGCACTATTCGTTGATCGTGCCCTGGGGAAGCAGCTACAGTGCTGCCCTCACGCTCAAGCTCTTAAGCGAGAGCCCAAAACTAAAGGCGGGCTTGGTCTTTTCGCTCGGCGAATACATGGGAGATAAGGGCACGGTCAAAGCGTGGGCCTCCGCCGTCAAGGTTCCCGTGTACTTCGTCTGCACTCCCGACGAGCTTCGCGATGGTCGCCAAGAGCTCTTCGACGCGCTGGGTGATAAGAAAGACAGCGAACTCATCGCCTATCCCGGTTCGGTTCACGGCTCATCGACCGCCATTCAACATCTGTCCCCAGTCGCCGCGATGATCGTTCTCAAAGCAAAGGAATTTCTCCAAAAATATGTCCCAAAATAGGAACTTGACAGTAGCACTATCACGTAGAGTTATACTGATAGCATAAATAGCTCAAGTAAACCAAACTTGGAGGAAAAAGATGAGAAGTGTAGTACGCGTGAATCCGTTTGCAGAAGTGAATCAAGTAGCAGAGATGATCGAGAGAGCCTTCGGCGATCTCCGCGCGCCGCAGAACGGTGCAGGCAGTGAGCCCATTCGCGCATGGTCCTTGCCCGTCGACGTCTACGAGCGGGACAACGCCCTGGTCATTCGAACGGCCATCCCTGGGGTCAAGCCCGAAAACGTCAACGTGTCGATCGAAGAGAACGTGCTGACCATCGCGGCCGAAACTCAAGAGGAAATCACCGAGCAGGACCGAGTCTTCCGCCGAGAGTTTCGTCACGGAAAGTTCAGCAGGTCTTTGCTCTTGCCCGAGGATATCGATACCTCTGGCATCGAAGCCAGCTTTGACCATGGCTTCGTGAGGATCACCCTTCCGAAGATCACACCCGTCAAGCCGGTCGCGTTGAAGATTCCGGTCAAGTATGTGACCGATTCGGCAGACGAGCCCAAGCCCGCAGACGAAGCCGGGTCCGAGTAAGCCACGCGAAAACGAAAGACAAGCCCGGGATACCAAATGGTATCGCGGGCTCTATTCTTTAGGCCCGGGCACTTGGGCGACAGGGAAGACGCGATTGAGCAACATGGCTAGCGTGAGCGGATGTTACGAGTACACGACATTGCGTTTTTGCGCCTTTGCGCGAAACCATCCGGTTCCGACTCTGCGACCTCTGCAACACTAATCATTCATTTCTCGTCCTCTCGCAGATTCTAGGCAAAACCTTCCTTTCTCTTCGGTGGTTTCTATGGGGAGCCGCAATCACTTGGGGATCAGCGCAGCCTTATGGAGCGGAGTTCTGCGGTCTCTGTGGTTAGATTCCCCTCCGAGGGTGTTCGCCTTTACCCTCAACCCTCTACCCTCTACCCTCAACCCTCTACCCCCTACCCTCAACCCTCCTACCCTCATCCTTCAACCCTCAACCCTCAACCCATACCCCCAATACCAACACGATTTCGCCCGCTCCACCGTATAATGAATCCAGTAACCACAACGGAGTTGAATGCGATGGCGCAAGACAGTTTTCCAATCAGAAGAGTAGACCACGTTCGATTTTATGTAGGCAACGCAAAACAGGCGGCTTACTTCTACCAGCACGTTTTCGGGTTTGACATCACCGGCTTCGCCGGCCTCGAAACGGGCCAAAAACATGAGGTGGACTACCTCCTACAGCAGGGCAACATCAGCTTTTTGCTATCCGCCCCGGTAAGGCCAGACCACCCTTACGCGGCGGCTCTCGCCCGCCACGGCGACGGCGTTCAAGACATCGCTTTTGAAGTCGACGACGTCGACTGGGCGTTCAAAACCGCGGTCGAGCGAGGCGCAAAGCCCGCCAAGGAGCCATGGACGATGCGGGATGAAAGCGGCTCCGTCCGCCTCGCCGCCATCCACACCTATGGCGACACCGTTCATACCTTCCTGAACCGCGACGATTTTGCCGGCCACTTCCTCCCTGGTTTCCGTAAGTTGGACGTCAAGGGCGTATCCACCGGCATCAAAGAAGTCGACCATTGCGTCGGCAACGTCGAACTCGGCGAAATGAACAACTGGGTCAAGTTTTATGAGCAGGTTCTCGGCTTCTCTCAGCTCATCTCGTTCGACGATAAGGACATCTCCACCGAATACACCGCTCTTATGTCGAAGGTGATGGCGAACGGAAATGGCCGCGTGAAGTTCCCCATCAACGAGCCCGCGGAAGGGAAGAAGAAGTCCCAGATCGACGAGTATCTCGAGTTCTACGGCGGCGCCGGCGTTCAGCACATCGCCCTAAGCACCGACGACATCGTTCAAACCGTCACCGAGCTGAAGCGCCGCGGCGTCGAGTTCCTCGAAGTTCCCGGAACCTACTATGAGTTGCTTCCCGATCGGGTCGGCAAGATCGACGAGGACTTGAAAGAGCTTCAAAAACTCGGCGTTCTCGTGGATCGGGACGACGAAGGCTATCTCCTGCAGATCTTTTCCAAGCCGGTTGAAGATCGCCCAACCGTGTTCTATGAAATCATCGAGCGCAAGGGCGCCAAGAGCTTCGGGAAAGGGAACTTCAAGGCCCTTTTCGAAGCTATCGAAAGGGAACAGGCTCTGCGCGGTACGCTCTAGCCAGTGGTTAAAGTTGGAATCCTCGGCGCCGGGGGCATCGGAAACGTTCACGCTCGCCATTTGCGGGCGATCCCCGGCGTCGAAGTTCTGTTTTACGAAATCGATTCCTCGAAAGCAGACCAGTTTGCCCGTGCGCATGACGCGCGCCGCCTGAACTCAGCGAAAGCTCTGCTCGCCGAAGCAGATATTATCGACCTTTGCCTGCCAACCGACGTTCGATCGGACCTGGCGTTGGAGGCCGTCGCCACCGGCAAGCCAGTATTCCTCGAGAAGCCAGTCGCAGGGACGGTCGCCGACGGCGCCAAAATCGCCGAGGCTGCTGCCAAATCAGGTTCAAACGTGGGAGTAGGGCACGTGGTGCGCTACTTTCCCGAGTACCGCGAAGCAAACCGCCTCGTGAAAGAGGGCAAGATAGGCAAACCCGCGGCAGCCCGCGCCAGGCGCGGCGGCGGACTGCCCGGCAAGATGGGCGCTACCTGGTTCCAGGACCATCAACGCTCCGGCGGGGTCTTGGTAGATCTAGGCGTCCATGAGTTCGACTTCCTAAGGTGGACCTTGGGAGAAGTGTCCTCGGTATTCGCCAGGTCGGTTGGGGCCGCGACGATGTCCGGCCCGGACTACGCTCTCTCAACCCTAAAGTTCGAGGGCGGCGCAGTCGCCCAAGTTGAGTCGACCTGGATGGACCCGGGCGGCTTCCGTACGTCGTTCGAATTCTCCGGCAGCGGCGGCATGATCGAATTCGACAGCCGCAACGTGGTAACGCTGAAAACAAGCACGGCGGCCGGCTCGAGCTCCGAAGCCCCGCTATCGTCAGGCGACGACCCGTTCTATCTTCAGCTCAGTTCCTTCGTGGAAGCAGTAGGGAAGGGCGAAGAACCCCCAGTGGGCATTCATGATGGTCTCAAGGCCCTCGCAATCGCCGAAGCGGCATTGAAGAGCGCGCAGACAGGGAAGGCGATTAAGCCATCAAACCTCTAAATCCGTCTTATTATCGAAAGTGGGTTCCAATGGTTCACAACGGGATAAGTCTAGGTGCTCCCGGGCCTTCACGGACTTCGAAAGAATAAAGCCGCGGCAAAGGCAGTGGAGCAGAATCTCAGTCTGCCAGTCGAGCTAAGCTCGACCAACCCCAATGTTTGGTCCAGGCTGGGCCTCAAGTAGAAGAAGCAAGCCCCTAGCGCCTAGGTGCGGACCAAAGTGTCCATGGGACTGCCCACCCCGCCAACGCTCCGGAGATCCCGGAGGGATCAAAGATGGTAGCCGGGGGTCGAGCGTCCGCCGCAGCGAAGCGGCGGCGAACGCGACACCCCCGGTGTATGCCGCAGCCGTTCCGACCCCGGGAGGGGTCGCAGAAGACCAGGTCAACGCGGTTTGTGGAATCCCACCTCCAACTCCGCGGGGCAAAGACTTCGGAACAGTCTCTTGAACGGCCCCGCTCGTCATAATGCATTTATGCTCGGCAAACTGTGGCCCTCCGGTATCCAATCCACTCAATCATGAAAAGACTCGAATGCATCGTGAGGGTGAACAAGCTCGAGGACGTCAAGCAGGCCCTCGAAGACGTCGGCGTCTACGGCCTCACCTGCGAGCAGGTAAGGGGCTATGGCCGCCAACTAGGCCGGACTGACAAATACCGCGGCAGCACTTACGCCGTAAACCTGCTTCCCAAAATGAAAATCGAAGTCGTCATGAAGGACGACCTTGTCGAGGAGGCCATCGAAGCTATTCTCAAAGCAACCCAAAGCGGAGAAATTGGCGACGGCAAGATCTTCATCAGCCAAGTCGACGAAGCCATCCGCATTCGGACTGGCGAGCGCGGCGACGCCGCCGTCAGCTAGCCGCCCCACCCAATGCCGACCTCCTTTAGCAATTTCCGGATCTGGAGAGGCCGATTCCCCCATTGGCGGGCAGACGGCGTTCGCTACTACGTCACCTTTCGCCACCGCCGCGAGCTGGACGAAGCGGAGCGCACCCTCATGCTGCGCCAACTCATCCGGCCGCAAGGGAAGCGCTGGAACGTCATGATCGCCTGCGTACTGCCAGACCGCACGGAACTCATTTTCACCGTCGAGGAAGATTTCACCGGCCGCCCCTTCGAGCTTTCCGACATCGTGGAAGCTGCCAAGCGCAAAGCGGGCGCCCAAATCGTCAAACAAACCGGCGAACGCTTCCCGCCGTTCTACGGCGAGAGCTTTGACCGAATCATTCGCGACGATATTGAACTCGACGAAAGATGGCAGCTCATTTGCAGCGCGCCCGTTCAGGCTGAACTCTCGCAGGAACCCGAAGAGTACAACCACCTATGGGTGGTACCGGGAGCGCGTGAATCCGAATGAGCGCTGGCCTTGCACCACGACCCTATCTGATTGAGGAATACACCCGAACCGTATGCCCAGAATGCTTCCGAAAAAAGGGGCGTAGGTCGGATGAAGACATCTTCGTCGATGGCATGCTCGTCAGCCACGATGGCATTATCTGGATGCACCGATTCTGCCCAGTCCACGGTGAAACAGAAAGCATGTACGAGGAGGACGCCGCCATTTGGCGCACGCGCTCTGGCTGGGGGACGCCAACCCTCAGTATCACCCCGGATCGCGCCAACAACTTCGGCGGATTCCCGGCCGGATACCGCCAAGGCCTGCCCGCATCCCACGGCCAGCACACCTGTATCCTCCTGCTGAACGTCACCGAGAATTGCAACTACCGCTGCCCAACCTGCTATGCCAGCGCGCTCGAACCTGGCGAGCAAGCGCCAACCCCGCTCAGCCCCACCATTGCCGAAGTCGAACGCACGGTAAAGACAATGCTCGAGCGGGAGAAGGGCAAGCTAGGCGTCTTGATGCTCTCGGGTGGCGAGCCAACCGTCCGTCCCGACCTCGAGGAGATTATCGAAAGAGTGGTGGATCTGAACGTCACGAGGGTGATGATCAACACCAACGGCCGCCGCATCGCCAAAGACGATCGTTTTCTCGAGTTTCTCGTCAAGCATAAGAAGCGGATCGAGGTTTATCTCCAATTCGACGGGTTCGAACCCTCTACATATCAAGCACTCCGCGGCCAAGACGTCTCGTCTGAAAAGCAGGCCGCGATGACGCGCCTGAACGACGCCGGCATCTTCTTCACCCTCGTAACCACCGCGGCCTTGGGCGTCAACGACCATGAGCTAGGCGCGATCGTGCTGCGCGGCCTCGAACTGCCCAAGTGCGCAGGCGTCGCGTTCCAGCCGATGTTCGGCTCCGGCAGGGTCATCGGATACGACCCACAAAAGCGCATGACCCCAACTGGCATATTGCGGCGGTTGGGCGAGCAAACAAATGGCCTCGTAAGCGCGGACGACTTCATTCCCCTCCCATGCTCCCACCGGGACTGCTGCGACATCACCTATATGATCCGCAACGCCAAGGGCGAATGGCGCTCCCTGCCTAAGCTGGTCGGTAGGGAAGAGCTAAAGCGCTGGATCCACCTGGTGAGCAACGCGATCAGCTTCGACAACGCCTCCGACGCGGTCAAAGAGCTCCTCCGCGCGGGCGTTCTTCAGAGGGTCTTCTCCGAGCAACAGAAGACGAGCGCGTCTGGCTTGGCATCCGACATCTTTTCCATGTGCGACTGCGTGCCGGGAGTCGCCGAAATGCTGGGAGGCCTATGGCGGAAAGTGAAAGGCGAAGAGGCGGCGATGGAGAAGGTCGCGGAATGCACGTTCCGAATCACCGCAAAGATGTTCATGGACGCGCACACCTTTCACGAGGCCCGGATCCGTCAGTGCTGCGTCCACACCGGCACGTTCGAAGAGGATCCGCGAAGACACTCCTTCTGCTGGCGCTGGCTTTTCGAGGACGCCACCGACTTTCCGGAAAAGGACTTCGCCTTGAAGCCTCTGAGGCAAGCCCAATGACCCTTGGTGAGTTCATAACCGCCCTCGGCTACCTCACCGGCATCGCCGTTTATCTGTATGTGGCCAAGCGCCGCAAGCTGCTCACCGAGGGCATGTTTTTTGTCGCATGTTGGGCTATTGCGGGAGGGCTGGTCGGGGCGAAGCTCGGCGAATTCCTCGCCGAAGGTTGGCCGATCAGCATATCGCCCCTCACCATTTTCGATGCGACGGTCGGTGGCCGCGCCCTGTTGGGCGGTCTCTTGGGTGGCTGGGTCGCCGCCGAGATAGCAAAGCGGAGAATGGGCATTAAGCGCCCAACCGGTGACCTGTTCGCTTACGCTCTAAGCGCGGGCGAGGCGGTGGGGCGGATCGGATGCTACTTCAACGGTTGTTGCTACGGCAAAGCCACAACTTTCCCCATCGTCATCTATCAGCACGGCGCCTGGCGCCACCCCACTCAACTCTATTCGAGCGCAACCGCAGCGATCATCTTCCTGATCCTGCTCGCCATGCGCAAGCACGTGGCTAAAGACGGCGATTTGTTCAGGGTTTATTTGTTATGCTTCGGCATAACGAGGTTCTTGATAGAGTTCTTGCGGGAAGGGAAGCCAGCACTCTGGGGCTTGACCGCAATGCAGTGGCTCTGCATCGACCTCGCCTTTGCGGGTGCCGTGGGGTTGGCGCTGTCGATACGGAATCGTCCTCGTCCCACCGTCTTCGCCAAGGATTCCATCCATTGAACCCGCATCCAATCCCTCCGCCCGGCGAAGTGAGTACTGGACAGCAGTATCGTAAGGGAAGGCATTGTCTGAACTGCGGCGCGTATAACGAAGATGGGGCGGCCTACTGCCACCAGTGTGGTAAGAGCACGGTCAACGCCAGGGCGAAGACGCTGATATTCCTGCTTATATTCTTGGGCCTGCCCGGCCTTGTGGTGGGAGGGTGTGGTCTGATCGTGGGGCTGTCCGCCCTCGTCGGTCCAAAAACGCCTCCTGCCGATTCTCAGATGGTTAACTACGTGGGCTTTTTTCCGGCGGCCATCGGAATTCCCTTATTCCTGTTTCTGCTTTATCAGTTGATATCCACCTTGAGGCAGAGACCGCCTCAAACCGATCACGCTAACCAGCCGCCAAAGGAAAAGCCATGAACGAACCCCCAATCCCACCCCAATCGAACGAACCAGGGCAGGAAGCCCAATACTGGCGCGGCCAACAATGCATGAACTGCGGCCAAATGAATGCTCCGGGAGCTCCATTTTGCGCACGCTGCGGAAAGAGTCTCAAGCGGCGGTCGACGGCGGCGGACGTCCTACTCGTCCTTCTGTTCATCGTCGTCGGCGTGCCCAGTCTCTGCCTCGGTGGATGCTTGGTCATCCTAAGCGGCTCCATCGCACTTGGCTACAGTGGCAGAACCGGCGTCGGCTCGACCTTCGGAGCCTTAGCGTTAGGCCTATTAGGAGTCGCCATTTTTGGCGGACTGCTACATCTCGCGTTTTTCAGGAAGAAGGAATGAAGAAAGAATTTGGGCTTGAACCTGGAACTGGAATCCAAATGACTCAAGGCGAGAAGTACGAGAGCATCGCCTTCACCTTCTGCAAGGTGGCAACCGTGGCCCTCCTCGCCCAGAAGTTCACGCTGCCCGTCGCAGCGGGCCTATCGGCGATCTTCTACCTGGCCGCCTACGTGAAAGGAAAGCACGACACGCGATGCTGGCTCCGCTGGCCGCTGCTCATTGCGGGTCTGTGGGCCTGGGTCTGCGCCGTCTCGCTCTACACCATTCTAAACCCAGGAATCTGGCGGCACATAATAAATTGGATCAACTAACGCGTCCCAAACTCCTGCACCCAGTAGCTCCTAAAGCTGCTTCTAGGTGCGGCGGCGTAGCCGATGCCGATCTCTCGGTATTGCGGCTTCAAAATGTTCTTCCGATGCCCTGGGCTGGCCATCCACTCCTGTACAACCTCTTCCGGCGTTGGTTGCCCAGCCGCGATGTTCTCACCCAAATAGGTCCAATCGGCATATCCGAACTTCTCGGCGCGATCGACAAAGTCCCTGCCGCCCCCATCCGAATGGTCGAAGTAATCTTTGTCCGCCATGTCGTCCGCTTTCCAACTTGCGCTGGACGACAACTTAAGGTCGAGTTCTAACGGCTGTAATCCCGCTTTCTCGCGTTCGCGGTTTGTCAACTGGAGAACGCGCTCGATGAATTCGCTCTTTGCGGTTTTGCCGCCGGATTCGGCGAGGCCCGCGCTTTGAATTAGCATGGACGCAACGAGGAGCAGTCCAACTTTCTTGAGGGTAGATCGCATGGCAGAATGGCTTCCACCCTTGCTTTTCCACGGGAACCAAACCGTTCACCTGTTATGCTTGCGAGATATCCCCCTTGCCAACACAGGATTTCTGTGGTATAGTATCGGTATGTCTACTATACAACTAAGGACAAGACCGGTTCGTTGGGAGAGCGTACTAGAGGTTATGACAGCAGATTCCATGCCTGTTAGAACGCCGTGGACGCCGCATACAGGCTATAGGTCGCCACGCGCGAGCACGTCGACTGTGAAGATTGCCCGAAAGGCCCGCGTCCGAAGGCGCGTTATCTGGTCCCGAATCTTATTACCCCTGTTGGCCATGGCCTGCGTAGCCGCCTATCAAGGCAATTCAGGGTTGGAGAAGCAGTACCAGAACGACCAGCTGACGATTTACAGCCAACTGAGCAGATAGGGACCGGTTGGGACAGGCTAAAGGGGCGGCTGAGCCGCCCCGGCCAGCAGGCAGCACCTGTCTTTATGCATCAACGAACCCGCCAGGGGAAGACCGTGGCAGATTATTCCAGTACAGAGCCATAAGGTTGCGCACGCAACCACCCCCGGAGGCTGTCGCACTTTATTTCTCCAGCCGCGCCAAAAGACTGCAAGTGCCGCTAAAGCCAAACCTCAACCCGCTGTGGCTTCCGAGTCCCGCCGAAGGGTAATGGAGCGAAGCGAAATCGGGAGGGAAGTCGGTGAGCTTGCCGATGGGTCGAAGACCCTGAACCTGTCGAAGGTGGTGGAAGGGGCTCCGGACAATAGATTTCCCAACGGCTTGTCGAGCGAACCCTCTAATGCTCCGATTCGTGCGCCGCGCGTTCCTTCTCGTGCTCTTTGATCAGCGCCTGTTGCTCCGGGTGCGGCAGATCGTCGTAGTGCGAGATCGTTTGGGAAAACCGGCCCCGCCCCTTCGTGATCGACCGTAAGTCGAGCGCATAGCGCGTCATCGTCGCCATTGGAACCTGAGCCCTGACGCGGCTTTTGCCAGGAGCGATCGGGTCCATCCCCTGTAGCCGCCCTCGCCTGCCGTTCAAGTCGCCCACCACGTCTCCAACCGTGTCGTCGGGAACGTCTACCTCTACATCTAGGACGGGCTCCAATATGACCGGCTGAGCCTTTTCCGCGGCCGACTTAAAAGCCAGCGAACCCGCGATCTTGAAAGCCATTTCGCTCGAGTCCACGTCGTGGTAGCTGCCGTCGTATACGGTCGCCTTGATATCCACCACGGGGTAACCGGCGAGGAAACCATGATCCATCGTCTCCCGAATGCCCTTTTCAACCGCGGGAATGAAATTCTTGGGGATCGATCCACCAACGACCTTGTTTTCAAAAACGAATCCTTCGCCTTGCGGAAGCGGCTGCAACTCGATCCAGCAGTCGCCGAACTGGCCCTTGCCCCCGGTTTGCCGTTTGTGCCTGCCCTGAGCCTTGGCTACGCCCTTAATGGTCTCCTTATAGGGCACCTTTGCGTCTTCCGTCGTCACCGAAACCCCGAAGCGCGTCTTGAGCTTTTCGATGGCTGTGTCCAGATGAATGTCGCCCATCCCCTCTATGATCTCCTGATGGAGCGCGGACTGCCTCGTGTAGCGAAGCGTCGGGTCCTCCTCCAACAGTTTCTGAAGGGAAGGCCCGAGTTTGTCCTCGTCGGCCTTGGTAACCGGTTTGATCGCCACCCGATAAATCGGATCGGGGAACGTGATCGGAGGAATCTTTATCTTGTCCTTCGTGGTCGATAACGTGTCCCCGGTGTGCGTATCCTGGAGCTTGGCCAGGGCGCAAATGTCGCCCGCCACCACCGCGGTGGCGTTCTCCTGACCCTTGCCGTGCGGAAAGTAGAGGTTGTGAACGCGTTCCTCTCTCTCCCGATTCGTGTTCCACACGTTTTGGTCCATCTTCAGCGTCCCGCTGTAGATCCTGAAGTAGTTGATCTTGCCAACGTAAGGGTCCGCCGTGGATTTGAAGCAGAAAGCGGCAAGTGGGCCGTCTGCATCCGCCTTTAGATCCTTGCCGTCGATCTTCTTTGGCGTGTCCTTCGGGCTCGGGAGTTCGCCGATGATACGGTCGAGCAACGTGGCGACCCCAATACCGCTGTGGGCCGAGCCCATGAGCACCGGAACGACCCGGCCCGTCTCGGTCCCAACGAGCAGCCCGTGCTCGATTTCCAAGGGATGCAGAGTTTCACCCTCGAGATACTTCAGAGCCAGTTCGTCGTCGCCCTCGGCTGCGGCGTCCATCATCTTGTCGCGCCGCTCCGCCGCTTCCTCCGTGTATCCCGTTGGAACTTCGTCGATCTCCGTGCCACGGTCCTTGCCCTTATAGACCTTCATATTCAAGAGGTCGAGTACGCCGCTGAAGGCCGCCTGATGGCCGATCGGGATCTGAACGCAAACGATCTTTCTTCCATATCGCTGGTGAAGGGTGTTCATCAAGCCCTCAAAGTCCGCGTTGTCTCGTTCGAGCTTGTTGACGAAGATGCACTTTGCAAGTCCGTGCTCCTCCGCCACTTCCCATGCCAGCTCAAAGCCCACGTCGAGGTCGGCCTTGGCCTCGCAAACGATAATCATCGCCTCGACCACCCGCGCGATGGCGTGCAAATCGCCAATGAAGTCTGGGTAACCCGGGACGTCGATGAGGTTGATCTTATGATCGTGCCACTCGATCGGCAGCACGGTTGCGCTGACGCTGATCTTTCTGCGGATCTCGAGCGGATCATAATCGCTCTGCGAGTTCCCGGCGTCTACCGTACCGAGCCTGTCAGTTCCCCCTGCCGTGTAAAGGAGGTGCTCCACAAGCATGGTCTTTCCTGAGCCGCCGTGGCCGACTATTGCAACGTTGCGAATTTTGTCTGCGGTGTACTGTTTCAAATCTGAATAACTCCAATGGCAAATGCTTACCTCATTCGGCGCTGGGTTCGCACCGTTTAAGCGCTTTGCCGGGCCCGAAGCGGGCGCGTATGCAAAAATATGTGGGTAATAGAACGGCTTACCGCCCAAGGCGCCGATCCCTACTCAAATGTCTTCGAACTCTTAAGCGCAGAACTTGATGGTTCCAACTGGGCCGGTCAAACGTTTTAACACGGTGAACGCATGAATATCGCTGCAATCTTACTTCTGGCCCTTGGGGCGCAAAATCCGGCACAAGCGCCGACCACTCTGCCCGCCCCCACAACGACTGGTACGGCCCAGCCAGCGGCGAAGCAGGTTCCCGCCACGCCAACCACGGCTACCTATTCTAGCGAAGAACTTGGCCTCGCGTTCGACTACCCCAGAAGCTGGAAGCCCTCGAAGGTCAAGATCAAGAACGCGGAGGCGAAGGTCATCCTGACCGACCCAAAAACCTGGCGCCCGCCAAATCAGGACATCACCACTCGCTTCTTAATGCCGCTTCCCGGCGTTGACGAGCGCGGCATTCTCGAGATCTACTCCGCAACCTTCAATCAAGATCAGGACACCTGGCAAACCGTTCAGCGCGACATAAACCAAAAGATGAACCGAGCTGTTCTCCGTCAGTGGAGCGAGGAAGTCCTCGGCGTGCCCCTGCTGATGACGAAGATCGAATCGAAGGACAAAGGCGTCGACCTGATCACCGAGACTGGCCTCATGTACAGTGCGACGCCCAGAAAGCTGATTTTCCGCTTGACCGCCTCTCCCGATAACTTCGACAAGGCGGATACCACCTGGAGAAACGTTCTCCAATCGCTTCACACCACCGACGGTCGGCTGCCATCAGCCGAAGACCCCAACCGAAAATTCACCCCTAAGGACATCACGCCCGGCGCCTATCATAAGGTGGTCTGGAACGCCCCCGTGCCCAAGCCGATGGCTCCAGTCAAAGGCGATCTCATCACCGAGGCCATGGCGGCGGGGAAGAAGGTGCAGGTTAGAGGGCCATCCGGCTGGAAAGCGGTCAAGAACTCCGACGGAAGCTTTTCATTTTCCTCCCCAGAAGTAAGCGGTTCTGTCAAAGTTTTCGTCGCAAGCATTATCGATTCCGACGATCCAGGCAAAGTCCTTATCCGCGCCTCCGGCCAAACCCTCGTGCCCTTTTCAAAGGTCCTGAAGAGGGAAGAGAAAGGCAAGTATCTCAACCACGGCCAGGCAAACGTAGACTGGATATATCGGCGCGGTTTGGAAGGTGCTAAGCCCCGCTTTAGCTTTGATGCCGCAGGCGATAACGGAGACAACTATTGGGTGCTCACCTGGACTGGCTCCGATGAAGGCGCGGCAAGCCGGGACCGCAAGACGCTCGAATCGCTCGTAGACGTCCTTTCCGTCGTCCCTGCGCCTTGATCGTCGCCCTAAGCTCTTCGTCGCCGTTGGTTAGCGTCGCCCTTTTCGGCGAAGACGTCCTATTGATCTTTAGCGACCAGGCCGAACCTCATCACAATGCGGGGGGTACGTGCCTGCACCTTATCGAAAAAGGCCTTGCTGAGCTTCATAAGACGCCACAAGACCTCTCCCTTATCGTAGCCGACGTTGGACCTGGAAGTTTCATTGGCGTTCGTGTGGGAGTGACCATCGCGAAGACTATGGCCTACGCCCTTCAGATTCCTGTGGCCGGTGTCCCCGCCTTCGATCTGATCGACCCGATCGAAACCGTCGTAGTCCCTTCCAAACGAGGCGAATACTTCATTCGCCGGCCTGGCGCTCCCGTGATCCGTGAAACCTCACTTCCCACGTCGGAACCATTCTCGGGTTACGGAGAAGGCGTCGCGGAATCTCGATATCCAGAAGCCCGCAATGCCGCGTCCTTACTTGGAGGGCTGAAAAGAGTCCGGGCCGAAGAATTGCTGCCGGAATACCTGATTGAGCCCAGCATTTCGACTCCCAAGCGAGCCTTTGAAAGAACCGAACGATGAACCAAACGGCGAATAGGTACCAGAGCGGCGTATCCCTAAAGCCCTTCACGACCCTAAAGTCGGGTGGGGAAGCGGAGCTGCTGGGCATCGCACGAACCAGCGATGAGCTCGCGGAAATGATGATCGAGCGACAGAAAGCGGACCAGCCGGTCATCGTGCTGGGGTGGGGAAGCAACGTCCTTCCAAGCGACGCCGGAGTGCCCGGGCTGGTTCTGCTGAACATGGCGAACCGGATCGAGATTGGCGAGAAGGGTGAAGTCGTGGCCGAGACTGGCTGTGGGTTCCAGGAGCTCTTTCTGAAGACCGCCCAAAAAAACCTCGCTGGCCTCGAGTTCGCCGTAGGGATACCCGGCACCCTTGGCGGCGCCTTGGTAAGCAACGCCGGCGCCTACCGCAGCTGTGTATCCGAGTTCTTAACCTCTTTGGAAATTGTCGCGGAGGGTGAGCGCCGCTGGGTCGACCCCAGCTTTATGGGATTCTCCTACCGCGATTCCATTCTGAGACGCCCTGAGCCGCCGTCCATCGCCATCCTCAAGGTGAAGATGAAGCTGCCAAAGGGTAAGCCCAAGAAGATTTACGACGAAGCGCGCGAATATCAGCGCCAGCGCATTTCCAAGCAGCCGCCGCCCGCCAGCGCCGGCAGCTTCTTCAAGAACGTCAACGACCCGATCCTAGCAGAAGGCCTTGACAACCTTCCGCGCCAGCTAAAAGCGGCAGGCGTCGTACCCGCTGGCTACCTTATTGAGAAATCCGGCCTCGCGGGAATACGTCTAGGTGGCGCCATGTTCGCCCGGAGACATGCGAACTTTATCCTAAACGTAGGCTGCGCGAGCGCCGGGGACATCCGGAGGTTGGCCCAGTTAGCCAAGCGAACGGTCTTCGAGAGGTTCAACGTACGCCTCGACGAAGAGGTGCTCTACATAGGCGACTGGTCCGGATTCGACTTGGCTCAGTAGCTTCGCGCCATCGCCGTATCCGTTTTTTTCGAAACCTGAAACGAGCCCGCCTCGTAAAGGTTGATCGCCACCAAATAGAGGATCGTTACCAGCATGCTTGCAATGAGAAAGTTCATCGCCCCAGTGAGCAGCCGAAGCCCGTATTTGAGCGCCCACCGGTTTTGGCTTCGAAGCGAATCATTCGCCCGAACCCTCCGCCCTTCCGGCACGAACTTCAGCCAAGCTTTCTGAAGCCTCTTCATCCAAGGGCGGCGCATAAGCCAAAGCATGTACCACCACAAAAGCCGGGCCATTTCCTTTCCAAGCCCACCCATGAAATAGTTCTACGCATGTGCGAGACGGGTGATTGGTGAAAGTCAAGGTGAAGGTTCAACGTGATAAGTGATACGGTCAGCTACGCGCGCGCTACTTGGCGACTGATCAGTCCTGCACTTCACCACCTATCACCTATCACCTTTCACATCCCACCTCTCACTTCCAACCTATCGCCTATTTTCCTGGGCACGGCCGCCTCGATTCCTGCCGCGATTGCCTTCGCCATTGCCTTCTGCCCCGCGTCCGTAGAGATGAACTTGTCGTCGCTCTCGTTCTGCAGCACCGCCATCTCGACAAGGATAACGGGCAATTGCGAATAGATAGAACCGGTGAGCGCTCCACGCTGACGGCCGCCTATCATGGTCGCCGAGTCCGTGTGCAGTCCCCGATCGCCGACCGCTCTGTTCAAAGCCTTGATAACGGCCGGGTGAAAAACCCGCGCCGCCGCACGGCTACGCGCAATAACCTCGTCGCTCGGGCCAACCACTCCCTTGACCTCGCCTTTTTCGCTGGGATAGTAAGTCGCAAAGCCCGAGCGCGAGCCCGCGTCGCAATGAAGCCGGATCATCAGCGCAGCGTGGGCCTCGTTGGCGATCTCAGCTCGCCGCTTGTTCGTCACCACCTGCATTTCGCTAGATTTGGTCAATACGACCGTGTATCCGTCCTCAGAAAGGACCCGCTTCAGCTTAAGCCCAACGAGCCAAGCAGCCCTAACCTCCGAAATATGCCGACCGCGGGTTCCAACTCCATTTTCGGAGGGGTGGCCAGGATCGATGCAGATAGTCTGAGATCTGGCGAATACGGCCAAGGCAAGCAGAAAGGTGGCAAAAAACGAGCGCACAAAAGATTATGAGCCTAAGGAAGTCAGAGGCGAGTAACGTGCGACCGCCAACCGGGCAACAGAAGTCAGACGGGTCAGACAGGTCAGACGAGTCCGAGAATTGTGAGGAGTCCGGTGCGCCCCTACCCTCTACCCTCTACCCTCTACCCCCTACCCTCTACCCTCTACCCTCTACCCTAATAGTCACGCCCCCAAAATCGGCTGAACGAGGGGTTGAATCTCAAGAAAAGTATCCACGATTCGAGGATCGAACTGAGTACCCGCCCCTTTTCGTATTTCCTCTAGCGCATGCTCCTCTTCCACGGAGTGCCGCCAGCAAAGCGCACCGGTCAAAGTGTCGAACGCCTCGGCGACCGCGATGATCCGCGCTCCGAGCGGGATAGCCTCGCCCGCAAGACCATCGGGATAGCCAAATCCGTCCCATCGCTCGTGGTGGTGGGTGATCATCGGCATGATCGGCGCCAGCCAGTTCAGAGACTCGATCACCGTGCGCGCCTTGTCGGCGTGCATTCTCAAATCGGAGAGTTCTTCGGGCGACAGTTCGCCGCTCTTCCTCAAAATCGCAGGGTCCACGTGCATCTTGCCGATGTCGTGAAGCGAGGCGGCCTGCCTTAGCCGGATTAGTTCCTCGAACGTCATGTCCAGACGTTCGCCAACCGCGACCGCGAAAACCGACACGCGGTTCGCGTGCCCTTTTTCGCCAGAGGCATGCTCTTCAAGCTGCGCTAAGAGTTCACGAATCTGATCGTTATGAACCGGGTTGATGAGAGGCTCGATTAGCGCACACCTCGCAAAATCTGCTCCGCTAGCGCCACCTCTTCCGTATCCAAAGTTCTCGGATCGAGCCATACGATGTCCTTTTCAATCCTAGTCAGAAGCGGCGGAGACCCGAGTCTCAGCTTCTTCGCCAGCGCGTCCGGTTTTGCCGTCTTCAAACCAACGCGAACGGATGGTAGACCGATTCCCGGAAGCGAACCACCACCAATCTCCGTTATGCCGTCCTCGAGTACCGCCTCACCCACGTAAGCCTGCTGTAACTTTGCCGCGAATGCCCTCACCTCGTCGATATGCCTGCCGATGTATCGGATGGTGGGTATTTCCTTCTCGTCGCCATTTGCGTAGAGCCGAAGAGTCGCCTCGAGCGCCGCCAAGGAAAGCTTATCGATTCGAACGACCCGTGCCAGGGGATGCTTCCGGATTTTCTGGATCGCCGCCTTCATGCCCAGAATAAGACCCGCCTGCGGACCCCCAAGCAGCTTGTCCCCGCTCGCGGTGACGACGGCTGCCCCCTCTTGGACTGCGTCCATTAGGGTTGGCGTCTTCGGTAGGCCAAACCGAGTCGTGTCCACAAGACATCCCGAACCGACGTCGTCGATCAGGGCAATCCCCCGATCATTGCAGAATGCCGCAAGCGCGGCGCCTGACGGCTCCTCTGTGAAGCCAATGATCTGATAATTGCTCGGGTGGCAGCGCAGAACGGCAGCGGTTCGAGGCGTAACCGCAGCTTCAAAATCCTCCAGTCGAGTTTTGTTCGTGGCCCCCACCTCGACCAGCTTGCACCCGCTTCGCTTGACGATCTCGGGCAGCCTAAACGACCCGCCAATCTCGACCATCTGGCCGCGCGAAAGTAGGACCTCCTTCCGAGCAGCCAACGCGCTCAACGCGAGAAACACGGCGGCGGCGCAGTTTTGAACCACGAAAGCGTCTTCGGCCCCCGTGAGCGAGGTCAGTAATCCGCGCACATGGTCCTGGCGGTCGCCCCGTCGGCCGGATTCCAAATCCAACTCCAAATTCGCATGATTCGCGGCCACCGCAAGCACGGCCTCGCTGGCCGCCCGAGCTAAACGCGCCCGCCCAAGTCCGGTGTGAAGGATCACGCCCGAAGCGTTCAAAACAGGGCGAAAGGAAGGGCGCAAGCGGCGCTCAGCCTCCAAAACCGCATATTCCTCGGCCAAAGAAGCAAGGTCCTCGCCGCAAGAGCTTTCGGCCCGAAGTCGCTCGATTGCCGCCCGCGCCGCCTCAACCCGAACCAACCGGGGAAACGAAGCAAGCCCACGAGACTCAGAAACGGAATCGACCCGAGGCAAACGGCGATGCTCTACCAAAATAATCTAAATCGCTCCTAAATCAAAAATCCTGGGCCCCAACACCCAACACCCAACACCTAAGACCAAACCCCAAGGCCCAAAGCCCAAGGCCAAACCCCTAACACCCAACACCCAACACCAAAGGCCCAAAGCCCAAGGCCCAACCCCCAACACCCAACACCAAAGGCCCAAGGCCCAAAGCCCAAGGCCAAACACCGAAGGCCAAAGGCCAAAGGCCCAACCCCCAACCCCCAACACCTAACACCCAACACCTAACGCCTAACACCCAACACCCAACACCCAACACCTAACACCCAACACCCAACACCAAAGGCCCAAGGCCCAAGGCCCAAAGCCCAAGGCCAAACACCCAAGGCCAAAGGCCAAAGGCCCAACCCCCAACCCCCTAACACCCAACACCTAACACCTAACACCCAACACCCAACGCCTAACACCAAACCCCAAGGCCCAAAGCCCAAGGCCCAAGGCCCAAGGCCAAACCCCCAACCCCCAACCCCCAACACCCAACACCTAACACCTAACCCCCAACACCCAACGCCTAACACCAAACCCCAAGGCCCAAAGCCCAAAGCCCAAGGC
>Ga0265338_10002211_pt1 | contig 29688 bp, 20 predicted proteins | sample 42126metaG_FD_193579 | JGI IMG/M metagenome (GOLD analysis project Ga0265338, IMG submission 193579) | Rhizosphere microbial communities from Carex aquatilis grown in University of Washington, Seatle, WA, United States - 4-21-26 metaG | ecosystem: Host-associated > Plants > Roots > Rhizosphere...
GCGCCGCCCCCTGGGCAACTCCAGCAGCGACGAAAGACTCGCAGTGAAGTCCTGCGGGCGGTCACTGGGATTGCGCAGAGTCACGATTCCCTTCTCTGGCGACCACGAGGCATAGCCATACACTTCCAGGCGTGCAGGATCACCGCCGATCCAGTGAGAATCTTTGAGGGTCTGGGCGTTCGTGCGTGACCACTTCGCGGCCTCGGCCAGGACATCCCAGTCCTGGGCAGAAAGCAACGACGGCGTGATGTACATCTCCTGCAGTTGCGTGCCGGTACCGAAGTACGAGTGAACTTCGTCGGGAAAATCGTGGCCGGGATCGACGCCGAGGCGATCGGCATAACGGGCGAAGATCATCCCGTGGAGCATCAGCGAATTCATGGGGAATAGCGGGCCGTCTTCGACGACGCGGCGATAAATCTGCGAGTCGCGATAGGTGATCCAGCGCTGACGATTGGAGCCGATGCCGGCGAAGCTGTGATCCTCGCCACCGCGCCAGATCGAATCGGCATACATCAGCCAGAACGGAGATGGATAAGTTCCTGTGGTGAGATTGATGTAAAGATCGGGCTTTTTCGCGCGCAGTTCGCCGATGAGGTGAAGCGCGGCATCGAAGTCGCTGTCGAACTCGCTGCCCTTGATCACTTCGTTCGCGTTGCCGGTGCCGTCGAACTTGAACTGGTTGATGCCATATTTTTCGATCAAGTCCACGCACGTGTCGCGAAAGTAACGGTAGTACTGTGGACCGGAGAGCGCGAATCCGCCTTCGTTCGTTTCGAATCCCTGAGCGTGCGCCGAGGCGAGACGCTGCTCTTTGGGGCCATCGTAGCCGCCCCAAGGGGAGAGCCAGATGCCGGGCGCCGCGCCGAACGCGGCCGCAGTCTGTGTGACCTTGGTCAGGCCATCGGGAAAGCCGGGGTTAAATTTCCAGAGAGTCTTGGGATCGTCCCAGCCATCGTCGAACAGAAAGCTATCGAGTCTGACCGCACGCTGCTTTGTGAGTTGCTCGCCGAAATTCTGAACTACCGCGACCGCTCCCTGCTCGGTGTAGCGGTCGAAGTATCCGAGGTCATACCAGGAGTTGTAGTGCAGAAACGTTCGATAGGGATGGGCGCGTTCGAGCTCAACGTATTTCAGGAAGTCGCGGCGCAGTTGCGAGGGATGGGCGACGCCGAAGACGGAGGAATAGGTCACACTTTGTGCGGCCAGCAACGGAAGTTCGCGGGAGAGCCAGCAGGAGGCGCGATCGGCGCGAACGCGGCAATCAGAAAGCGGATGCTCGAAGGCGGCGAACCAGGTGGTAGCGGTGACGGGCGATCCCTTGACGTGACCCGAGACGGCGGCTCCGGGCATGACGGCGTCGATGAGGTTGATCTGGGCGAGGGGAAACGGTTGTTCCAGCGCGCGGATGGTGACTTCCTGGCGAATGTAGTTGGCGCCTTCGCGGAGCGTGGCCCTCCAAGTGACTTGGAGCTTCGCGGAGGCGTTTTCGAGTTCGATGTGAATCTGGCGGCCGGGCAGATGGTCGGCGGCTTTGGATGAATCTGCGGCAGCGGGAATCTCTTCCAGGACGGGTGCCGCCGCGATCTTGAAATCGGAGGAGCGCAGCACGGGGCCCTCTCTTGGCACCAGTTCAAAGACGCTGCTGTGGAGAGGCAGAATCGTGGTGGTGAAACCGTTTGCGAGACTTTGCCAGGAAAGAGATCCACCCTGGATCGACCACTGTGCGGCGATGGCACCGTTGGAGAGAGAGACGGTATCGCCCTCGCGGGCAGCGTGCACGGGCGGAAGGGCAGAAGCGTACACGGGAACAAGCAAGACGGCGAGAACGAGGAGTACGCAAGCGGAGCGGAGGCAGTTTTGCATGGGGATTGTCCTATTGGGCATGGGGCTTAGAGTGTGCACGGGAAGCCAGTGCCGTCGAATGGAGTATGTATCGCAGGTTTTTTCGCCCCTTCCGGGGGTCCCCAGACAGAGTACGGGACGAAACGTTATGAAACAAGAAGAAAGCAGTCGTAAATGAGCAGGCGCGCCGCTTCCGGGAGCAAAATCGGGCGCGCGGAATGTCACGGGTTGCAAGGCGGAAGCATATTTTAGTTCGCTACGATTTGACTTGACTTTCGCCATAAACGAAAGTAATAGTTTTAACTCGTAATGATATGAAAGGTTGCTGGGAGGCTAGCTATGCGTGTTTCTGGTCGCGGTCATGCTTCACTCCTCAGTTTTAGCGCGCTGATAACCCTGTTGTTCGTGGCTACGGCTGGTTTTGGACAAGCCAGCTATACGGCGCAGGTACGAGGCACGGTTAAGGACCAAAGCGGAGCGATGATGGCGAATGCCACCATCACGATCACGAACGTCGCGACGGGAATATCTGTGACCGCGCACAGTGACGAGCATGGACTGTACATCCTTACCGGCTTGAGACCGGCGGTGTACACGATCAGGACGGAGGCTGCGGGGTTTCGCGCGGCTGAGCAAACGAATGTCGTCCTGCAGGTCGACCAGCAGACGTCGATTGATTTTGAGCTGCATCCGCTCGGCGTGATTACGACAGTCGAGGTTACTGAGGCGGCGCCGCTGCTGGATACGGAGAGCGCTGCGATCGGGACCGATGTCACGAATGAATACGTGCGCGACATCCCGTTGTACAGCCGCGGCATGTTTGGGCTGGTCTTTCTGGCGGGCGGAGTGACAGAAACGACTGGGTCCGGGATCAACGACAACTATCCCGCCGGCACCAACTTCGTTTCGAACGGCCAGCGAAACGCGACGGCCCAAGTGACGCTAGACGGCAGCCCAATCAGCGCGCCGGAACAAGGCGAGGGTGGCAACTCTAACGTTTACTACCAACCTTCGGTCGAGATCGTGCAGGAGTTCAAGGTCCAGAACAACAGCTTTTCTGCCGAGTTTGGGAATAACGGCGGAACGATTGTGAACATGGTGTTGAAGCAGGGCGGCAACGCGTTTCATGGCAGCGGCTGGTGGTATTTTCAACGTGCCGCAACCGATGCCCGGGACTTCTTCAACTCGGGTCCAAGGCCGGATCACACGCGGGATCAATACGGATTCTCTCTGGGCGGTCCGATCAAGAAGAACAAGACATTCTTTTTTATCGATGCAGAAAAGGTTCGGCAGCAAGATCCGGTCAACCTGGTGGGGCGTGTCCCCACGGACCTGGAGCGCACGGGCGACTTTTCGCAGAGCACAGTCAATCTGCCCGATCCTTCTAACCCAGACACGGCACAAGCGGGAATCTACGATCCGTGTGCCGGAAGCCAGGGATCTGCGACGCCTTGTCCGCACGCCCTTTTCTCTTACCTCGGAGTCGATAACGTTATACCTCCGGACCGGATCGATCCGATCGGGCAGGCAATCTTGAATCTTTATCCGCACGCCAACATAGCGTCGGATTATCCAGACCCCAACTGGCGCCAGGTCATCATCGCCAAGGACCCGGGGTGGCAGTTCGACATCAAATTGGATCATCAGATCTCGGCGAATCACAAAATCAATGGACGTTACAGCCGTCATCACGACCAAGCCATCGCACCCACCGTGGTTGGCAACGACGGGGATGGCTATATCTACACGACGGATCCGCAGAACGGAAGTGCGGAGTACAACTGGGCGGTCACTCCGACGGCACTATGGACCAGCCGGTTCAGCGTGGATCGTGTGCATGCGCCCGGCGTGAGTAACAATTACCCAACGCTCAGCTCCGTGGGCTTGTCGCCAGACCTGGCAGCCAACGGCCTCACCCGCATGGCGACCATCGGAGTCGATGATCCCTTTCTCCAGCTGTTTGACCAATGTTGCGTGGATACACATTTTGCTCACACCCTAGTCAGTTACTCTTCTGGTTTGCAATGGGTCAAAGGACGACATTCGCTCAAAGTCGGCGGTGAGCAGCGGATTTTCTTCAACTATTTCTGGCAGCCGGACAACCCGACCGGCATCTTCAATTTCTCGCGCGATGTGACCACATCCCAACCGAATAACAGTTTGGGAGACGACGATCATAGACAGGGCAACCCGTTTGCGACGATCCTGACGGGATATGCGTCCAGCGCTTCCCTTCACCTGGTTCCGGCGGTGGCGGATAAGTCGTCAGAGACTGCTTTTTATGTGCAGGATGATGTGAAGATCACGCCGAAGCTGACGGTTAATCTAGGCTTGCGCTATGAATGGAGCAATCCTTACACAGAGCGCTACAACCGGCTTCAGTTCAATGACTTCACGGGAGACACGGGGATCGGTATTCCGCTGGACCGCGATGCCTCGGGAGCGTTCCCGCAGTTTGGACAGATCGGGGAAATCAAAGGGACTTCGGTGTTTCCGACATCCGGGCACCGCAGCTCGCCCGTCGACCGAAACAACTTTGCTCCGCGTTTAGGATTTGCCTACCAACTCGCTTCGAATACCGTCTTGCGCGGCGGCGCCGGAATGTTTTACGGAATGAACGTCGCCACCAACTTCCAATACGCTGGTCCTGCATTCGCGAAGACAGCGCAGATGTATTTCACCAAAGACAACTTCGATACCCAGTATGCGTGTCTGGGACCCTCGCCTATCCAGCCCACATGTACCAGCCCATTTCCCGCGGGCCTCGCGCCGCCGCAAGGAACCACCTACGGCAAGCTGGCGCAGTGGGGCTTCGGGAACTCGAGCGACCTGGATACCGGCACGGCTCGCAATGCGGAGATCTACCAGTGGAACCTGGGCATTCAGCACATGCTACCGGGACAGATCGTGATCGGGATCGACTACTCCGCCAACCGCAGCACGCATCTGCCGTGGGCCGGTGCGGGCGGCATTTCTACTCGCAATCGCAACTTCCTGCCATCGTCAGTCCGGAACGCGCTGGTGGCAACTTTGAATCCAACTCACGATCCGGCCAGTACCGCTGTAACGGATTATCTGAATACGGAGGTACCTAATCCATTCCAGTGTTTCTTCACAACGGGTGCAGCGCTGACGGGATCATGGTGCCCGGCCAGCCCGATTTTCAACGCGGCTGATGTGGCGGATTCCCGCTATGTGGATGACACGATTCCGCAACAATTGCTGCTTGAACCGTACCCTCAGTTCGATGGCGGGTTTGAGGGGCTGCCCAAGCTGGTTGCCACTTCCTGGTACCATTCGCTGCAAGTTCGCTTCCAGAAGCGCATGAGCCACTACCTCAGCTTTGAAGGAAACTACACCTTCTCCAAGGCCACGGATGACTCTTCCGCTGGACGAAACGCCTGGATCGGCAACCTGGGGCTCGACAATCCGCAACTGCTCGACAATCTGAGAGCCGAGCATGGCATCGGTTCCAACGATGCCCCGCACCGCTTGACTGCGGCCATCATTCTCGATCTTCCGTTCGGCAAAGGTCGCTGGATCGGAGGAGGGATGAACCATGTGCTCGATGCCATCGTCGGTGGCTGGTCATTGAATACAGTGACGACATTTCAATCGGGCAATCCGCTGGCTCTCTATAACAGTGCCGGGCTGCTGGCTGACGGCAATCAGCGACCGAACGTTATTTGTTCCCAACTTTCAAGCGGACTCAGTTATCGAGACGCGGCGAAGACGGGAGGGAGCGTCCTGAACCAGGATTGTTTTGGCGACCCTGGCGACAATATTCCCGGCAATGCCCCGCGTCACTTCTCGAATTTACGCGGGGACGGGATTCACAACCTGGATTCTTCGCTTTCCAAGGAGTTCAAGATCCACGAGGGTCAAATCCTGCAGGTGCGCGCCGAAGTGTTCAATACCTTCAATCATCAGCGCTTTGGCTTCCCGGACGTGGGTTCGGGAGACGGCGCACTGGGGCAGGTTACCTCCACCACCAACAACTTCCGCAGAATGCAGTTTGGAGCGCGGTACCAGTTCTAATTGCAGTTGTCCTCTTGAGCCTGATTTCGCCTTGGCGGGATCAGGCTCTTCATTCTTGCAGGCGTACTCACACACGCCGGCTGGCTTTTCTCGCCTTCGATGGGTCAAAAGCTTGTGACCGCAGAGTTCGCAGAGGACTCGCGGAGATTGCTGATTGGCTTGGGACAGGACGATGTGCCCGGCGGCGTTGCTCCGACGGGCGAGTAGAGAGTCTCGGATCTGTAAGAAAGAATCCTGCCATGAAAAGAAAAAGCGGTTTCGCAATTTTACTGCTGGTGTTGGTAGCTTCCGGGTTGAGCGCTGGTCCCGATGCTTCAAAACAGGATTGGGCTAACTACGTCCGCATTGGGGCTTATGGGCTCAAGGGCGGCGACGCGGTGCAGATTGTCCGGCGAGCGCAGGAAAGCGGCGTATTCGGGATTGAGGTGGACAACGACATTCCGGGGCGCTACGAGAGCTTTCTTGATCCTACGCAGAAGCTGAAGGCAATTCACGATGTGGCGGTGGAGGCGCATAAGGCCAACAACTATGCGTTCGTCTACATCGCGGGGACGGAATGCATCACGGCGAATGGCGATCAGACGGCGCACACGATGGCAAAGGATCATCCTGATTGGCTGCAGCGCAAGATTACCGGCGAGCCAGCGATCTTTGGGGGCGGCACGGCCTTCTGGATCAGGAAGGGCGATGAGGATGTTTGGGTGAGTCCGTACGCCACGGAATGGCGGAAGAGGTATATGGAGCGGGTGCGGCAGATCGCGGGGACTGGAATCGACGGCATTTATGTCGACATTCCGTACTGGATGACGCATTTCGACGGCTGGGAAAATACCTGGGCGAGTTTTGATGATTACACGGTGGCGGCGTTCAAGCAGCAGACGGGACTCGACGCGAAACACGATGTGAAGATCGGAGACTTCTCTGATCCGGCGTTCCGCAAGTGGGTGCAGTTTCGCATTCAGACGTTCACCGACTTCATGCATGAAATCGACCAGACTGCGAAAGCGGTGAATCCGAAGATCAAGACGATTCCAGAAATCTATCCGGGAATTGAAGGAGAGTCGGTGCGCGTGGGCGCCGACGTGTACAGCTTGTATGGGGTGGTGGATGCGATTGCGCACGAATATGAATTTGGCAACGGTGACCACATGGCGTCGGGGCGCAAGCCGCTGGACTGGTTCCGGTACCAGGTGGGCATGCATTCGTTTCGGGCTTTCGCACAGGGGAAGGCGACGTGGATTCTGAATTACTCGTGGGATGGCGACAAGAAGGTCAGCATACCCGAGTCCATGATGAATCTGGCGATGTCGCAGGTAATGGCGGGAGCGAATTTCTGGGATGCACCGGGACATTCGATGGCGGGATCGAACGATCTGGTGATGCGAAAGAAGATCTTTTCGTGGATTCACGCGCATGAAAAGACGTTTTACTTGCCGCGAACACCGGTCGATCCGATTGGCGTGTACTTTTCGCCGGACACGCGGAATTTTTATGCGGATGAATTTATCGCGTCGTACCGGGGAATCCTGATCCTGCTGATGCAGAAGCATCTCGAGTTTCAGATCGTGACGCCGCGCACCCTGGCTGAGTTCCGGGGACAAACGCTGGTGTTACCGGATGTGCGCGTGCTGGGGGAGAGCGAGAAGGGTCAGCTCAAGGACATCGTGGGGGCGGGAAAGAAGCTCGTGATCACGGGAAATGACGCTACGGGGTTGAGCGAATCGCAGAGTGTCGTTCGGTTGGCCGAGTGTCCGGGTGCGGCCTATAACGCGGCGTTGGAAAAGGATTTCGACAGCGCGTCTCCTGATTCTGAACATGCATTTTTCGAAAGCCTGCAGGGTGGAGGCGCGGTGCAGATCAAGGCGTCAAGTCAGGTGGCAACGTCGGTGGCGCAGACTTCCGACGGGCACACCAATGTGTTCTTCGCGAACTTCGCTGGGCTGCGGGGAGGGTCGAATCCCGTACAGACGCCGCAAAATGGCGTGGAAGTCAGCGTGATGTCGAAGTCGGATGTGAAGGGATTCTTTCTTCCGTTTCTCGGAGAGGCACAGGCGGTTAAGGGAGTCCGGCACGGAGATGGCTTGACGTTCACGCTGCCTGCGATTACGAAGGGCGCGGTGTTCTGGTACGAGCAGTAAGGGCTGCACGTCCGCGACTCTGTCCGCAGCGCGGTGAATGTGTGCCCTTCCCCAACACTTATTAGCGAACACGGGTCTGCATTCTTACTGACTCGGCTCCCAGCTTTTTGATCGCGAGACCGCCTCGTTCCAGCGGTTGCGCAGGGCTCGGGCGTGGGATGGCGGCATCTGTGGTTCGAAGCGGCGATCGCCTGCCCTGGCGGATGCGTCGAGACCGGTCTTCCAGAAACCGACGCTAAGGCCGGCCAGGTACGCGGCACCGAGCGCAGTCGTCTCGGTCACTGCGGGACGCACGACGGGCACTCCGAGAATGTCGGCCTGAAACTGCATGAGGCCGTCGTTGGCGGCAGCGCCGCCATCCACGCGGAGTTCCTGCACCGGGTCGACGGAATCGAGGCGCATCGCATCCAACAAGTCCGCCACTTGATAGGCAATGCTCTCCAAAGCCGCGCGGGCCAGATGGCCTGCGCTGGTGCCGCGAGTGAGGCCGAAGACCGAACCGCGCGCGTAGGAATCCCAGTGGGGCGCGCCGAGGCCGACGAAGGCAGGAACGAAATAGACACCGCCATTGTCAGGCACGGATTTGGCGAGAGCTTCCACGTCTTCTGATTTTCGAATCAAGCCTAGACCATCGCGCAACCACTGGACGACGGCGCCACCGACGAAGACGCTGCCTTCGAGCGCGTACTCGGTTCCATCGCCAATTTTCCAGGCAACGGTCGTGACCAAGCGATTGGAAGAGGGCACCGCACGCGTACCGGTGTTCTGCAGCATGAAGCATCCAGTGCCATAGGTGTTCTTGGTGAGCCCGGGGCTGGTACATCGTTGGCCGAAAAGCGCGGCCTGTTGATCGCCGGCGATGCCCGCGAGCGGAATGCCGTCGAGCCCTTTGGTGCCGCTCACCTTGCCGTAGACTTCGCTCGACGAGCGCACAGCCGGCATCATCGAGAGCGGAACACGAAACAGATCAAGAAGTTCGCGATCCCAGTCGCCGGTGTGAATGTTGAAGAGCATGGTGCGCGAGGCATTGCTGGCGTCGGTCGCGTGCACCCGGCCCTCGGTGAGCTTCCAGACGAGCCAGCTATCTACCGTTCCGAATGCGAGTTTACCGGCGTCGGCGAGAGCGCGCGTGCCGGGCACATTGTCGAGAATCCAAGAGATCTTGCTGGCAGAGAAATAGGAGTCGATAAGCAGGCCAGTGCGCTGTTGGATGAGTGGACCGTGTCCCTCGCTGCGGAGGCGCTCGCAGAGATCGGCGGTGCGGCGATCCTGCCAGACGATCGCGTTATAAACGGGCTCGCCGGTCTCGCGATTCCACACGATTGTGGTCTCACGCTGGTTGGCGATGCCGATGGCGGCCACATCGCCCGGACCGGCTTGGGCGAGAGCTTGCAGCGCGACCGCGATCTGCGAGGATGCGATCTGGTCCGGTTTGTGTTCGACCCAGCCGGGCTTCGGAAATATCTGATCGAATTCGCGTTGGGCGACGGAGCGAACGGCTCCGTCATGATCGAACAAGAGAGCTCGCGAACTGGTAGTGCCCTGGTCCAGCGCTAGGACATATTTCACTGTGCCTCCTCGGAGCGCGGTGTGCGGCGACTCGGCTACGACGGCCGCAAGAAGCGCCGAATTCCAAAATCATAGAGAGCAGCGCCCGCCAAACCGCCGAGCAGGGGTGCGACGACTGGTATCCACCAGATACGGGTGCCGTCGGTGAGACCGTTGTTTGGAAATCCGGCGAACACGGTGAACAGGCGCGGGCCAAAGTCGCGCGCCGGATTGATGGCATAGCCGTGCATTCCTCCAAAGCTCATGCCGATGGCCACCACGACGAGGCCGATCATCAAGGGCGCCATGTTTGCGCCCGGCGGAGTATTGAATTCATCCGTAATGGCGAAGATGAGAAGAAGAAGCAAACCGGTGCCAATGAACTGGTCGAGGAATCCCGCTTGCGGCATCGTTGGAAAGGCAGGAAATGTGGTGAATATTCCGGCGGTCTGCGCCAGTTGGGGATCGGTCTGGTGGAACGCTGGCAGGTAGTTCCAGTACACCAGGGCAGCGGCGGCGAAAGCTCCAGCAGTCTGGGCGATGGAGTACGGCACAACTTTGTGCCACGGGAAATCACGAAAGACGGCAACGGCTAAAGTCACTGCGGGATTGAGATGCGCTCCCGAGACTTTGCCGGCGATGTAGATGCCCATCGTCACCGCAAGACCCCATCCCAGAGTGATGTTGGTGAAACCGCCGTGTATGGTCTCGCCCGGAGTCTTCGACGGGAACAGGACGACCATGGCGACCACGCCAGTGCCGAAGAGGATCAGCACAAATGTGCCCAGGAACTCCGCGATTAACTCGGCCATCAGTGTCGGCTTTGAGTTCATCCACTCTCCCTTGCTCGTCCGGCCCACGTTTCCGGACCGCGAAGTAGTCTACCAAGGGGAGCGGGGAGGCGCGCATTTTTCATGGCTCGCCGCGGAGCGGACGAGCCTGCTGCCGGCGGGGCCCGAAAGTAAATGGATAGGGTCCTTTCCCCTTGACATTTCGGAGTGGGTCCGTAAGATAAGACAATAATTATTCACAGCACTGAATATTTATTCATGATGAATAAAACACTCCGCCAACGCGCTGTTCTGGAAGCACTGAAGCATGGGTCTATCGCCAGCCAGGAACACCTGCAGCGAGCGTTGCGCAAGCGCGGATTCAAGGTGGGGCAGGCTACGCTTTCGCGGGACATCCGGGACCTGAATTTGAGCAAGACGTCGCACGGGTATTCCCTGCCCCAGGGCGAGAGTGGAGCCGGGATCGCGCTGCCACCGGTGTCGCGGCTGGTGCGCGAGTTTGTGCTGGATATTCGCTCCGCCCAGAACCAGTTGGTCATCAAAACCATCGTGGGGAGCGCGCAGCCAGTGGCTGCGGCTTTAGACGAGGCCGACTGGCCGGAGGTGGTGGGCACGATTGCCGGCGACGACACAATTTTGATTGTGTGCCCGGATAAAGATGATGCGAAAAAGCTCGCGGGACGTATCGAGGAGATGCTGAGTTAGATGGCCGGGAAACTCAAGACCGCCGTACTGGGGGCGACTGGCTATTCCGGCCTGGAGCTTACGCGGATTCTGTTGCGCCATCCCCGGCTGGAAAAGCCGGTTCTGCTGCGGCGCACGGCCGACAATGGCGGCGCTTCGGACCTGGCAGATGTGTTTCCAGCGCTTTCGGGGAACGGCGGATATCCGCTGCACTCGCTGTCATGGCCCGCGTTGAAGCAGCAGGGAGTGGGATTGCTGTTTCTGGCAACACCGCACGAAGTGTCGCGCGCACTGGTGCCGGAGGCTATCGCCAATGGACTGCGCGTCGTTGACCTGAGCGGCGCGTGGCGGTTGAAGCAGGAGCGACATCGGGCGATCTATAGCTTTCAGGACCCGGACGCGACCACAGCAGCGGAGTTGACCGAGAGGGCCGTGTATGGATTGCCGGAACTGAATGGCGATCGCGTGGCGAATGCCGCTCTGGTGGCCAATCCCGGCTGTTACGCGACGTCTGTAATCCTGGCGCTCGCGCCGCTCCTCAAGGCGGGAGTGGTGGACCGGACACGCGGAATCATCTCGGACTCGAAGTCGGGAGTGTCGGGGGCAGGCAAGGAGCCTACCGCGAAAACACACTTTGTGTCCGTAGCCGACAATCTATCTGCGTATTCAGTATTCAATCACCGGCACGTGGGCGAGATCGTCGAACAACTTGACCTGGCGGCGCAAGAGTTGACCTTTACGCCGCACCTGCTGCCGATTCCGCGGGGGATTTTGTCGACGGTCTATGTGCAGCTTAACCGGGAGATGACGCCTCTGGAAGTGGAGTCGTGCTTCCGGAATTTCTACACGGGAAAACGGTGGGTACGGATCTTTCAGACTCCGAAGCTTCCGCAGGTGCAGTTTTCACTGCACACGAACTACTGCGATCTTGGATTCTGCCTGGCGGAAGACGGCCGCCGACTGGTGCTGATCTCGTGCATCGATAACTTACTGAAAGGCGCGGCTGGACAGGCGGTGCAGAACATGAACGTGATGTATGGCTGGGCGGAGGACGAAGGACTGCAATGACAATCGTAGTCAAGATCGGGGGCGCGGCGCTGGAAGATCTTTCCACGCTGCGCAAGTGCGCCCGTGCCATCGCGGAATTGGCGCAGGACGGTCACCGCGTGGCGGTGGTGCACGGCGGTGGGAGCGCGCTGACGCGCATGCTGAAGCGATTGGGGAAGCAGAGCGAGTTCGTTGGCGGCCTCCGCGTTACGGATGCCGAGACTCGAGACGTGGCGCTCATGGTGCTGGGCGGGATGATCAACAAGAAGATGGTGGCCGCGATTCAGGCGGCAGGAATGCCTGCGGTTGGATTCTGTGGCGGCGACGGCATGACCTTTCGCGCACGGAAGAAACTTGTGCGCGGGAATGACCTGGGATTTGTCGGCGAGATCTGTTTCGCCGAGCCATGCTGGATCGAGGCGCTGTGGCGGCAGGGCGGGATCCCCGTTCTAGCGTCCCTGGCCTTGGGCGCTGACGGCGAGTACTACAACGTCAACGCAGACGAGATGGCGGCGGCGTGTGCGGCAGCATGCCACGCGAACGCGCTCATTTTCCTGACGGATGTGCCAGGGGTGAAGGACGCCGACGGTGCCGTGATTCCGTGGTTGAGTACGAAGCAGGCGGAGGATCTGGCGGCGGGGTCGGTTATCAGCGGCGGCATGTTGCCTAAGCTCGAGGCCTGCAAGCAGGCCCTGAAACAAGGGGTGGGACGCGTCAGGATATTGCCGGCAACGGAAGCAGAGGCCCTGCCGCAGTTTTACTTGACCAAGTTGCCGTGTGGGACGGAAGTGACGTGCGCTTGAGCGGGGACGGTGGTGGCGCAGAGGAAGATGAGCCCTTCGCTCGCTCGGGATCACAAGAGTAGTGAAGAAGCAGACGGAAAGAGGAGTCAACGTTGAATAGTCCATTGCAAAGCAGGACACCGGTGGTGCCGGATACATTTCCGGGGATCTTCTGGTGTCCAGACCTGATTTCGACCCGCGATCTGGGACCGCAGGGGGTTGAGGCCGTGCTCCATCTGGCGGAGCTGATGAAGTCCCGTCCGTCGGTTTTTCAGCGAGCGCTGGCGGGCAAGCAGATGGTGATGTTTTTCGAGAAGCCATCGCTGCGAACCCGGATCACCTTCGAAGCCGGCATGGCGAGCCTGGGTGGGACCGCGATGTTCATCGATCAAACGCAGGGGCGGTTGGATGCGCGCGAGTCGCTGAGCGACATAGCGCACAATCTCGAGCGCTGGGTCGACGTGATCGTACTGCGGACGTTTGCGCAGCAAACGATCGAGGGCATGGCGCGTCATGCATCGGTTCCGGTGATTAATGCGCTCAGCGATCTGGAGCATCCGTGCCAGGCGCTGGCGGATTACTTCACGCTGCAGGAGCGCTTTGGCGATCTCAGACACGTCACGCTGGCCTATGTGGGCGACGGAAATAACGTCGCGCATTCTCTGATGCTGACCTGCGCTTGTTTGGGGTCGTCGATCCGAATTGCTACGCCGAAGGGCTATGCGCCGAACGCGCAGATTGTGGCCGATGCACGGAAGATTGCCAAGCAGACTGGCGCCCAGATCGAGTTGCTTAATGATCCGCAGGTGGCGGTGGCCGGAGTCGATGCGGTTTATACCGACGCCTGGGCGAGCATGGGGCAGGAGCAGGAAGCCGAGCAGCGCGCAGGCGTATTCGCGCAATACCAGGTAAATCAGGCCCTGATGGCGGAAGCCGCGCCGCACGCGGCGTTCATGCACTGCCTTCCGGCGCATCGGGGCGAGGAAGTCACCGACGAGGTGATGGACTCCGACAATTCAATCATCTTCGAGCAGGCGGAAAACCGGCTGCACGTTCAGAAATCCATTCTGTATCTATTGCTGGGCGGCGCGGTGCGTCTGCCCGTTAGGAGCGCTCATGCCTGAAAAAGTTGTTCTCGCTTATTCCGGTGGACTGGATACGTCGATCATCATTCCGTGGTTGAAAGAAAACTATTCGTATGACGTCATCGCCATGGTCGGCGACGTTGGCCAGGGCGACGACATCGAAGCTGTCGTCGAGAAGGCGTACGCGACCGGCGCCAGCAAGGTGATCGTCGAAGACCTGCGCGAAGAATTTCTGACGGGGTATGTCTTCCCTGCTCTGAAGGCCGGGGCGGTTTATGAGCACAAATATCTGCTCGGGACTTCGCTGGCTCGTCCCGTGATTGCGAAGCATCAAGTCGAGGTAGCGATGCGTGAAGGCGCGACTGCGGTCGCGCACGGATGCACCGGTAAAGGCAATGACCAGGTGCGGTTTGAACTGACCTATCAGGCACTCGCGCCGGAGCTGAAGATTATCGCTCCGTGGAGAGAGTGGACCTTGAAGTCGCGCGAAGATTGCCTCGATTATGCCGAGCAGCACGGGATTCAGGTTGAGGCCAGTCGCACCAAGATTCACAGTCGCGACCGTAATCTGTGGCACATCAGTCATGAGGGTGGTGAGTTGGAGGACGCGGGCAACGCGCCCTTGGCGACAACGTGGCAGATCACGAAGTCTCCGCAGGAAGCGCCCGATAAGGACGAACAAGTGAGCATTGGGTTCGCGCAAGGGGTTCCTATCTCGGTGAACGGGATGGAAATGGAGCCCGTATCGCTGGTGGAATTGCTGAACGAAATTGGTGCTCGGAATGCCATTGGGCGTATTGACCTGGTGGAGAACCGTTTCGTCGGGATCAAGTCACGCGGATGCTATGAGACGCCGGGTGGAACTCTTCTGATTGCCGCTCATCGTGAACTGGAGGCGCTGTGCCTGGAGCGCGATGTCGCACACTACAAGCAGCACATTGGTCTGAAGTATGCGGAGTTGGTTTACTTCGGGCTATGGTTTACACCTTTGCGCGAGGCTCTGGATGCATTCGTCGAGAGTACGCAAAAGGAGATGACAGGGAGCGTCACGCTGTCACTGTACAAGGGGAATGTTTCTGTGGTCAGCCGTGAGTCGGAGCACTCGCTTTATCGCACTGACCTGTCGTCGTTCACGATGGGCGATAGCTACGATCAAAAAGACGCGGCGGGATTCATCCGCATTCTTGGTTTGCCCTCGCGATCGCGGGCGCGTTCGCGGGTGGAGGTTGCGCGATGAAGATGTGGTCGGGAAGGTTCCGGCAGCCGCTGGACCCCGATTTCGAGCGGTGGCAACGGTCGTTCGGCTTTGACCGGCGGCTGCTGCAGTACGAACTCGCGGCCAGCGGGGCGCATGCGCGCGCACTGAAAAATGCCGGAATATTGTCGGCCGATGAGCTGATCGGAATTCTGCAGGGGTTGGAACAGATCGGCGAACGCGCGGTGGCGTCTCCGGCGTTTCTCGACGATGGTGAAGCGGAGGATGTGCATCACTTCGTGGAGAGGCAACTCGTCGCCCTGATCGGGGAGTCGGGATACAGGCTGCATAGCGGGCGCAGCCGCAACGAACAGATTGCGACCGACTTGCGACTGTATGTTAGGGCTGCGATCGATCAACTGCGACAGGAACTCTCCGAGTTGTGCGGGGCGCTCGTGGATCGCGCGGAACAGGCCGCGGACGCCGCGATGCCCGCTTACACTCACCTGCAGAGAGCCGAGCCGGTGCTGGTCGGGCATTGGCTGCTGGCTTATGTCGAGATGTTTCTGCGCGACGCGGACCGGCTTGCTGATTGCCGTAAACGGCTGAACGTCTGTCCGCTGGGATCAGGTGCAGTGGCGGGGGCAACCCTGCCGCTGGATCGCGGATTCATGGCCGGCAATGTCGGGTTTGATGGTCCAACGGCCAACAGCATCGATGCCACAAGCGACCGGGACTTTGCGCTGGAGTTCGTCAACGGGTTGTCGCTTCTAGCATTGCATCTGAGCCGATGGGCGGAGGAAATGATCCTTTTTTCTTCGCAGGAGTATGGATTCCTGGGCTTGCCCGAGGCTTATTCCACGGGTAGCAGCGCGATGCCGCAAAAGAAAAATCCAGATCTGCTCGAACTCGTACGGGGAAAGAGCGGGCGGGTTCTTGGACATGCAACGGCTCTGCAGGTCGCGGTGAAAGGCCTGCCTCTGGCCTATAACAAGGATCTTCAGGAGACGCAGGAGCCTCTGTTCGGAGCATCGGACACTCTTCTGCAGATGCTGCCGCTGGTGACGGGGTGGATGCGGGCGGTGGAATTTCATGAGGAACAGATGAACCAGGCGGCGCAATCCGGATTCATGAATGCGTGGGCGGCGGCTACGTACCTGGTGCAGCGCGGAGTGCCGTCTCGCCTTGCCCATGAGCGGATCGGGAAGGCCGTACAGATCTGTCTCGAGAAGAGCTGCGAACTTCAGGATCTTCCGCTGGACGAGTTGCAGGCTTTGAGCCCGGCGTTTGGTCAGGACTTCTACGAGTCATTGAAGCTGGCTTCAGTTCTGGCGATTCACGACGTTCCGGGCGGAACTGCGCCGGTTCGGGTACGACAGGCGATCAGCGCCACACGCAAGAAGATCGCTTCTCTCGGCGAGGAGGTCCATGCGCACGCGTAAAGCAATCCTGCCGGACGCACAGCACATTCACGAACTGATCTCGGCATACTCCGGTGACGGCACGTTGTTGCCGCGCACTCTGGCCGAGATTTGCGAAAACGTCAGAGACTTTGTGGTCCTCGAGGATGAAGGCCGCATCATCGGGTGTGGCGCGCTGCATTTGTATGGAACACATCTTGCGGAAATTCGCTCCATCACGGTGGCTCCGTGGGCTCAGGGCAAGGGCGGCGGGGGGCGACTGGTGAAGGCCCTGATGGCTGAAGCGAGACGTCATCGAGTGGATTGCATTTGCCTGTTCACGCGCAAGCCGGATTTCTTCGCGGGCCAGGGCTTTTCGGTGGCGCAACGCGAAGATATCCCAGATAAGATCTACAAGGACTGCCACGCCTGCCCAAGGTTTCACTGCTGCGATGAGGTAGCGATGGTGCGGGGCGCGTTGCCGAAGTTCGCGATTCTGCCGGAGCCCGCGAACTGGCTGGTCAAGCTGCAGAGTTGGTCGCCGAATGCAGGAGAATCGGGCTCTAGCTAAGCTTCTGAGCGCCGTCTTCCGCGGAACACAGGTACACCTGCGGAGTAATTCCAGTGGCTTGCCGGTAACGCTCTGCAATTTTTGTGGCGAAGCCGGCGGCGTTCTCCTCGCGCACGAGGTTGACGGTGCAACCTCCGAAGCCTCCGCCAGTCATGCGTCCGCCACAAAAGCCGGGCAAGCCTTCCGCGGACTCGACCATGATGTCGAGTTCACGACAACTCACCTCGTAGAGATCACGCAGGCTGTTGTGTGACTCGCGCATCAATACGCCCACTCGTGCCAAGTCACCATCGGTTAAAGCGCGAGCGGCATCGAGCGTGCGCTGGTTCTCGCGGATGACGTGAGAGCAGCGCTTCCAGATTGTCACGGGCAGATCCTTGACATGACTGTCGAGCAGGTCGACCGGCACGTCGCGCAGAGCACGGATGTTGGGATCCCATTGAGCGAGAGCCTGCACCCCTTGCTCGCACTCTTCGCGGCGCGTGTTGTAGGCGCCGGTCGCGAGGTCATGCTTCACCATCGTGTTGCAGACGACGAGTTGAATACCAGTTGGAATCGGGACGAACTTGAACTCCAGCGAGCGGCAATCCAGGAGAACAGCGTGTCCTGCTTTTCCCATGCAAGAAACGAACTGATCCATGATGCCAACCTTAGCCCCAACAAAGGTGTTCTCCGCTTGGCGGCAGAGTTTGGCGACCTCGGGTAGCGGCAGTTGGTTCTCATCCAGGCTCATCAGGGCAAGGGCAGTGGCTACTTCGATTGCCGCCGACGAGCTCAAGCCCGCGCCGATCGGGACTTTTCCATGCACGAGCAAGTTGGCGCCGGCCAGTTTGTGGCCGCGCTGCCGAAGAACGGAGGCGACGCCCAACATGTAGTCACACCACTCGCCTGTGCGTTTTTCCGGCAGATGATCGAGGCTAAATTCGAAATTGCCGGGGAATTCTTCGGAGTGAATCACCAGTTTGCGATCCGAGCGCGGGGCAATGGCAACGTAGGTCGAGAAGCCGACAGCCGCAGGCATGACGAAGCCGTCGTTGTAGTCGGTATGTTCGCCGATCAGGTTGACGCGGCCAGGGGCGCGGAAAATCGTGGGACGAACGCCGAATAACTGTGCGAAACTTTGAGTCAGATCGATCTTCGGATCAGGCATGCGCATGTTCCTCGGTCATTCGTGATGGCAAGTACGGCGCGATGGGAATCTCGGGCGTTGCTCCGGTGATGAGGTCGGCCAGGATCCGGGCGGTTCCGAGCGACGTCGTGATTCCCAGTCCTTCGTGTCCGGTTGCCAGGAATACCGACGTGTCGGCGGGCCACGCACCAATCAGAGGTAGCTTGTCGGGCGTGGCGGCGCGAAAGCCGGTCCAGACGCGGATTGCGGACAGTCGAGCCAGGCCTGGCATATATTCATCCGCGCGTTGCAGCATGCGGGCCAGGATCGCGCTGTCGACTTCCTTGTGCTCTGCCCCGTATTGCCGCGATGAGCCAATGAGAATCTGACCGGTGCGGCGGGGCTGGACATTGAACGCCACTGAATCACTGCTCACGGAGTGAGCGCTCTTCAGGTATCCGAGTTCGACAAGTTGATGACGTAGAAATCCAGGGTAACGATCGGTAATAACCAAATGCCCCTTTCTCTTCTTGATTTCCAGGCCAGGCGTGAGATCGGGAGCGGAGGCGCCGGCAGCGTTCACGATGAAGCTGGCGGAGATTTCCGAACCATCGTTCAGGCGGACCCTGCCTTTTCCAATCTGTTGCACTGCCGGTCCGAGATGAATCTTTGCACCATTGCGCTGGGCACGTTCGACCAGGAAACGAGCGGCGCAGGGAGGATAGAGCACGCAATCCTCGGGAACGCGCAGGCCTCCAACTAAATCCGCGCGCAGGTTGGGCTCGTGGTGCTTTAACGTTTGCGCGTCGAGCTCTTCGACGGGGACTCCGCGCTGTGTGTAGAAGTCGTACTTGCGACGCACTTCGGCCATTTCTTCTTCGTCCGCCGCAACCCAAATCGTGCCTGACTGTTCGCACTCCACATCATCCGGCAATTCGGGGCGCAGTGCCCGCCAGAGTTGCTGCGAATATCGAGTGAGTGCGAACTGGGCTTCGGAATCGTCCATTACGACGATGTGTCCCATACCGGCGGCAGTTGCGCCGCCGCCGATCAGATCGCGGTCGACGATTACCACGGAGACGCCGCGACGCGCCAGCTCGTCCGCGCAGGCTGCACCAACAATACCGGCTCCGACAACCGCAACTTCGTAGGCAGGATTTTTCACGAACGAATCCCCATGCAGAATGGATCTTTCGGATCGAGCACCAGTTGTGCTTCGGAATTTACAAAGGCCGAGCCCTTGATGCTGGGATAGACTCTATCCTCGCGCACCGTAATGCTCCCTTCGAACACACTCCCGACAATACTCTCTTGTTTCCAAACCTGACCTTCGCGAATTTTGCCGTCAGCATAAAGACAGGCTAACTTCGCGCTGGTGCCGGTGCCGCAGGGCGAACGGTCGTAGGCCTTTCCGGGGCAGAGCACGAAATTCCTGCTGTTGACGGAAGGCACGGCCGAGGGAGCGAAGAGCTCGACGTGGTCGATCTCCTGATTCGCAACTCCGGTGATTCCATGCTGACGCAGCGCCTGGCGAATCGCCCAGGTGAAGTTGGTCAGTTCCTCGACGTTGGAGAGCGAGAGAGTCATGCTGTCGCCGCGGACATGATCTCGAACGTGATCTCGAACATCATCGCGCACAAGGAAAAACCAGTTCCCTCCCCAGGCTACGTCGCCGTGGACCTTGCCGTATCCCGGGACATCGACTTCGACGTTCGCGGATAGGCGATAGCTCATCACGTTGTTCACCGTGACTTCGCCGTTGGGATGCAGGATCGCGCTCACGGTTCCTACCGGAGTCTCGATGCGGTGCTCTCCGGGATTGATGCGCTTCATGTAGAACAGCGTCGCGACCAGGCCGATGGTCCCGTGCCCACACATGCCGAGATATCCGACGTTATTAAAGAAGAGCACACCGGCGGCGCAAGCAGGATCAACGGGCTCACACAGCAGCGCTCCGACCATCACGTCGGAGCCGCGAGGCTCGTTCACCACGGCGGACCGAAAATTGTCGTGCTGGCTGCGAAAACGTTCGAGCCGGTTGGCAAGGGGCCCCGAGCCGAGATCGGGACCACCGCTTACGACGATGCGTGTGGGCTCACCACCCGTGTGGGAGTCGATCACGCGAACTCTGGGGCAACCGGGGTCAGTCATTTCTTGTCAGGGGCACCCTTCTTCGGCGCTCCCTGAGGAGATCCGGTAGTTTTGGGAGCCGCGTTCGGGGCGTGCCCAAGACGTTCATTGACCTCCGCCAAAGCAGCATGCGACCCGGAAAATCCGGGTAGACGCCTCGACGCGATTTCAAGATGCACGGCAGCGGTCTTGAGGTCGCCGGTCTTCATGAGGCTGAGTCCCATCGTATAGTGAGCCCACGGAGAATCGGGCTGCAGTTCGATCGCCTTGTGAAGGTACCCGATGGCCTCAGAATAGCTCTGCTGCTGGGCCAGTGCTGCGGCCAAACCGTATTGCGCAAGATAAGTGTTCGGTTGCGCGGCTAGCAACTGGCGGAATATGGGAATCGCTTTCTCCGGTTTGCCGTCGTCCACATCAACCAGGGCGCCGAGGGTCTTGTTGAGGGTCGAGATAACGTCCTTCGGATCCGTGCCTTCAGTTGAAGCGGCAACGCCAACTGCCGACTTTTGCAAGCCGACATATCCCAGAGAAGCAAGTTTCTGCATCTCGCTCGATGTGAGTGCGGTGTCGGTCACCTTGCCGGCTTCGTTACCGAGCCGGCCATCGAATCCTTGCAGTTGAGCAGCCATGGTGTCGAGCGTAGCCTTTGAACTCTGAGCGAGGTTGTGGGTCGCATTCGGATCCGCGACCAGATCATACAGCTCGGGCTTGGGGGCGCGGATGTATAGATATTTTCCGGCGCGCCAGGATTCGAGCGCGCTGCATTGGAAGGCCTGCTGGGGAAGGTCGCTGCGCGAGTATGCGGGTTGGTCGGCCTGGGAGCTGGCCTTGGCGATTCGTATCAACGACTGGCCCTGCATCTGCGGAGGAACGGGAATACCGGCGGCCTCAAGCACAGTGGGAGCAACATCGAGAAGGCGGGCACGGTTCTTGATCTGTTTCCCGGCCGTTTGACTCTTCGGCACCTTCACGACCAGGGGCACATGGATGGTCTCGTCGTAGAGAAAGATGCCGTGGGTATCCTCTCCGTGTGCCCCTAGGCTCTCGCCGTGGGGGGAAGCGACCACGATCAGGGCTTCGTCATACAGTGATTGCGCGAGCAGAAAGGCAGCTAGCTTTCCGACGGAGGCGTCTGCGGCGGCCACCGAGCGATCATACGAGGTAGTGTAGGGAGCAGAAGGGTCGGACAGATTCAGCCAAAGGAAGAACGGCTTTGGCTGGTTGCTGGCCAGCCACTTTGTGGCTCGAGCGACCACTTCGTCACCGCGACGCGCAACGGACTGATATCGGCTTTCCCCTCGGCGAGGTTGATGAAAGGGAGCGTCATACACATCGAAGTCACGCTCGTAGCGCTGCCATGGACCGTCGTGTGGGTCCAGTTGAATCGATCCTACGAACGCGGCGGTCTTGTATCCTGCGCGGTGCAGGAGACTCGGCAGGTAGGGCAAGGCCGTACCAAGAGGGATACCGAATTCATTGGCTCGATTGATCTGCGGGTAGGTGCCGGTGAGGATCGTGGCATGAGAGGTCACAGTCGATGGCGACTGGGCGTAGGCTTGGGAGAAAATGATTCCATTGTGCGCAATACGATCGAGGCTGGGGGTCAGGCCGGTGCGCGAGCCCAGAAAGCCCATGCGGTCGGCGCGCGTCGAGTCGAGCGTTATGAGGACAATATTCGGTTTGCCCGCAGCTGAGGAGTCGACCGGAAAAACAAGCAGGAATAGAATGCCAAGTAAGAATAAAGAGCCCAAACGCCGCATGAATAGAAGTTTAACAACGTTCCGAAACGGTGTCACAGACCGAACCATGGACTGCCGAGGACTGAGTCTCTGAAGAAAACTGCCTGGGTATTGTCCGCTTCCCTGCTTCTGATAGCGGCGGCTGTGCTGCCTTCCTGCCGGTCGGCACGCGCCGAGTGGCGCGGCGACCATCGCCTCATCGTTTTGGGCATCGATGGAATGGATCCGCAGCTCTTGCAGCAGTTCATGCGCGAGGGCAAGATGCCCAACTTTGCCAAGCTCGCCTCCACGGGAGACTTCCGGCCACTCACCACGAGTATCCCGCCGCAGAGTCCTGTCGCTTGGTCGAATCTGATTACGGGCATGAATGCCGGGGGCCACAGCATCTTCGATTTCATTCATCGCGATCCGAAAACTATGGCGCTTTATTTTTCTGCTTCGCGAGTGGAAGGGCCGAAGCACGCGATTTCACTGGGTAGTTGGATGATTCCCCTTGGTGGCGGCAGCGCTGAGCAGTTGCGAAAAGGAGAGGCCTTCTGGCAGATACTGGACCGGCACGGCGTTCCGAATACGATTTTTCGGATTCCATCAAACTTTCCCCCCGTGCCAGCCAAGGGAGAAACGCTTTCCGGCATGGGCACGCCGGACCTGCGAGGAACCTACGGGACATTTTCTTTTTACACCGATGATCCAACGGCGATGCTCGGTGCGGTGGAAGGCGGGCAGGTCATTCCCGTGCAAGTTGAGAATTCCCGTGTGGTCGCCAGCCTGATTGGACCGGACAATACGTTTCGGAAGGGGTCGCCCGCAGCTACAGAACGGTTTTCGGTTTCCGTGGATCCGCTGGAGCCAGTCGCAAAGATTGCCGTACAGGGCAAGGAGTTCGTGCTGCGTGAGGGAGAGTGGAGCGACTGGGTGCGCGTTGAGTTTCAGTTGATTCCATTTTTTGGGAATGTGAAAGGGATGTGCAGGTTTTATTTGAAGCAGGTGCATCCTCGGTTTCAACTGTACGTATCGCCGATCAACGTTGATCCGGCGGATCCCGCGCTGCCGATTTCGACTCCGTCGAACTATTCGCGACTGCTGTCGGATGAAGCGGGAGAGTTTCATACGCAGGGCATCGCCGAAGACACGAAGGCACTTTCCGACGGAATGCTGGATGACAAGGAATATTTGGAGCAGGCGAGAACCGTGCTGGCCGAGCATCGGCGGATATTCGATGCGGAGTTTCCCAAGTTCAAGCAAGGAGTGTTTTTCTTCTATTTTTCGAGCCTCGATCTTAACTCGCACATGTTCTGGCGGCTGATGGATCCGAAGCATCCGGAATATGATGCTGCGTTGGCGGCGCAGAATGGCTCGGCGATCGAGAGCTTCTATCAGCAGATGGACCAGGTGCTGGGCGAAGTGCTGCCCAAACTGGATGACCACACGACTTTACTGGTGCTTTCCGACCACGGCTTCGCACCCTACTACCGATCTTTCAACTTGAATACATGGTTGCTGAACAATGGCTACATCAAGCTAAAAGGGAACGCGAATGCGGATTCGAATGAACCGTTTGCCAACGTCGATTGGAGCCAGACACGGGCGTATGGCCTTGGATTGAACGGGCTCTATATTAATGTACGAGGCCGCGAGAGCAACGGCATCGTTGAGACTGGGGCTGCCGACAAGTTGATGGCGGAAATTCGAGACAAGTTGCTTGCGGTGAGAGATGCCAAGGTGAATCTGCCGGTGATTACCCGGGTGAGTCTCGCGAGTGAAGTCTTCCAGGGGCCGTATGCGAGATCGGGTCCGGACATGCTTGTGGGATACAACCGCGGCTATCGGGCTGGATGGAAGACGATACTGGGCGGATTTCCGTCGGACGAACTGGAGGACAACTCGAATCCGTGGAGCGGAGATCACTGTATGGATTACACGCTGGTTCCCGGAGTGCTGCTCAGCAACCGCAAGATTGCAGCTTCTTCGCCGGCGCTGACGGATATTGCGCCGACGATCCTGTCGGAGTTTGGAATCAACAAAGCGAAGGGTATGATTGGACAGCCGGTGTTTCGGTCTCTGGGCAGCACTCCTTAGTTCTTGAACTGACTTTCGAGGAGATCGATTCCAGGAAGAGTAATTTCACGATGTCAATTTTAGGATGTCAATCTTAGGAGACCCATGTTCGGCTCTCACAAAGTGAAGATTGAAGGCGAATTGCTGGACAAGGTGAAGCAGTGCGCCGAGGCCTGCGGCTACTCGTCGGTGGACGAGTTCGTGGTGCACGCGCTCGAAAAAGAAGTGAACAAGGTGCTGCCTCCCGCCGAAGGCGGCACGACCTCAAAGGAAATCATCAAGAAGCGTCTACAGGGGCTTGGGTATATCGAGTAACGCGGCCTCGCAGTTTTCTGCGCCTATGGGCTCTCTTGGACTGAACGTTCCAGCCGCAATCGTCGTAGGGATTTCCATCGTAATCGGGCTGCTGATGGTGGTGGTATTTCGTTATACCTCCGACCAGAAGGCTATCCATGTTGCGAAGGATCATCTCAAAGCACACCTGCTGGCATTGCGTCTTTTTCAGGACCAGATTCCCGTGGTGCTGCGCTCTTATGGGCGAATCGTGCTGGCGACTGGACGGTATCTTCGGCTGGCGTTCATGCCCCTGCTGTTCGTTATCGTGCCTTTGACATTTGTGATTGTGCAGCTCGATCGATACCTGGGATCGAGCCCGATCGAGGCGGGGCATGCATTTCTGGTGAGTGCGAGAGTGGCTGATCCCGCCGCTCTGAATGAAGCGTCTCTTCAGCTACCGGATGGGCTTGTGACGACGGCGCCGCCAGTGCATGTTCCCGCGGAGAACGAAATTGCGTGGAGGGTGGTCGCGGCACGAGATGGCGACTACGTGGTGCAGGTGCAGGCCTCGGCCCAAAGCCTTTCTAAGCGCGTGGTGGTTGGCTCTGGCCTGTGGCGGCTGTCTCCAGTTCGATTGCGAGGACGATTCTGGGAGCGCATCTTTCTTTCCGCGGAATCCGCCTTGCCGGAGAACACGTTGGTCGAGGCGATTGAGGTGCAGTATCCATCGCGGGATATAGCTTTTGCGGGCTTCGAATGGAATTGGATCTGGCTGTTCTTTCTTTTGTCGCTGGTTGCAGGATTCTTCTTCAAGAGTATTCTCGGGATTGAGATATGAAACGGCGCGGGATCAGTTCGGCTGAACGCAAAAGGCTGCTCGTGTATCTCGCAGTGGCGGGCGGCGTTTTCCTATTCCCGACGCACAGCCACGCATATGCGGGACCTGGCGCGGGTTTTGCCGTGCTCTCTTCTTTCTGGACGCTTTTTGTAGCGTTCCTGTATTCGGTGTACGCGTTTTTTGTCTGGCCGTTCCGGCAGTTGTTCCGTGGGTTGCGGCGGCGCAAGGCCTACGGCAAGGCACAGGTCCGGCGGGCCGTGATTCTAGGATTCGACGGGATGGATCCAGAACTGACCGAAAGATTTATCGCCGAAGGCCGGCTGCCGAATCTTGCGAAGTTGCGCGAGCAAGGGACGTTCCGGAAACTGCGGACGACGTATCCGGCGATTTCGCCAGTCGCGTGGTCTACTTTCATGACCGGGGTCAATCCGGGGAAACACAATATTTACGATTTTCTCGCGCGGGATCTCAGCAACTACCTTCCGTATCTTTCGTCGGCTGAGATCAAGGGACCGAAGCGCACTCTGAAGATTGGCAAGTATACGTTGCCGCTCGGCGCGGCCAGGATCAAGGGTATGCGCCGTGGAACGCCCTTCTGGCACTGGCTGGGCGACGCCGGCATTTTCTGTTCGGTGATTCGAGTGCCGGTGACCTTCCCTCCCGAGAAATTTCCTGGAGTTCTGCTGTCGGGGATGTGCGTTCCCGACTTGAAAGGGAGCCAGGGCACTTTCTGCTTGTGCACGACCCGCGCGAGTGGCGACAAGTTTCGCGAGGGCGGCGTGCGGGTTGCGGTGGAGCGAACGGGCAGCGTTTGCAGATCGTACGTCCCCGGTCCGGAAGATCCGTTGATGCCGGGATCGGGGGATGAACTGCGGGTGGGTTTCGAGATTAAGCCGGGCAACAACGGGAATCAGGCACACTTTAACGTCGACTCGCAAAGCTTCAGCTTAAAGGTCGGCGAGTATTCCGAGTGGATTCCCGTGAAATTCAAGGCCGGCGCTGGTTTCAGCGCGCATGGAATCTGCCGCTTCTATCTCAAGGAATTGTCGCCCGAGGTTGAAGTTTACGTTACTCCCGTGAATATCGACCCGGGCAGGCCTGACCTGCCGATTTCACATCCGGTCACGTACTCGATTTACCTCGCGAAGCTGTTTGGCCCGTATGCGACCCTGGGCTTGGCCGAGGACACGTGGGCGTTGAATGAGCATGTGCTGGACGACGACGCGTTTCTGGCGCAGTGCTACGCCAATCACGACGATCGCGAGCGCATGCTGTTCGACGCCCTGGAGAAAACACAGCAAGGCCTGTGCGCATGCGTGTTCGACACTACCGACCGCGTACAGCACATGTTCTGGCGGTATCTGGATAAGGACCACCCGGCAGCGCGCGACGTCCCGCACGATCAGCACCCACCGGTGATTCAGGATCTGTACGCCCGGATGGACGAACTGATTGGCCGCGTCATGAAACAGGTTGACGACAAGACTCTGCTGATGGTCGTCTCCGATCACGGATTCAAGTCGTTCGCCCGATGCGTCAATTTGAATGCCTGGCTGCACCAGAACGGATATCTGGCGTTGAAGTCGGGAAAGGCAGAGAGCGGCGACTGGTTCGAGGACGTGGACTGGTCTCGCACTCGCGCCTACACAATGGGCCTGAATGGTTTGTATCTGAATCTGAAGGGACGAGAACGCGAGGGGATTGTTGAGGCGGGCGCGGACGCGGACGCTTTGAAAGATGAGTTGCGGCGCAGACTCGACGGACTGGTTGACCCCGCATCGGGACGTGTCGGGATTACAGGGGTGTTCGATTGCGACTCCATATACGCGGGTCCGTACGTCGACAACGCGCCCGATCTTATTGTCGGCTACGGCGACGGGTTTCGTGCGTCATGGGATTCGGTGATGGGGAAGGTTACCGCACAGATCTTCGAGGACAATTTGAAGGCGTGGAGCGGCGATCATTGCATTGATCCGCGACTGGTTCCGGGCGTGCTATTTTGTAACCGCAAGATCACGGATGAAAAGCCGGCGATCGTGGACGTCGCGCCGACTGTCCTGAAGCTGTTCGGACTTGCGCTTCCCGGTCATCTAGATGGAAAAGCATGGTCTGTAGCCGCGCCCGGGGCACGGTCTGCCACCCCATAGCCCTCCAGCGGAAGGCGTAAGGTACTATCGAATCGTGATCACAATTGTCTCGGGCCTGCCTCGCTCCGGCACATCGCTGATGATGCAAATGCTTGCTGCCGGAGGTATGCCGCTGCTCACCGACCGCGCACGGCAGCCGGATATCGACAATCCGCGCGGCTACTGCGAATGGGAACCCATCAAACTTCTGCCGAAAGACTCCGGCCTGATCGATGAGGCTGAGGGCAAGGCGGTGAAAGTCATCTCGCAGCTTCTGCTTTCGCTTCCGAAAGGGAGAGACTACAAACTCATCTTCATGGAGCGCCCCCTGCCCGAGGTGCTCGCGTCGCAGGATGAAATGCTGAAGCACCGGGGATCAACCCAGTCCGTCGATCCTGCATTTCTGACTTCGGCCTTTCGCGATCATATGAAAGATATCGTCGCGTGGCTGGAATCGAGGGAGGACATCCCGGTTTGCCGCATGGGATACAGAAAAGTGTTAAACGACCCTGAGGGTTGCGCGAAGACGGTCGGCGAGTTCCTGGGACTCGACCTCGACGTGAAAGCGATGGCGGAGCAGGTGGATTCGTCGCTCTACCGCAATCGGCGCTCGTGAACGTGAGGCACTGGGGACGTCCTTCGCGGGCCTACTGGGGCAGGGCTAGTGCGTTGATTCCTTGACGTTCAGGATGCGGTCGGCACTCACGTTGCGCAATTCCTGAACGATGCCGGATGGCCAATGGATCTCGACTAGGTCCGCGGTGGCGTTCGGTCCTAGGCCAAAGTGAACGGGGCCCGCACTCGATGACGCGTATCCGAAGCTCGTAGACATGTGGTTGTACTGTGCACCGGCTTTCGTAACGACCTTGATGCGCGCTCCGATGCCGTCGCGGTTACTCTTCGTTCCCTGCAGCTTGATTTCGAGCCAATGATTCTTGTCGGGACTCTGGTTCATCCAGACTTCAGCGGGAGCATTGATCGCGCTGACCACCACGTCGAGACGGCCGTCGCCGTTCAGGTCGCCCACGGCCGAGCCGCGATGGCGTGAAGGTGGCTGGGCTGTGAAACCGGCCTCGGCGGTTAATGCTGCGAACTTCATGCCGCCCAGGTTGCGAAAGACGGTGTTGGACTGTTCGATCTTGAGGCGAGGCGCCGATAGCAGCGACTGGACGTGCCCGCGGGAAACAAAGATATCTTTCCAGCCGTCGTTGTCGAAGTCAGCAATCATCGGAGAATACCCGGCCATAGGCAGGCTGAGCGCGGCCATGCCGCTCTGCTCAGTGACCTCGACGAAGTTTCCCTTCCCGGTATTTTTGTAGATGGGAAAGGTCTCGTTGTCGAGGGCGACGATTACGATATCGGGGTAGCCATCATTATCGATATCGCGGAAATCGACGCCCATGCCAGAGATGAAGACTCCGTCTTCTCGCAACGCTACGTTGGCTTCGAACGCATCTTCCTCAAATTTGCCACTGCCTTTATTGCGAAAGTAGGAGTTGACCAACTTATCGTTGGGGATCATGAGATCCAACTTGCCGTTCAAGTTAGCATCGGCCACGGCGATGCCCATGCCCTTTCCAGGATGAGCGCGCAGGCCCGACTCGACCGAGACATCCTTGAACGTTCCGTCGCCGTTGTTCAGAAATAGCTGGCTGGGCGTAGGCTTATAAAACTTGGGATGGCAGTAGTCGCGGTGTCCGACCTCGCCACCGCAAACCGCTTCATGCTCGGCATTCCACTGCAGATAATTAATGACGACGAGATCCAACAGCCCATCGTTATTGACATCAATCCACGCGGCACCGACCGACCAGAGCGGACCATATTCGGGGTCGGGCTTATCGAGCCCGGCCTTGGCGGTCACATTGGTGAACGTGCCGTCTCCGTTGTTGTGGTAGAGGGTGTTGTGGTGAACGCCCGCGACAAAGATGTCTTCGTAGCCGTCATTGTCGTAGTCGCCGATGGCCACTCCGACGTCGTAGCCGGTGCCGGTGAGTCCGGCTTTCTCGGTGACGTCTTTAAAGTTGCCCTTACCGTCGTTTTCAAAGAGGCGGTTCGAGTATTTCGGAGAACTCTTGCGTAGCGTGCTGATGTCGGCGCCGTTAGCGAAAAAAATGTCCAGCTTGCCGTCGTTGTTGTAGTCGAAGATGGCGACGCCGCCTGCCATCGTCTCCGGGGCATGACGCTCGGGAGTCTCGTCGCTGTCGAGGCGGAAATCGATCGAGTGGTACGCGAAACGGATGGGGCTATCGGAGGCGACTGGAGTTGCTGCCGTGCCTTTCTGCGGCT
>Ga0265338_10002212_pt1 | contig 29671 bp, 16 predicted proteins | sample 42126metaG_FD_193579 | JGI IMG/M metagenome (GOLD analysis project Ga0265338, IMG submission 193579) | Rhizosphere microbial communities from Carex aquatilis grown in University of Washington, Seatle, WA, United States - 4-21-26 metaG | ecosystem: Host-associated > Plants > Roots > Rhizosphere...
GCTGAGCTTTCGTCAGGTGATCCGACGGGGCAGGGTGAAATCACTCCGCTCCTCGGAACAAAAGCAAAATCTCACACTCCGTCCTGAAATCCCCAGCCCGCTATCTCCATGCCGAACACTATTGGCGAGACGCGTGTGGTTTGCGGCGAGACGCTGCAAACTTCGTCTTACCATTTTGCCGAACTAAACAGTGGGAATAGATAGTGGGTACGAAGCCGACGGCGAGACGCCGTCGGCAGCACGCGAGACGCGTGCGCTCCCCAAATCCAACTGCATGGTTCCGGCTTAGTCGCAGGTGCGAATCGCCCTCCTACATATCATGTTTGTAGCAGCAGATTTTCTGAAGAGGCTCCCAGATAGCGCCTTTTGTCCAGCTGATAGCGGAGACCGATTTCTTCGCCTTGGAATTGAAGAAATCTAAAAGTCAGGACGCCCTCGTCAACGAAACGGTGGCCTTCCAATATATCGTAACTTAAAGACGAAGAGAGCTTCAGCAGGGAACCCGTTTCGACAAACCACTTTGCGGCGATCGTGTGCTGTTCGCCTGGTTGGAGGCTCCGGATTGTCCATGTATTTACAGTTCCATTAATTTTTATAACTGGAGCGAGTGCAACGACTTCTCCAACATTTCGAATAAGCAGGTTAAAAAGAACAAATTGATCTTGCATGCCGGTAATTTCCCCACGAATTTCAAGGAAGGGAACGCGGCCATTCTCCATCAGTCGATTTGCCACAACTCGGGCGAAGACCTCTTGAAAATCAAGTTCCAAGCGTCGCTTAAGCTCCATTGAATTGCGAAAAACCCAGGTCCAGTTGTTTTGGGTTTTTTCTGCGCGATTCCGATGCTCCTCAAGAAGCTCGTAAATCTTCCAATTCTTGCGGTCTTTACACCACGTAAGCTCCAGTTCGGAATTTGATCGGTTCTTGCGCCAGATATTGTAGTCCGCCTCCAATTTATCTCGAACATACATATGGATCGGCTTATTTAGCTGTAAAGCTTCACGATATTCCAAATGAGTCGCGGAGATGCTCTCGAATCCGAGCTTTTCAAGAGTAGGTCCATAGCGATTTGAGAGGATTATTACAAAATGATCGCAGTTCCGTACGTTTGCGAGACATGTTTCGATGGAATTTCGGTCCGGCATTACGACGAAATCGGACGTCAGACTGTCACTCATTATGGGGTTGGCGCCGGCGTCACGAAAAAATATTTCCAGCTCCGAGCGGAGGTCGATCAAATCGTAGCAGGTGGAACTAAGGAAAATCTGCATGGCCGCTTATTAGCGCGATTGTAAAGAAAATGCAACTTTAGCGATGGGCTGACTCAACAAATCCATTTTACGGGCAAGAGAGCCGCAGTCGGCGATTCCACGGGAGCCGATTCCGACACCACGTTGGCCGCGATGGTGCGAGTGTCTGACTCGCGTCCGACTTTGTTTCTGATTATTCCGTATGTATTCTTGCTTCCCAGTTTCGTTTGGCTTTTGATATGGCCATGGTTTCCGATTCGTCGGATTTCATCCGGAGTTATACAAGAAGAATGGAGACGACGCCTCCCAACACACACGGGGCCAATCGCCGTTGGCGCGGGTGGTTCGCGTCGCGAGTCGGCGGTAGCTCGGCTTTTTCGTTGAACCCAAACACAAACCTACCCAACCTATCCCATGAGTACAAGGCTCAAAGTCAGATTAGTCATCGCTGGCATCGCGCTGGTTATCTTCCTCATCATCCGCATTATCAATCCCACCCGGGTCGCTTTTTCACCCGCAAATATGTCCATCGATCCTGGCAAGGGATGGAAAGCGGTGCAGATTCCGGTGACGTTAGCCGTCTGCTCCCCTCGGCTGGTGAGCAAAGCGGGGATGATTAACGCCGTACTCTTGGACGAGGACCTGACCGAGGTTAAAGCTGCGGCCGCGAAGCTGCAGGCGAACCTGGTGGCGGCAGGCAAGGCTCCCGCAGAGGCATTCAAGCAGGAAGAGTTCACCACGGCGACCGGTTTGGCCGGAGTCCACGTTTCGTATACAGGCAAGTCCTCGAAAAGTGACTCACCGGATGTTAGGAGCCATCACTTCATCACGCGCAACATGCTTGGGCGGTGCGTAAGTATCAGCTATATCACCTCGTCCGATGTCGAATCCGCCGCAGTGCTTGAATCGATTGGCAAGACATTGCGGGTTGAGTGAAGACAAAGTCCAACCAGCCCAAACAGTGACGTTGGAAACTTGGAAGGGGATCGTGATACACGGGAACATGCCGCTCCTGCCAGTTACGGTTGATTTATAAAATCGTCCGTCATATTTTCATTTCACGTACCGCGCGGCGCTTGCGCCGGAGTTTCGAACGTTAGGTGTTATGACCTGCGAGAAATGCAACGCTAAGTTTGCAGCCGACCAGAATCAAGGTTACCCCGGACACTGCGATCCGCCGTCCTCCCTCATTACCTATGCAATCCTTTTTGCGTTGGCTGCGGCAGTATCCGGAGTGGTTGGAATTTTTTTCCTGCGCGCATTTATGACTGTGATTGGCTGTGCATTTCTGGCGGGGGCTTTGATTCCATTGATTCACATACCAGAGGCGCGTCGAGTATGTGAGCAGCACGATGGCGGAGTTTGTCCCGCGTGCGGTCACAGGAACAAAGTAAAATGGAATTCATAATGCCTGACAAATCGTGGAAGCCAATGCCGGGCGGCGCGGCCACATTTGCGCTATGTCAGACCTAAGCACCACACCTGGCCAGCGATTCGTTGGTGATGCGACATTATGGAATGTGGGAGCCTGGGCGTCGGCTTTGGCTGCTTTCGGCATCGCGGTAGTTGTCGCGCATCGTCAGGTTCTTAACATCCCCAACGAACTCCGCAGTCCGGGGCTATTGCTGACAAATATGTTCCTGGCTACGGTGGTAGCCTTGGGATTTGCCTGGCGGGGAGGTTCGTTGACACGGTGGACGGATGCGCGGTTTTGTCTTCGGTTCGGATTTTGGTCGGCGGCAGTTTTTCGATTGTTGCCGCCGATGCTCAACGAGGGAGACGGATTATTTTTGAGGAATTGCGGCACCTTTGACGTGCCATACGTTGTGCTTGGGGCTTGCATACATGGCGGGTTGGCGGCATTGCTGGCTTGTCTCTATGCGGGCCGCGTGCTTGATTTGCCAGCGAGGAGTGACGGCGAAAGGGAGTGGGAGATGTGCGGGGCTGTGGTTTTGGTTTTCTTTATCGTCGCGGGCATCGTTCGTTTGCTGGCTTGAGTATATAATCATGTAGCCTAACAAACTTCCTTCGCCAGCGCGGCGGAATGTTCCCGCAACGAAAATTGCGAGAGGTTTTTCCGCAGGTTGGCCGCACGCAAACAACTATTGGCGCCTTGAAACTACCGTCGCTCCGCATCGATTTCCGCAAACAGATTTTCCAAGCTGTTCAAAGGCGCTTCCTTTTTGGGATTCAGCACCTGGCGCAAATACGAGACGGCGTCAGGAATAGTCCTGACCGCCTTTGGCAATATCGCGCCGCTGGCGTTCGCGTGGCCGCCGCCTTGAAATTTCTCCGCCACTTTCAGCGCTTCACCGTTCCGGCTGCGAAAGCTCGCAATGACCAAATTATTCGCACGCCGAAATAATGTCACCAGCACGGGAAAACGCGTTGCCTGTTGCTCGAGCAATTGATGCACGATCAGGTTGTTGTTGCCAATGACCGTCTCGACGAAGCCCACCGCGGGGCTCACTTCGCTGACATTCAATTTGCTCCATTCGTAGCCCAGCGGATTCTCCACGCGCCGTTTCACTTCCATCACTTCGAGCAGGGGATGGTCGAGTAATTTTTCAATCTGGCCGCCGAGCAGCGCGTGCAGGTTCCAAAACTGATAAATCTTCACCAGGTTCGCGTAATCATTCGCGAGATTAAAATCCGGATCGTCCTCGAGGAACAAATCGGCGACATTGTTCAAATGCACGAGCCGATCGAGCGCGGGCGATTCGATGCCTTGTTGTTTGCACAATTCGTAGCAGAGCAGCCCGGCGGATTTGTTCACGTCATGGATGAGCAATGCCGTCTTGGGGGCGCTTTCCGTTGCGTGATGATCGATGATCACCCAATTGGGCCGGTCGACCCGCGGTTCAAACGTGAAATCCGTGACCCAGGCGGATTTTTCCCGCAAATCGCGCTGCTTCCAGAAGTTATAGTGGCAGGCTTCCAGTCGAACGTCGGCATTGAACAGCTTGCGGGCAAGCCGTTGCAACAAGACTCCCGCAACCAAACCATCCAGATCGCTCTCATGAGTGATGATCACGTCCGGCTTGGGAAAAGAATTTGTCATCGCGCTCCAGCGTAGTCGACTTTCGCGAAACTGGCGAGTGAGAATTCCCCGGGATTTATGCCGTACACAACAACCTGAATTATTATCCGCAGATTTCACAGATTTACGCAGATGCCATGAAATAAATCTGCGCTCATCTGTGAAGTCTGCGGATGCTCTTTGGCTGATTGTTGTCAGGTACATAATCCCAGAATTCCCCCCGAAACCGATTGCTCACGTCTCAGGAAGAACGGGGGGTATCGCCCTGGCGAAAGCCGCAATTTCCCGTTATGGTTTTTGCATATTTCGGGGTTTAGAACTTCGTTTCTTTCGTTAAAAATCTTTTGAAAATTATTTGCGCGTTCCGGCATTTGGATGAATATCTTGCCATGCAACGCCTCGGCAAAAATGTTGGCCGGTATCTCGGTGATACCCTCGACATCCAACAAACCCTGCGTGACCTTGAAGTCGCCGCCCAGGAGCGCGGTTGGAAATCCGAAATCTTCTTTGAATCAAAGGAGTTGAAATTGTCGGCGTTGACCCGCCCCGGCAGAGGTCGGAGGTCGGAGGTCGGAGATCAGAAGCCTGAGTGTGGCGGGCGCGTTTACTTGTCCGCGGGGATTCACGGCGATGAGCCGGCCGGCCCGCTTGCTGCGTTGCGATTGATCCAGGAAAATCAATGGCCCGAAAATCTCGACCTCTGGTTTTGCCCGTGCCTGAACCCGGTCGGGTTCGCCTTGAACACGCGAGAGAACGCGCGCGGCATTGATTTGAATCGAGAGTATCTCAACCCGCTGGCCGACGAAATCAAGGCGCACATCGCCTGGCTCGAGCGGCAACCGAAATTTGACCTGTGCCTCCTCTTGCATGAAGACTGGGAATCCCACGGCTTTTATCTCTACGAACAGAATCCCGACCGGTGCCGTTCCCTGGCCGAACCGATGATTGAAGCCATTTCCAAAGTGTGCCCCATCGATCCAAACGAAGTGATCGAAGGCCGCCCGGCAAGAAACGGCATCATCCGCCCCAACCTCGATCCGAATTCGCGCCCGCAATGGCCCGAAGCCTTTTATCTCATCACTCACAAAACGCGCCTGAGCTACACCCTCGAAGCGCCTTCAGATTATCCAATATCGACGCGTGTCGATGCGCTGGTGGCGGCGGTGAGGACCGCTCTTGCCGGCCTTGCAGGTAAGGATGGATAGTTAGAAACCGCAAAACCGCGACAATCGTGGCATCTCCCATGCTTTCAAAATGCATGGCGATCAAGGCGGAAAAGCCGAATCCTCAAAGCTTTTTCCCTCGAGAAATGTCGAATTTCACAGAAGAATGATGCACCGAATTGAAAGTGTTTTGTTAATTATTCTCGGCCTCCTGGGCGCGACCGCCCGAATCTCTGCCGCGAACACAAACGCGTTACCGCGCCTAAACCTTGAAGCGGTCCCGATCCGTCTGGCGGTCGCCACGTTCGTGAGCGGGAGCGATCGCACGGAATTGAAAGAGCAAAGCACGAACCTTACGGATTTGCTCACCGTTCGGCTTTCTCAATCGAGCAAATTTCAATTGGTAGAACGCCAGGCCATCGATTCCGTAACTGAAGAAATATCTCTTTCGCTTTCTCAGGTTTCAAAGCCCGCCGACGCAATCCGGATTGGAAAAATGCTTCGTGCGGACTGGCTACTCGTCGGCTCGTTTTTAGAAAACGCCGCAACCAATACGATCATTGTAAAAATCCTTGATGCCCAAACCGGCATCATGCGCGACCTCACTGCAGTTTCAGTAAACCGCGCGAATGCTTCTGAAACGGTCAGCGCCATTGCGGACTTCGTCAACGACTCTGCCAGCGGGACCTCAAATGCTGAACCTCGGATTTTCTTTGGAATTGGCGGCTTCGAGGACCTCAGCATAAACAATCGCTATCCTGATTTCAGAAAAGGGCTCCGCGCCGACTTGGAGAAACATTTCCACGGAAGCCGTTACACACTCGTCGAAAGGTCCGCTGTCGAACCCTTGCTAACCGAATTGCGATTGAACCTCGGCGGTCTGACGGATAACACGGTGCCGTCCAAATTGGCCCAACCCGCATTTTTGCTCGTCGATGGAAGCTATCAATCCTACCAGGACACTGACGCAAAGGTAAACCTGGTGCTCCGAGTCCAGGAAATCGGAGCCGGCCAAAATTTTTACTCCTTCAACGAACAGCCCGGTCAGGGGCTGAATGAAAAAGTTGCCGCTGCTTTGAATCGCGCCCTCGCTGACCTGCGCCAGTCAGGCGGATCCTCAACGCGAAAGGAAGAAGCGGTGGCACAGGTTGCTCGCGGAATGGAACGTTGTCGCGTCGACGTTATGGGCTATGGCGACTATAACCTGGGCGGGTATTCTCTGGACGCCGAAGCTGAGAAGCGTTTAAAAAATATCGCCGAAGGCATGGAAGCGTTCGAAGCAGCGCTGCTTTTGGACCCCGACAATGCCAAAGCAAAAATATGTCTCGCGGCCTGCCTGCTGGACCGCGCGATTAAAAGAGAAGAAGAAGGACGCAATTATTTGCGCGAGGTGATTGCCGGAAGTTCCGATGGTGTCATCGTCCGGGCGGCACGACTGCGACTCGCCCTGAGCTATGCTGCGAAAAATCCAGTTCAGACCCTCAACCTGCTCATCGCCCTGGCCCGCGACACGCCCGATCCCTGCGAGCGAACGAAGGTGGTCGAGCACATCATTGCACTAAGAGGTGATTTTTTAGATCGCCCCAAACCGTTCTCGGCCGAGAAAGGCGCAGAAATCCTCGAGATGTTGTTAATGGACGATTGCGAAGCGGCGAATAATCCCGGCTGTTACCGTCATGGCTTCCATACGTCCGTGGATAGGGGACGCCGATTCGGCGAGCTCCAGTCGTTGGTCGGTTATCGTACGCAATCTGCAGAGGATTGCTTTGAAAAGATTCTTCCCGGGATCACAGAGAAATTTCCGATAGCTGCCGGACGCATTTGGATGAGCTACGCACTGTGGCGGCAACAGATGGGCTCACGCCCTCCCGAACTGGTGTGGGAGCATGTAAGAGCTTGCCTGCAACGATATGTGGATAACCCCGAAATATTTCCCGGTTTAGAGGTCTGGATGTACGATCTCCCGTTCTTCTTCCGATGGAGTGTCGAACAGGGTGAATTCAAATCCGCCGATATCATCAGCAATTTCCGGGTCAATGGCCTCGGACCACTCGACAATTCCGCTCAGACGTACTATTACAGGGGTTTTTGCTATCGAGGCTTGGGCAATTGGCGCGAGGCTGCGGAGGCTTTCACAATCGCACAGACAAATGCCGAAAGCTTGGTGATGGGTGCGGACGGGCCTTGGGGCAGAGAAGGCACAAAAGTTTTAGCGAGCGACCTCCTCGGCGAATGCCGCCAGCACCTCGCGTCTGCGGAGTCTGTCGTTTTAGAAAAGTCCGCACACGAAAACCCGGAGCCTTTAAGCTTTTCTCTGGGCCAGCCGATATTGACCTTCGGTAATGACGTAGTGTTTGCTAGCGACGGGAATGACATCTGGGCGGCGGACGGAACCATTATGCTCCATTTCAACAATTCGCTCAGGACGTGGACGAGGTTGCATCGGCAATTGGAAGTCAAAACCAATATCACGTGCATTTGCGCCGATGAGAAAACCGTTTGGTGGGGCACCGCCGGCGATGGCCTCGTCGAAATGGATAAACAAACCAAAACCTGCAAGGTTTACACCGAAAAGGACGGCCTCTTGCTCAATCAAATCGTGAAGCTGGCCTTGGATGGTGAAAAGTTATGGATCGGATTCACTCAGAATCGTGCCGGTGGCGTTGGTTATCTCGATTTGCATAGTCACCGTTTCATCGGTTTGACCCCGGAGTTGGATCTGAGAAGCGTCACCAATCGATCGGCTTATTTGGGATTACCTTCAAAAACAGTCGCTCCGCGATATCCGATTCATGGGCTGGTTGCGACTTCGGCTGAAAATCTTTGGGTGCTCGCGGATGAATCCGGGTTGCAGAATTATTTGTCGACGAAAAACGATTGGCGCGCCTTTGACCAGCACACTCCGATATATTGCGATTGCCTTTCCGCGAATTCCGAATATGTCGTACGGGCCGGCAACGGAGGAGTTGTCGAGATTCGCAATCTCAGAAACGGCCAAATCAGGACCCTAAGCTTCCGCAACCGTGTCGCGCCTCGCCCTTATTGCACTGATCACTATAACGTTGATATTTACTCTCTCAAAATCATGGGTAAACGCACCTGGGTTGGTGGTGAAGGATTTGTTGCCCTGATTGATCTCGAGTCTGGGCGCATCGAACAACTCTGCGATTTTTCACCCAACAAGATGGTGTCAGTCCAAGACTTGCAGATAGATGGCGATTTGCTGTGGGTCGCCGCCGAACAAAACTTGTACCGTTTGCCTCTGGAAAAATTTAATCCTCATTAGCGCGCAGCTCCCTGGAGCGCGCCAGCCCTCTGGTATACGAACTGGCGGTTTGCCGTGACCGTCAGCCTGCCTCGAACTCAAAACTCTTTGCCATCCGATCATACAACTCGTATCCTCCGCGATAAAGTAATGCCGGCAACTCCAGGTTCCGCTGTCTTTCGGACGGTCGAAGTCGAGCGTCAGCACGACTCTTGGTCCGATGTTCGTTTCGGCACGAACAAAATTCCCGAACCCATGGCCGGCCAGGACATCCCGCACCGCATCAGATATCTGCTTGAGACCCTGCTTCGGATCGTGGATCTCCCGGAAGAGAATCAAGAGGTGCGCGCCATCCTCCTTGGACGCGAAACGCATCACTTCATTGGGGCTGTTGGTGGACACGGGAGGCAGTGAGTGCCAGCGCTTCGGAATATCCAAGCTGAATTTCCACTCAGAGCTCCAGTGGTGCTTCATCTCGATGGCGTTCATTTTAGTATTCGACTAATGTGCCTCTGAATTGTTCAACAAGTTATTACGCTGCGTGGGCTTCACAAACCTTTAATCAGACAATAACCAATTCCAAACACCACAATCCCAACTGTCGCCACAAAACCAAATGGGCCGCCACAATAAACGCCGCTTTCGATCCATGAAATCTCTGGATGTGATCTGTGGGCAAGGGCGCAATCCGCGAGGTAGGAATAAACGGCAAAGAAACTTAAAACAGCTAACGGATACCGTCGGCCGGCGTACCTGGCGCGTCTCTTCCATATCGCCCACGATGTTTTATCTGATTTATCCATTCAGTTTTTCAAGCCAAACGTTTGGCTGAACCGCGGGAGGCTCAACTTCGGACCCGCACCATCCCGTCATTTCATCGGTTGCCGGAGAATTGTTTTCCATTTCTCTGGATGCGCGCGCCGGATGTCGCTCAGGTAGATCTCATGATGCTTTCCGGTCAGACCACTCCGGGCAGAAATAAACTCGTGCAACTTCGCGATCGCCGGTCCCTCCTCCGAGAATGGCCCGACGTGCATGATTTGAGCGCAAGAGCCTTCGGATAATTCCTCCAGGCGCAGCTTGCTTAAACTCGGAAGTTCCTTCTTCTTTCCAGCACTCACTATAGAAGCTTCGATGACTTTAGCCGACACGAACGCGGGCTGTAAAATCATCATCGTCCACTTCCAATTCGTTTTATCACCGGTAACAAAAACCGACATATCATCCCCCCACCAAAGCCCTTCGAGCGGAATCACGGCGTAATCGATCGCCTCCGCTCCTTTCTTCAACGCGAACTTTGCCGTGTAAGAAACTGCAAATAGCGCCTCGACCGCCTGCGCAAATTCCTTGGAAGTGTTCGGGTCGCCATGGCCATCAACCATCAGGTATTTCAGTGTCGGCACAGTCACCTGCACGACCTCTTTGGCCGACGCCTGGTAGAGGTGCTTAAATTCTTTTTTAAGGTCAATTTTTTTCATAAAGCCGCACAATAACGGCGAAAAGCCCGTTCAAACCTTTCATCGTCTCTTCCGTGGAAGCGAGCCGCACAAACCAGCCGACCCGAGCAGCATAAACAGAAGTCCGGATCCGCCGTTCCTTCCCAATGCCAAAAGAACTCCGAAAACAAATAGGGCGCCCCCTCCGATTCCGCAAAACGCCGCGAAATACCGGTGCGGGAACGACCACAGCAAGATTTTTGACAATCGCTTCATACGCAGGGTGGCCTTATTGGTGTGTATGTAATGGGCCAAACGCGAGTTTGGTTTTGTATCGCGTGGTTTTCTCGCGCTATCTTCTCCATTGCGGAATTAAGGCGCGATTCTTCAGTTTTGCAAGCCAATTGTGTCGTTTGCCAGTAGCGCAGACATTCCTGTCTGCGGGTTCGGGCGACTTTCCAGTCGGCCGTTTCATGGTTCATATCCGTGATCGGAGAAACCGTTGAAACGGTTGCGGGAGTTCCTCGCGGTTAAACACCTAGCTGAAGCAAGGTGTTAATGAGACAAGAAATAATCTCGGTCCGTTGGCGTGTTCGCAGGAAGCGCAGCTTGAAACTACGTCTGCCAGTCGGAAAGCGGCGACAGTCCGAATAAAGATCGGCCACGTGTTTTCGTGCGTCTCGGCTTCAAGATGGAGACGGGCAGGATGCCTGTCCTACGATGAAAACAAAAAAGCACGCCAGTTGTGCTGGCGTGCTTTGCTAAAAGAATAGGCGGCTTACTTCTTTGCGGCGTCGTAGTTCTTCGCGACTTCGTTCCAGTTTACCACGTTCCAGAATGCCTTGAGATAATCGGCGCGTTTGTTCTGGTATTTCAGGTAGTAAGCGTGCTCCCAAACGTCCACGCCCAGGATCGCGGTGCCTTCGATGCCGGCGATGCCTTTGCCCATGAGCGGATTGTCCTGGTTGGCGGTGGAACCGATTTCGAGTTTGCCGTTGTTCACCACGAGCCACGCCCAGCCGCTGCCGAAACGGCCCACGCCCGCCGCTTCGAATTTCGCTTTGAAATCGTCGAAGCTGCCGAACGCGGCTTTGATGTCGTCGGCGAGTTTGCCGGTGGGTGCGCCACCGGCCTTGGGACCGAGGATGCGCCAGAAAAAGGAATGATTCCAATGACCGCCGCCGTTGTTGCGCACGGGCCCTTTGATGGCGTCCGGCACGGAAGACGAGAGCGCCTTCATGAGGTCATCGATGGATTTGGATTCGAGCGCGGCGTTGCCGGCGAGGGCTTTATTGAGATTATCCACATACGCTTTGTGATGTCGATCGTGATGGATTTCCATCGTGGTCGCATCGATGTACGGTTCGAGGGCGTTATTGGGGTAGGGAAGGGGAGGTAATTCGTATGCCATAATTTTTCCGAGTTAATTGTTCACGTGTCTTGGATTAAGCGACGCAAATTGCTTCACTCTTCGAGGAAAATCAAGTGCGGACGGGCGAATTTTGGCGCGCAACACGACACATGCGGCGGAGCGCGGAGCAATGCTCCGCGCTCCGCGGATGGAGCGGACTCACGTCCGCTGCCACAAGGTTCAGAGGATTTCCGCGATATTGACGAGATTCAATTCTTCGGTAGCTTTTCGTCGTGATACAAACATCAGGCCGCTCTAAGTGGGCATTTCTGCTCGCATTACTTTTTGCTCAGACACTTTGTGCGGCGCCGGTCGATTATCTCGAACCAAAGATTCTCACCGGAACACTTTACGCCGACGCGAGCTTGAAACAGGTTTTGTTTATGTTCCGCCGCACGGCCACCAACTCCGGTTCCACCATCAACGTTGTGCGTGAATTCAATTTACCGGACGGCAAACTCGCCGCTCGCGAACAAGTCGTGTATGAAAACGGCCAATTGAAATCTTTCGTACTGGAGGAATTGCAGACCGGCGCGAAAGGTTCCGCGACGGTTCAGACGGCCGAGGGTGGGCAAAGAATAAATTTCAGTTACACCGAAGGCGCGACCAAGAAATCCGGCAACGAAAAATTCCTGAGCGAAATACTGGTCAGCGACATGGTCGGGCCGTATATCGCGGCGCACTGGGACGCATTGGCGAAAGGCGAGGTGGTGAAGTGCCGGCTGGTTTCCGTGTCGCGCGCTGAAACGGTCGGGTTCAAATTCTTTAAGGAGTCGGAGACTACGTGGCAGGGCAAGCCGGCCACGCTGATCACCTTGCAACCGTCGAGCATCATTATCGCGCGCTTGGTGGACCCGCTGCATTTCATAGTGGAGAAAGATGCGCCGCATCGCGTGTTTCAATACAGCGGGCGCACGACCCCCAGCATTCGCAAGAACGGCAAGTGGGATGATCTGGACGCCGTGACGGTGTTTGACTGGAAGTGAGCCAGGGTGGAGAGTGGGGAATCCGCCCCAGAGACAACGTTCGTGCCGGCGGGTAAGCCTTGGGAACTGACATGGCCAAACCGGAGATTCGCGCCGCACCGGAGGAACTCGATCCGCTCTGGTACAAAAGCGCAATTATTTACGAGGTGCCCGTCCGCGCGTTTTTTGACAGCAACGCCGACGGCATAGGGGATTTTCGCGGGCTCACGCAAAAGCTGGATTACATCCAGGACCTGGGCGTGACCGCATTGTGGTTGCTGCCGTTTTATCCCTCGCCACTCAAGGACGATGGCTATGACATCGCGGATTATTATTCCATCAACCCGATTTACGGCACGCTCGCGGATTTCAAGGCGTTCATGCGCGAGGCGAAGCGGCGCGGGTTGCGGGTCATTACGGAACTCGTGCTGAACCACACGTCGGACCAGCATCCGTGGTTTCAACGGTCGCGCCGCGCGCCGAAGGGAAGCCGCGAGCGAGATTTTTATGTCTGGAGCGACTCGCCGGAGAAATACAAGGAGACGCGGATTATTTTCAAGGATTTCGAGCCGTCGAACTGGACCTGGGACCCGGTGGCACACGCTTATTTCTGGCATCGCTTTTATTCGCATCAACCGGACTTGAACTTCGACAATCCGGCGGTGCACCGCGAGATACTGCGGATTTTTGAATTTTGGCTGAATCTCGGCGTGGACGGTTTCCGGCTCGATGCCGTGCCCTATCTTTACGAGCGGGAAGGAACCTCGTGCGAAAGTTTGCCGGAGACACATGCTTACCTGAAAAAACTGCGCGCGCATCTCGACACGAAGTATGGCGACCGGATGTTGCTGGCGGAGGCCAATCAATGGCCCGAGGAAGCGGTGACCTATTTCGGCTCGGGCAAAGGGGATGAGTGCCACATGGCTTTTCATTTTCCGTTGATGCCACGTTTGTTCATGGCGGTGAGGTTGGAGGATCGGATTCCGGTCACGGATATTCTCGATCAGACGCCGCAAATTCCCGAGACCAGCCAATGGGCGCTATTTCTGCGCAACCACGACGAGCTCACGCTGGAAATGGTCACCGACGAAGAGCGCGATTACATGTATCGAGTTTACGCGAGCGAAGCCAAAGCGCGGCTGAACCTGGGCATTCGACGCCGCCTGGCGCCGTTGCTGAAGAACGACCGGAAACGCATTGAGTTATTGAATTTGCTGCTGCTGTCGCTGCCGGGCACGCCGGTGATTTATTACGGCGATGAAATCGGCATGGGGGATAATATTTTCCTGGGCGACCGCAATGGCGTTCGCACGCCGATGCATTGGAGCGCGGACAAAAACGCCGGTTTTTCGCGCTGCACGCCGCAGGCGATTTACGCGCCGATCATTTTGGATCCGGAATATCATTATGAAGCGATCAACGTTGAGACGCAGCAGAACAACCAGCATTCGCTCCTGTGGTGGACGCGGCGGGCGCTGGCCTTGCGAAAGCGTTGGAAGGTTTTTGGGCTCGGCACACTGGAATTTTTGCACCCGGAAAATCGCAAGGTGCTCGTGTTTATTCGCCGGCATGAGAGCCAAACGGTTCTGGTGATCGCCAATCTTTCCCGCTTTCCGCAACCGGTCGAGCTGGATCTTTCGGTTTACCGGGGATACGTACCGGTGGAACTTTTCGGCCGCACGGAATTTCCGCCGGTCGGCGCGACGCCGTATCCGTTCACGATGAGTCCGCACAGCATGTTGTGGTTCTCGCTTGAGCCCGCGGCCGAACGCCAGGGCGCGGATCTTTCGGCGCGACTTTGCAAGACGCTGAACGCGGAGGACGAGTGGCAGGAATTGGTCGTGGGCAAAGGCCGTGATGATTTGGAAACCTGCCTGCCGGCTTTTCTACAACAACGCCGCTGGTTTGCGACGAAAGGCGAGATTAAGTCGGTTCGTATCCGCGAACTGATCCCTCTGCCGCATAATTCCGAGCGACATTTCCTGGCCACCGTGCTCGCCGATTATGCGCAGAACGAACCGGAGGAATATCTGTTGCCGCTGGCGTTTGCGTCCGGCGCTGAAGCCGAACGTCTCGAACGCGAAGCGCCGGGATTTATCTTCGCCCGCGCGCATCTTGCGCGTCCCAATGTGAACGGCGTGGTTTACGATGCGGCGGCGGGAACGGATTTCGGGCGGATGCTGTTTGAAGTAATTGCCCGCCGCCGCACGTTAAAAAGCGAGCACACCGGGGGCAGCCTCGTGGGTTTGACGAGTTCCGCGCTACGGGGCGCCGTGCCGGAATCTTCGGCGGCCCGGACCGAAGAACGCAACACGGTCATCATTTACGGGGACAAATATATTTTAAAACTCTTTCGCCGCCTGGAATCCGGAGTGCATCCGGCCCTGGAATCGGCGGAGTTTCTGGCGGAAAAAAGTTTCACGCATGTGCCGCCATTCCTGGGGGCGCTGGAACTGCATCGCGGCGATGGGGAGCATACCTGTCTCGGTATCCTGAGCGGCTACATTCCGAATGCCAAGCGGGGTTGGGAATTTACGCAGGACGCCTTGAAACGCTATTACGATCGCGTCCGCACGCTCCCCAACAACAGCGCGCCGGACGACGCGAGTGTGACGTCGCTCGTTGAGTTGGCGGAAAAGGGTGTTCCGAATTCCGCGGTGGAGACCATCGGGACTTATTTCGAGTGGGCACGTCTCATGGGCCAGCGGGTCGGCGAGTTGCATCTCGCGCTGGCAGCTGACCCGGATAGCAAGGAATTCGCGCCCGAACCTTTCACGCCATTTTACCAGCGCTCGCTTTACCAATCATTGCGGAATCATCTGGCGTTTCATTTCCGAATGCTCCGGCGAGAATTAAAAAAGGTGCCGGAGCCGGTGCGGCCGCTGGCCGAGAAAGTGCTGGCGCTGCAAGACGCCATTCTCGCCCGCTATCGCGCGGTTCACCAGACCGCCTTGACGGCGATGAGGATTCGTTGCCACGGGAATCTGCATTTGGGGCACCTGCTGCACACCGGCAAGGATTTTTTCATCATCGATTTCGAAGGCGAACCTGGGTGGACGTTAAGCCAGCGCCGGATCAAACGCAGCCCTTTGCGCGACATTGCGGGCATGATCCGTTCGTTTCATTACGTGGCCGACGACACCCTGCGGCATCATGCCGAGGCGGGCAATTTTCACCCGGACCAAACGCGGGCGTTACTACCCTGGGCGCGATTCTGGGAACGCCAGGTCAGCGCGGATTTTCTCGGGGCCTACCTCACGGCCATAGGCGACACAACTTTATTGCCGAAAACGAAGGCCGGCCTGGCGGCGTTGTTGGAGGCGTTTTTACTGGACCAGGCCGTGATTGAAATGAGCCGGGAACTGCAGCGGCAGTCGGAAATCATTCGCGTGCCTTTGGAGGGCATTCTTCAAATTGTCGCGCCAGCCGAGTCTCCATGAAGTCAAATTTCGCGCGGCAACTTCACAAGCTCGCCGAATTGAGCGGAGTGCATCCGTCTTTTATTGACGCCGCGAACGAGCGCAAAACCGCTTCGCCGGAAGTGCTCGCGGGCGTTCTGAAGGCATTGGGAGTGCCGGCGGGAAACGAAAAGGAAATTCGCGACAGTTTACGGGCGAATCGCCGGAAGCCTTACCGTCAGTGCCTCGAGCCAGTGACTGTCGCCTGGGACCAATGTCCCGCTAAAATCATCTGTCATCTTCCGGCGAAGCTTTCCAATAAACGTCTGCACCTGCGGCTAAGTTTCGAGAATGGACACGTGGCGCAGATGGCTCTGAAACCGCACGTGCTCGGAAGCGAAGAAATCGGAGGCGAACGGTTCGTTGGCATGGAATTCATCCTGCCGCCGTTGCCGTTCGGCTATCACACCTGGAAAGTGTCGGCGGGTGATTGCGAATATCGGACACTCATCCTCGCCGCACCGACGCGAAGTTTTTCCGAGCCGACGGCGAAAAGAAGTTGGGGAGCGTTCCTGCCGCTGTATGCGGCGCACTCGGATAAAAGTTGGGGGGCGGGAAACTTTTCGGACTGGGAACGATTATCGGACTGGCTCGGTTCACAGGGTGGGAAGGTCGCCGCCACGCTGCCGTTGCTGGCCGCGTTTCTCGATTACCCGGTCTGCGAACCGAGCCCTTATTCGCCTGCCAGCCGGCTGTTTTGGAACGAATTTTTTCTCGATATTCCCAGCGTGCCGGAATTCGCGCGTTGTCGCGAAGCTCAAGCATTGGTTCGTTCCAAGGCGTTTCAAACGCAACTCCGCTCTTTCCGCGGAAGCGAGTTTATCGATTACAGGATCCAATGGGCGGCGCGGCGGAGCGTGCTGGAACTCCTGGCGGAATATTTTTTCACCAAGGCATCACCGCGCCGCGCCGAGTTTGAAAAATTTCTCCGCGAGCGCCCCGAGGTGAAGTCATACGCGGCCTTTCGCGCCGTCTGCGACAAGCTAAAAACCTCGTGGCACCATTGGCCGCAACGCCTGCGTGAGGGGACGGTTCGCAAGCGCGATTATGATGCATCGGCACAGCAATTCCATTTGTACGTCCAGTGGCTGGCCCATGGCCAGATGGAAGACTTGATCCGGCGCACCGAAAAGAACGGCGTGCAGCTCTATCTCGACCTTCCCTTGGGCGTGAATCCGGACGGCTACGATGTCTGGTGTGAGCGTGACAGTTTCGTGTTGGAAGCGAGCGCGGGCGCGCCACCGGATTTGTTTTTTTCCAAAGGACAGGATTGGGGCTTTGCGCCGCTGCATCCCCAGCGCATCCGGGAATCGGGCTATAAACACGTGCTCGCGTTCCTGCGCTTTCAAATGCAGCACGCGCGGTTGCTGCGAATCGATCACGTGATGGGCTTGCACCGGCTTTATTGGGTCCCGCGCGGGTTCGACGCGAGCCAGGGGACGTACGTGAATTATCCAGCGGCGGAATTGCACGCGCTTTTCAATCTGGAATCGCATCGTCACCGCACCCGTCTGGTGGGGGAAAATCTCGGGACGGTTCCGACCGAGGTGAACGATAGCCTGGCGCGGCATGGGTGGCGCGAGATGTTTGTCGTGCAGTTTCAGGAGCGTTCCGATCCGAAGGCGGCCCTTTGGCCGGCACCGGCATTGTCCGTGGCCAGCCTGAACACGCATGACACGCCAACCTTTGCGGCGCATTGGCGGGGAGATGATCTAGTGGAAAGAGTTCGGCTCGGATTATTGCCGCGGCACCAGCTTCGAGGCGCGAAAAAGAATCGCGAAAAACTGAAGTCGGCACTGGTGAAATTTTTGAAAGCGCATGGGCTGTTGAAAAATCGGAATCCAGGTCCGCAAGAGGTTCTTCGGGCGGTGCTCGCCTGGCTGAAGGCGGGCGAATCGGAAATCGTCCTGGTCAACCTCGAGGACCTGTGGCTGGAGAAGCGGCCGCAAAACGTTCCCGGCACTTCCAGCGAGCGGCCCAATTGGCGTCGCAAGGCAAAGTTCACGCTGGAACAGATTTTTCAAGATCCGCGGCTTCGCAAACTGATTCCGTTTTGAACGGTCGGGAGTTTACCGTGCGGAGACGTTGACTTGCTGCGGCGTCATTTCCAACGGCCCGAGCTCGAAAGCCTCCACGCTATTATCATCCGGAATCACAATCTCGCGGACCAGCGAGTCGAGGACCGGTTTGGAGGAGGAGTTATCATTCGATGCTACTGAATTCGGTTTGGTATCGCGCACCTCGATTCTCAGCTCATACGTGCCGGCGGGCACATCCGACACTTGAAATGAACCATCGCTGCCGCAAAACGTCTCGAAGCGTTTCTGATTTTGATAAATATGGAAGTAATTTTCCGAAGCCGCAACGAACGCTTCAAACGTTGAAAAATCCTCGCGCTTCGGACGAGAGTTCGGTTCATTGCTAGACTTTGAGTGAAGGCTCACCGGCACCTTTCGCCAATCGATCGGACCGGCACTTCCTGACAGGATGGCCTTACCGACGATCGTGCGGCCAGGGCCGCCGATAACCACCTCGCTCACATTTCCCGCAACGGCTGTCACCGCGGTGTTGTCTGATGCATAACTGGAATTGGCGGTGCGTGGTTCGTGAGCGACCGCGCATTGCCCGGGCGGCACCTTGTCGAAAATAAAATTGCCGTCACTATCCGTGGCGGTATTAAACCGGAACGAGAAGAATCCAAAATGACGTCCATCGTCAGCGTAGCCGAGCACCTGATTGAAAATCGCCACCGGCTCGTTGGCGACGCCGGGCTGCGACCCGGCCATTAACTTGCCTTTCACCGTGCCCCAAGGTTGAAGCCTGATGGTTCCGATGTTCGCCAAATCGCCGGCGGAAACTTCTGCGTATCCTTGGTCGTGAACAATAATCAAGCCCTGGGGATCGGTGGCAGCCGCGAGCGTAAATTTTCCGCTGCTATCGGTTTGCGTTTTGTAGGAGGTGGTATTGATGCCGGTTTCAATATGGGCGGGTCCGTCCATTACTACTCCGGCCCTCGACGTGCAGAGGCACACGGTCGCATTGACGGCGGGTTCGCCATTCGGAAGTTTTACAACTCCGGCTGGTCCCGTGCCTTTCTGAAGCTTGAATTGCAACTTCTGATTGCCATTGGTCTTTTGAAAAACGGGCGAGGCAGCGGGTAAATATCCCTCCTGCTCAATCTCAATGATGTAACCGGGGTGGCTCGATTTTCGGGGGAAGGACACGGCGAACTGCCCATCTTTTCCCGTCGTATAAAAGTCCAGCGGATATTCCCATAGCGGATCCACTTCACCGACAAACACCTTGAGCGTGTCCAAAGGCTTGCCGGTGTCTGCGTCGACCGCCGTTCCCGTGATTTGAACGTTATCTTTTTCCGAATGTTCGCGCGTCAATTTGATCACTTGTTCCGAGCCGTCCGCGGACAAGGTCTGCGCGTAGACGCGATTAAAACCTTCGGCCAGCACGGAATAGTGCAGCGTTTCCACCGGGGCGGAATTCCATTCGAATCGCCCGCTCGCGTCCGTGTTGGTATTCCAGAGGATTTTTTCCTGGCCCCGGGTAATTTCCACGAAGGCATTGGTCACGGGGTTGCTTTCTTCATCCACAATGCGCCCGCGCAGGAGTTGGCCGGGACCGAGCTGGAATTTGAACGTATCCACGTTGCTGGAAAGCTGCAGGGTTTGCATTGCCGGTGCGAATCCGTCGGCCTGGACGGAGATTATTAATTCTCCGGCAGCCATCGCTTTGAACTCGAAGGCTCCGGACGCATCAGTGGGTTTCGAATGATCGTGTTCATCATTCAGCTGCACCTGCCGCACCCGCGCACCCGGGATGGGATTTCCGTTCAAATCCTCCACCAGGCATTTGACGGAAAATCCCGGCGTCATCCTGATCACGAGCTTGTTCGCGTCTGCGGTGGCGAGCCGAACGATTCGGTTTGTCTCGGCGTGTTCGCCGTCCTTTACATGCACCGAAATCTCCTCGTACGACCGGGGAATCATGTTGCACGACCATTGGCCGTTGGCGTCCGTCACAACCTCGGTATCCGGACCGAATTGGATATTTTCAGCCAGCGAACTGTCGTTGCCGGGGCCATTGAACCCAACCTTCGCGTTGGAAATTGGTCGCCCTGATTCATCCAAGACCACTCCGCCAATGCTGACACCGCGTTCAAGTTTCATGCTGTATTCGGAAGGCATCGCCCTTCGAAAACCGAAAGTTGTGACCTTCGGCACATGGCCGTCCGCCGTTACGAACATATTCAGAGCCCAATAAGGCGGCTGAGGCACATCCACACCCGCCCGGCCATGACCATCAGTCACCGTGTGAAAAGCTTTTCCGCGACCGTCTTTAAACATATAGAACAGATACAATTTCGCGCCCGGCAATGGCTCTCCCGTGTCGGTGTCCAACAATTGCAACGCCATCTGCGCGGGCACAGCTGCGTTGGTGGGTGCGGCGCTGACAACCACGGGCGTGGGTTCTGCTTGCGCCCCATTGTTCGCGTCCATTGAATCCATAGCGGGAGCAGTCGATTGCGCTGGCATCTTAGCTGCGCCGGAATTCGAGTGCGGCTCGAAATGTTTCCAGAGAATTATTCCCGATGCCAAAATTGCGATCGAACCAACCAGGACAGTTTTGCTTTTAACGATCGACAGCGCTTTCGCGAGACTAAAAGCGCTGGCATGTCCGGCCGCAGCCGAAGCCATCGCGCCCGTCGCCACGCTGGCTGCGAATGTGGACGACGCGCTCAAAACCGCGCCCGCCACGAGCACGCCGGCCAAAGTCGATGCCGTGGAATTGATTCCCCGCCGCGAAAGCCGCACATGGAGTTTTTCGAGCGACCGTTCCACACGCATCCGGGCGGCATTCTCGGTGAGACCGAGCGCCACCCCCACCTCCTTAAGACTTAAACCTTCAAAAAATCGCAACACGACCGCTGTCCGGTCTTCGTCATCCAGTTCGTGCATCACATCGTCGAGAACTGGCCGCACCTGTTGCCAGAGTTGATTGTCCTGGTTGGGTCCCAGCAATTCATTCATAAGGAAAGCCTCGTGTTCACGGCGTTGTCGGCGGTCCTCCGCACGGCGGATATTGGCGGTGATCTGACGCACACACGTGTAAAGCCATCCTGCGAGCGCGGGGTGCGAGGAAAGTTTCTTGGCGCGACGCGCAAATTGAGTAAACACCTCCTGCGTGATGTCCTCTGCCAATGCCACATTCCCGCGCGCCTCTCGGAGCGCTGCGCAATGCACCATATTGATGTGCCGCTGAACCAGTTCTCGGAAAGCCCCCTCAGAGCCTCGGTCCGCATATTCTGCCAGCAATTGGTTATCCGTGTTCATCGTGTTCTATAGAAGTAATGTGCATCGAAAGCGAAAATCGCACGGAGATAATTATTCATGGAGGTGGCAATAGCCGATGTGCGACCGGGAGCGTCCGGAGATGATTGGCGATGGCGGTCACTTTTTCATCTTATAATTTTCGCAAGCCGCGGGGTTCCGACCCCATTGTTCGCGAACTTAAATCGTGAACACTTTCCACAATGACGAGGTTCATATGTATTCACGGGCACTTTTACCAGCCGCCCCGTGAAAATCCGTGGCTGGAATCGGTCGAACTCCAGGATTCTGCCGCCCCGTGGCATGATTGGAACGAGCGCATCGGCGTCGAATGTTATGCGCCGAACGCGGCTGCCCGCATTTTAAATGGTGATGGCAAAATCGAAAACATCATCAGCAACTATTCCAAGATCAGCTTCAACTTCGGCCCGACGTTGCTGACATGGCTGAAGGACAAGATGCCGCAAACCCACGAGGCGATTGTGGCCGCGGATAAAGTGAGCCGGGAACGTTATTCCGGGCACGGTTCCGCGATGGCGCAGGTCTATAACCACATGATTCTACCGCTGGCGAATGCGCGCGACAAGTACACGCAGATTTACTGGGGCATCCGCGATTTCGAATTTCGTTTTGGCCGCAAGCCGGAAGGAATGTGGCTGTCGGAAACCGCCGCTGACACGGAAACGCTCGACGCGTTGGCCGAGCAGGGGATTTTATTTACGGTGTTATCGCCCTTTCAGGCGAACCAGGTGCGACGCATGGGCGACCGTCGATGGAGGGATGTCGACGGCGCAAAAATTGACCCCAGCCGCGCGTATCGTGTCAAGCTGCCGTCGAAGCGGACGATCAACGTGTTCTTTTACGACGCTCCGCTTTCGCAAGCCGTCGCATTCGAGAAATTGCTCGGCAGCGGCGAGCGTTTTGCCGGCCGCATCGTCGGGGGATTCAACGACAGCCGCGATTGGGAGCAATTGGTTCATCTGGCGACCGACGGCGAATCGTACGGGCATCATCATCGCCACGGCGAGATGGCGCTGGCGTATGCGTTGGAGCATATCGAGCGGAATAATCTCGCGACGCTGACGAATTACGGTGAATACCTGGAGAAACATCCACCGCAGCACGACGTGCAAATCCATGAAAAGAGCAGCTGGAGCTGTTCGCATGGGGTAGAGCGGTGGATGGCTGATTGCGGTTGCAACAGCGGCGGTCATGGCGATTGGAACCAGGGCTGGCGCGCGCCGTTGCGCGAAGCGCTGGACTGGCTGCGCGACGAGATGGCGCCGCGTTTTGAGGCGAAGGCCGGTGAATTCCTACGCGATCCGTGGGGCGCGCGCAACGAGTACATCAGCGTCATTCTTGATCGCTCGCCCGAAAGCCGCGACAGATTTTTTGAGTCCCAAGCGAAGCGACCCCTTGAAAACGCGGAGAAAATCACCGTGTTCAAACTGCTGGAATTGCAACGTCACGCGATGCTGATGTACACCAGTTGCGGCTGGTTTTTTGACGAGCTGTCGGGAATCGAAACGGTCCAGGTAATTCAGTACGCGGCGCGCGTCATTCAATTGGCAAAGGAGATTTTTGGGGAGGATTACGAGCCGGCGTTTTTGGAGCGGCTGGAGAAGGCCAAAAGCAATATCGCGGAGCACGGTGATGGACGCGCTATTTACCAGAAATTTGTGAAGCCGGCCATGATTGACTGGCGCAAGGCTGCGGCGCATTACGCGATCAGCTCGGTGTTCCAGGAATTCTCGAAGGCAACGCGCGTGTTTTCGATCACGTTCGAAGACGAACACCGCGAATTTCACGTGACGGGCAAGACCAAACTCGCCGTCGGTCGCGTGCGAATCACATCGGAAGTCACCCAGGAAGTGGAGGTACTCTCCTACGGAATCCTCTACATGGGCGAACACAACCTGATCGGCGGCGTTTGCGAATTCCCGTCTCCCGAAGCGGAAGCCATGGCGACCAAAGAGATTTCGGATGTGTATCAGACCGCAGATTTTCCGCAGGTGATCCGGCTTATTGACCAGCATTTCGGCAGTCCGTCGTATACGTTGAAATCATTGTTCAAGGACGAGCAGCGGCGAATCCTCGAAGATATTGTCGCATCTGCACGGGAGGACTTGGAAAACCGGTTCCGCCTGATTACCGAGCGTTATGCGCCGCTGATGAAATTTCTCGAAAGCGCCGGCGCCCCGCTGCCCGGCGGATTGCAGACGGCCTGGGATCTCACGTTGCGCGGTGATATCCGGCGACAATTATCCAACGGCCACACAGACCTTGAGCATCTGAAGGCGTTGATCCAGGAAGCGCGGCCGCGCGGGACCGAGGTGCTGAATGTGGATATCAGTTACGCCGCGAAAAACCGGATGGAGAGGCTGATGAAAAAAATTGCGGAAAAACCGGAAGACGTGAACCAGGTCAAGGAATTGGAGGAAATAGCTTCTTTGATCATGCCGTTGCCGATCGGCTTGAACCTTGCCGAGGTGCAGAACACTTATTGGCGCCTGAAACAGACCGCGCTGCAGGAATTCGAACGCCGCGCGTCGGCGGGTGACACCGGCGCGCAGGAATCACTCAAGGAACTGCTCGGGCTCGGCGAAAAACTCAGCTTCGCGCCCCAGGCATTGGAGTCGGCGAAAGGATAGTGCCACTGGCGGTTCGCGCGGGAAATTCCCGCGCGGGCCACGCAAAAATGAAACGCATACCGACCGCCACTTATCGACTACAGTTCAATCGCGAGTTTACTTTTCAGCAGGCGGGGGAAATTCTGGATTACCTGCGCGAGTTGGGAATTTCGGACATCTACGCTTCGCCCCTATTCCAAGCCGGCCCGCAAAGCACGCACGGTTATGACACGTGCAGTTTTGGAAAAATCAATTCCAACTTGGGTTCAGATGAAGATTTCGAGCGGTTCACCGGGCAATTGAAAGAGCGTGAGCTGGGGTTACTGCTGGATATTGTTCCAAACCACATGAGCGCCACCTGGTCGAACGCGTGGTGGCTCGATGTGTTGCAGAACGGGCGCGAGTCGCCTTATGCGCGGTTTTTCGACATCGATTGGCAGCCGGACAATCCCGCCTTGCAGGATAAAGTCCTGCTCCCCGTGCTGGAAGATCATTACGGGAAAGTGCTGGAGAGCGGAAAACTGCGGGTGATTTTTAAGAATGGGAAATTGTTTATTGCATATCACGACCGGAATTTTCCGGTGAACCTCGAGGCCGTCGCGGCTTGCGGAATTTCTGATCCGGAAAAAATCCTGCGCGACCTGAATGGCACGCCCGGAAATCCGCGTTCGTTCGACCATCTCGATGCCGTGATTCAGCACCAGCATTATCGCCTCGCGTATTGGAAAGTCGCCGCGGAGGAAATCAATTACCGCCGTTTTTTTGACGTCACGGAAATGGTGGCGTTGAAAATGGAGTTGCCGGAAGTATTTCGCGAAACGCATCGGTTGATTTTTGAATGGCTTGACCGGGGGAAGATCACCGGCCTGCGCATTGATCATCCGGACGGGTTGTGGAACCCGAAGGAATACCTTGAGCGGCTTCAGAGAAATGGTGCGCCGTACGTGGTGGTGGAGAAGATTCTTTCGGGTGATGAGCGGCTGCCGGCGGATTGGCCGGCCGAAGGCACGACGGGTTACGATTTTTTGAATCGGGTGAACGGACTTTTCGTGGATGCCTCAAAGGCTTCCGCTTTCGATGAAATCTACCGTGAATTCACCGGCCACGGCGAAGATTTTGCAGCGATTGGATATCGCAGCCGGAAGCAGGTGCTGGAGCGGGCGTTCGCGAGCGAAGTCAATGCGTTGGCGCATCGGTTGAAAGACATCGCCGCGCGCACGCGCACCGGACACGATTTAACGCGGACGGAATTGCGCCAGGCAATGGTGGAGCTGGCCGCGAATTTTCCTGTCTATCGGACTTACGTCACGGAGATTTCCGATATAATTTCTGAGCAGGATCGCGAGGTTATTCATCGCGCGACCGACGCTGCTCGCGGACGTGCCGGGCTGAAGATTGAAGGTGCAGCGTTCGATTTCCTCGAACGGATTTTGATGATGGAACTGGGGGCGGAGCTTGATCCGAGCGCATCGAAATTGGCCCAGGTGTTCGTGATGAAATTTCAGCAACTCACCGGTCCTGCGATAGCAAAAGGCGTGGAGGATACGGCTTTTTATCGCTTCAACCGGCTGGTGTCCCTTAACGAAGTTGGTGGCGAACCGGGCAGGTTCGGTGTGAGCCCGCCGGATTTTCACGCGGCGAATGGCGCGACCGCGAAACACTGGCCCCACACATTGCTGGCTTCCGCCACGCATGATACCAAGCGCGGCGAAGATGTGCGGGCGCGTCTCAACATTTTATCCGAGATGCCGGGGGGGTGGCGCGACACGGTGACGCGTTGGTCGAAATTCAACCGAGACAAGAGGGTTCTGATTCAGAATGCTCCCGCGCCGGATGCCAACGATGAATATCTGCTCTATCAAACCCTCGTCGGCGCCTGGCCGGGAGATTTAAGCAGCGAGGAAAGCCTTAAGACATTTCGCGCGCGAATCGGGGCGTTCATGGTCAAGGCCGCCAAAGAAGCAAAGGTTCACACGAGCTGGACGGAGCCCAATGCGGCGTATGAAAAAGCGCTGATGGATTTTGTCGAACGCGTGTTCGCGGCGGACTCGGAACAAGGTTTCCTTGATGATTTCGGCCGCTTTGCAAGGCGCATTTCTTTTTTTGGCAGATTTAATTCGCTGGCACAAACGCTCTTGAAAATTGCCTCGCCCGGCGTCCCGGATTTTTACCAGGGCGCTGAATTGTGGGATCTGAATCTGGTCGACCCGGATAATCGGCGACCGGTGGATTACGCGATCCGGCAGAAATTATTGTCCGCATTGAAACACAATTTTGCCGATGCCGGGGACGCCGGCGACGACTTTTTCCCAACCCTTCTGCGCGATGAAGAGCCGGGGGCGATGAAGCTGTTCCTGATCTGGCGCGCATTGAATTTCCGTGGGACACAGCGCGAACTGTTCGATCACGGCGAATACATCCCGCTGTCGGCGACTGGCGGGCAACAAGCTCACGTATGCGCTTTCGCACGAAAAGAGAAAGAGCGAATGATAATTGTCGTCGTGCCCCGGTTGGTGTTTGGTTTGTTGCAAGGCACGGAGGCGCCGCCGATTGGTGGAGTTTGGAAAGAGACGCTGCTGCCGTTCCCGGGTGCACGCGCCGGCGATTTGTTTCGCAATGTGCTGACGCGGGAAATGGCGCCGATGATTGGGCAAAGTGGAGACGCCGCGCTTGAACTGAGCCAGGTCTTGAAAAGTTTTCCTGTCGCGTTGCTGGAAAAAATTTAATCTCGCTCCGCTATTTCGATTCTGCCGTCTTCACCCACGCGCGCAGGACTTCGGCCACGCTCCAGGCTTGCGCGATGCAGCCGCGCGGCGTGAACGGCGATTCAGCGTCGAAGATTTCGTTGATCGAGCCCACGCAGCCTTCGTTCAGATGCGGCTCGAAACCGGAGAGAAATTTTCGCGCGGTGGCGCGGTCGTCGGGATAAACTTTCAACCACGCGTCGATGAACGGCCCAATCAGCCACGCCCAGACGGTGCCCTGATGGTAGGCGGCATCGCGCGCGCGCAAGTCGCCAAAATATTTTGCTTTGTAATCCGCGTGATCGCGGCTGAGCGAGCGCAAGCCAACCGGCGTGAGCAGCTTTTCCCGCGCGGTTTCGAGCACCGGCTTCCAATGGCGCTCTTCCAAAACCGGGTGCTTCAACGAAAACGCCAGCAATTGATTCGGGCGGCAGGCCCAATCGTTTCCACTTTCGCCGTCGACGACATCGTAGAGATAGTTGCCTTCCGCGAACCAGAAGCGATGGTTGAACGATTGTTTGGCGCGTTCGGCGTGCTGGGAATATTTCCTGGCTGCGGCATCTTGTTTGTCCTCGCGCAGCCAATCCGCGAGCAGGCAGAGCGCATTATACCAAAGGCCGTTGATCTCCACCGCCTTGCCGCGCCGCGGTGTGACCACCCAATTATCCACCTTCGCGTCCATCCAGGTGAGCTGATAATTTTCCGCTCCCTGCCGCAGCAGCCCATCCTGCGGGTCGACCATGATGCCGAAACGCGTGCCGCGCAAGTGATGCTCGGCGACCTCCACCAGTTTCGGCAAAATGTGACGCAGCGTGTCGCGATCATTCGTGTAGGCGAGGTAACGGTCGAGCGCGTGGAAGAACCAAAGCGTGGCGTCGGCCGTGTGATAGAGGCCCTGGTTTTCGCCTTCGGGAAACAAATTCGGGATCAAGCCGTAACGGATATAATGCGCGAACGTGCGCAGGATCCATCCGGCCTCCGCGTGTCGCCGCGTCACGAGCGTCAGTCCCTCCAGGCTGATCATGGTGTCGCGGCCCCAATCGGTGAACCAATGGTAGCCGGCAATGACCGTGCGGATTTCGTCGCCGGCGGCGTGGGCTCGGGCCGAATCCTGCACGCGTCCGACGGGGTTGATGATGAATTGATCCGCGGCGAGCACCAGGTCCGAGCCGGGCGACTCGTGCGCTTTCGGGTCGGCGGTGCGGATCAAACGCGCGCGGCGTTGTTGATAAAAATCAATCGCTTCCGCGGGGCTCAGGGCGTGGATCGTGTTCCACGATTCCGTCGAGGCAATCAGCGTCGCGTCTTTTCCGGAATTTAAATGGACATTGAAATAGCCCGGGCTCCAGAGAATGCCACGCGCCTCGTATCCGCGATCCGCGTCCTTCTGGTAATAAATTTCCCGGCGCGTGCCGCCGTCGTGCGTGAACGCGCAGCCATCGCCGCGCAGGACCATTCGCAGCGGCGGCAGATCGTCGCCGGCGGAGACTTCGTAGCGGTTGGCTTCCGCGCTAAACAGGTATTCGCGGGTGATCGCCTCACTCACGGAATGTTCGTGCCGGCGAAAATGCATCGAGGGCCGCAACTCGAGTTGGAGCGATTCTGGTCCGGCGAGCAGGCGGTAAGTGATGTGAACCGTGTTTTGGCCGTGCAGAAGAACCAGGACTTTTTCCAGTGAAATATTTTCCAGTTCATAGTGCCAGATGGGCATCTGGTTTTCCAGCCGGAATTCGACAAGAAATTGGCCGCACGACATGACGCGATCGAGGGGATTGCTTTCGTGGCCGCAAAACTCGATCAAGCGGCCGTCGGGCAGCCGAAGAGATTCGGCGAGATGATTCAACATGACGACGCGGCCAAGAGGCGAGGGCAGGGCGGCAATGAGCAGCCCATGGTAACGCCAGCTTACCGCGCCCGAAATCGTGCCCGAAGCGTAGCCTCCGAGTCCATTGGTCACGAGCCATTCCTGACGGAGGCGGTTACGCGCATCTTCGCCCGCCGCGTCGCGAAGATTGATCCGACGAATCAGTTTTTCCATTAAGCGTCCCCCTTGGCCGTTTCCGTGTTGTCGCTCCCCAAAACCACTGCCGCGCGCCCGGGTATCCGCCAGATTCCCTCTCCGAGCGGAGGCGTGCCGAAACCGCCATAGCGAGGATCTTCGCTGGACCACAGTAATTTCCAAGGGGCATCCATCGTTGGCGCCAGCAGCGGCTCGGGCGCGGCGGTCAGTTGAAGATCAAGTCCGAGATTTACCAGCAACAGCCGGTCGCCGTGGTCCTCTCCAAAGAACCGCAGAACGAACGCTTCCGTTCCCAGCACGGCGCCGTCTAGGCCTCCGGCGCGCGGTGCGTTAAACACGGGGTCTTCACGCCGCAGCTTTAACAAATCCTGGTGCAGCGCGTAAAAATTCGCGTTTCGCTCGCGGTCGGCGAAGTCCAGCTTGCAATTCCTGAACGTGGTTTCGGATTCCGGATTGGCGAGGCACGGCGTGGATTCCGGGCAGGCGATGCTGGGAAATTGTGCCAGGAATTGCCGGCGTCCCACCGCGACAAGTTTCGCCAGTTCGGGATTGTGGTCGGCAAAATAAAGGAACGGGGTGGAAGCGGCGAATTCCTGGCCTTGAAACAGCATGGGCGTTCCGGGGCCGAGCAGGAGCAGGGCGGTCATCGCCCGGAAGCTTCCGGGACTGGTGAGTTGATGCAGGCGGATGCCGCGCAAGGAATTCGCCACCTGGTCGTGGTTCTGGATGCAATTGATGAAATTTGCCGGGTGCAACCCGGTCGTCGGTGTCCCGCGCCGTTTGTTTTGCCACGAATACCATTGCCCCTGGAACAAATACCCTCGTTTCATGGCGGAGATGAATTCCTGCGGGTGCCCAAGGTGGTCGGAATAATACGCCTCGTTTCGCCGGGTGAGCGCCACCGTCGCGCTGTGGTGAAAATCGTCGTTCCATAACGCATCCAGGCC
>Ga0265338_10002213_pt1 | contig 29669 bp, 17 predicted proteins | sample 42126metaG_FD_193579 | JGI IMG/M metagenome (GOLD analysis project Ga0265338, IMG submission 193579) | Rhizosphere microbial communities from Carex aquatilis grown in University of Washington, Seatle, WA, United States - 4-21-26 metaG | ecosystem: Host-associated > Plants > Roots > Rhizosphere...
AAATAACAACAAATCCATTAGCAAAAAAGTACAGTAGCGTAAAAAAGTTGGATTCGATAAAAAAGTATTTTAATTATTATGAAACCACTTTTGATACAATCACAAAATACATACTGAAAAGAGGATTTAAAGATTGGGGTGTAGAAGGAGATATGCGGGTTTATGGTCATCTTTTAGAAAAATTTGATGATGTAAACGAAGTTACCGTTTTACAATTACGTCGAAGGGAAAAAGATTTTATAATTCGTAATGATACATCGTATATTACGATGGTTAAGGATTTTGGGAAAACAATAATTGATAACACTTCTCCTAAAGCGGTATTACGCGATAGTATTATTAAATGTGTAACATTATATGAATCGAATTTTGCTGTAATGGCAAATTATGAAATTCTTTTGGGTTTACGAACAAATACCGGGTTAAAAAAGAAAGCCAACGACATTAGTTTATTATTAGAAAATGAAATTACAAAGGTTAGCGATTTATATCAGATACAACAAAAAGTACTATATAAGACCATGTTTTATTATTATATGCTTCTTATTGTATTGTTTACTCTTATAAGTGCATATATAAGTATAGTTGTAGCTCGAAAAATATCGAAACCGGTAAAGCAATTATCAGAACATATCGATTTATTTGTAATAAGCGAGTTTAATCTTGAAGAAACACTTTCTATCGAAAATGCAAATATTGAAGTACAGATGCTTAATAGCAACTTCGCAAAAATGCAAACAGAAATCAAGAGTTATATCAATTATTTCAAGAAAAAGGTTGAAGATCGTACCCGAGAGATTAATCAGCAATTAGAAGAGATTCAACAACAAAGAGATATCATTCAACATCAAAAAGAAGCTTTGGAAAAACAACATCAAAACGTAACCGACAGTATAAAATACGCTTATCGAATTCAGCAAGCTATGTTACCCGATGATGATACTATTAAAAAAATAATTCCCGATAGCTTCATTCTTTATAAAGGAAAAGATATTGTAAGCGGTGATTTTTATTTTGTCGATATAATAAATGAACTGGAATCGGAAAAGCTCATTTTTGTAGCTGCTGATGGAACCGGACATGGAGTACCAGGGGCATTTATTTCCTTACTTGGTTTAAATAATATAAACCGAACTATTTACGGATTAGGTCAAAGTTCGCCAATGGATGTATTATCGGTATTAAATCATGCATTGATCCAATCGTTGAGAAAAAAACAAAACAAATACTTTGTATCCGATAGTATGGATATTGCTTATTGTAAAATAGATATTAAAAAGCGAAAACTTGAATATGCCGGAGCAAACCGTCCTTGTTTTATAATAAGAAACAATAAGCTTATCGAATTGAAAGGGAATAGATTGTCGATTGGTGCCGATTCTGTTTTAACGCTTGAATCAAGTCTTACAATTTATTATGTAGATCTTCAAAAGGATGATTGTATATATATATTTACAGATGGATTTTGTGATCAATTTGGAGGCAATGAGAATAAAAAATTCAAGAAAAAAGATTTTGTTGAGGTCTTGATTTCATTGCATGAAAAAGAAATGACTGAACAAAAAAAGATCTTGGAACTGGTCTTTGAAAGCTGGAAAGGTAATGAAACGCAAACCGACGATGTACTGGTTATGGGTTTGAAAATACATTAATATATTCTTAACATTTCCATAACATTAACAAATCATTTACTTAACATAGAGTTCGTTTCTTTGACATAAAAAAGCAATGGAACTTGTTTCGAAAAATGAATTTAAAGAATTGGTCAATTACAACCGTTTAGGAAAAGATGTATTTGCCGATGTAATCTTTCAATTGTTAAAATTAAACAAAGTTAATGAACTCTATAATGAGCATTATCAAAAGTCGCCTCACGATTTTATCGATGCAATCATTGCCTATCTTGGAATTAAATATACAATATCAAAAGAAGATTTAAAAAGAATACCAAAAGAAGGATCGTTTGTTGTCATTTCCAATCATCCATTTGGAGCTTTAGATGGTATCTTATTATACAAAGTGATATCTGAAGTTCGACCTGATTTTAAGATCATGGCTAATTTCCTTTTACAAAGAATAGAACCCTTACGAGACTGTTTCTTTTCTGTTAATCCGTTCGAAACAAAAAAGAATGCCAAATCAAGTGTTAAAGGTTTACGTAATGCAATCGATCATGTGATCAATGAACATCCGCTTGGAATTTTCCCTGCCGGTGAGGTATCATCATTTAATTTTGCAGAGAACCGAATAGCCGATAAAGAGTGGGATAAAAGTATTATTAAATTTGTTGTTAACTGTGAATCGCCTATTGTTCCTGTTTTTATATCAGGCACCAATAGTGCGTTATTCCATGCATTGGGCAGGATACATCCATTGCTTCGTACTGCACAGTTACCTTCCGAGTTATTTAATAAAAAAGATAAAACAATTCAAATACGAATTGGCAGTCCTATTCAAGGAGACGAAATTTATCGTTTCGGGTCGGTAAAAGAATTGGGACGATTCTTGCGGGCTAAGACATATTCTTTAGGTAATTCGCTTGATATTGAAGGTTTTTATAAAAAACCGTTACAAGGATTAAAAAAACATCAAGAAGAAATTATAAAGGAAGTCGATAAGGATGTTCTGATAAACGAAATAGAAAGTTTAAAAGCTAATTTTACTCTTTTCGAAATGAACAACTACAGTGTATTATGTACAACTGTCGATAAGATACCGCACGTCATCGTTGAGATTGGTCGCTTACGCGAAATAACATTCCGCGAAGTTGACGAAGGAACAAATAAAAGTGTTGACCTCGATCAATATGATGTTTATTATAATCATCTCATAATCTGGGATAATAATATGCAAAAAATTGTAGGGTCTTATCGTATTGGTAAAGGAAAAGAAATTATTGAAGATTATGGAATCAAGGGTTTCTATTCCAGAAGTCTTTTCAAGATCGATTCCGAATTAACCGGATTATTAGAACAAAGTCTTGAATTGGGTCGATCGTTTATCGTAAAAGAATACCAGCGAAAAGCAATGCCTTTGTTTCTACTCTGGAAAGGTATATTTTATTTTCTGCTTCAAAACAAAGAATATCGATATTTGATCGGACCGGTAAGCATCAGCAACTCCTTTTCAAAATTCACAAAAAGTTTGATTGTAGCATTTGTCAAATCAAATTTCTATAACGACGAGTTGGCTCAATTTATACAACCCCGTAAACAATTCAAGATTCCCAAAAAACATATGCCCGAAATTCATTATCTGGTTGACGAAATTACGAATGATATAGATCAAATCGATTCTATTGTTTCCGATTTGGAAAACGATAAAAGAATTCCGGTATTATTAAAGAAATATTTAAGCTTGAATGCTAAAATTATTGGATTTAACGTTGATCCTCTTTTTAATAATTGTCTTGATGGATTATTATTGCTTGATCTTTTAAATGTACCAAAAGAAATGATTGAAACGTTCTCAAAAGATTTACAAAACGATCAATCTGAATTGTCGAATATCAGCCTTTTAAGAGAGAAGACGAGTGAAGACTAAAGATTTAATCCCCAAACATTTGCAAGGTAATTTCTGGCTCGTATCAGCAGATATGGGCTATGGGCATCAACGTGCCATTTATCCATTAAAGCTTTTAGCTCGCGATAATACGATTATAAATGCAAATACATCGCCAAATGCATCTTCCCGAGAGAAAAGACAATGGAAAACTATGTTACAAACATACGAATTCATGTCGCGGGCAGGTAAACTTCCGTTAATAGGAAATACTATTACACGCTTTCTTGATTCGTTATTGTATATACCCAAATATTATCCTAAGAAAGAACGGACACAACCAACCTTACAGGTTAAATATCTGCGACGAAGCATCGAAAACGGTCTTTGTAGCGGTATTGTTGAACAAATAGGACAACCGGTTTTACCAATGATCACGTCATTTTATTCATCAGCCATAGCTGCCGAAATGGCCGGACACCAATATGTCTTTTGTATAATTTGTGATACCGACATCAATCGTGTTTGGGCAGGCGAAGATGCTACAAATAGTAAAATCATTTATTTTGCTTCGGGAAGTATTTCGGCACAACGATTACTTTCATATGGTGTACCGGCAAAAAATATATTATTAACAGGATTTCCATTATCGTTGGAATTATTAGGCAATCGCGATCTCGATGTTTTAAAATTCAATTTAAACCGACGAATCAAAAAACTTGATCCCGAAGAACAATTCTACTCATTATACAAACATAGTGTGCAGGCATTTCTGCAAAACGACGAATCGTATTTCACCGATTCGGTAACCCGCAAGAAATCGATAACCATAACCTATGCCGTTGGAGGTGCAGGAGCACAAAAAGAAATAGGCAAACAAATCGTTGAAAGTTTGGCAAAGAAAATTAAAAAAGGCAAAGTCAAAATTAATCTTATTGCAGGAACCAGAACTGAAGTGAGAGATTACTTTTTTGCCGTAAAAAAAGGATATGCCGAGAACAACGATAATGTAAGGATAATATGGGCTGATACTAATGAAGCATATTTCGATTTATTTAATCTCTGCATGCAAACAACAGATATCTTATGGACAAAGCCAAGCGAACTTTCATTTTATTGTGCTTTAGGTATACCAATAATTATGACACCAGCTATCGGTCCGCAAGAAAAATGCAATCAACGATGGATTCGAGAAATAGGAGCCGGTTTCAAACAAAAAAATCCGAAACATACCAATCAATGGCTCTTTGATATGTTGAAGAAAGGCCGGTTGGCCGAAGCAGCATGGAGTGGCTTTCTTAAAGCCCGTAAATATGGAACCTATAACATTATCGATTTTCTTGAAAAGGGCGAATTTGAAACAAGCAATCATCCCTTGAAGCGGTAATTGATAACATTATCATAACATCATTTCCCAAATCATTAACAAACACATGACATTCCGATAATATTAGGATAACATAGCCACAGTACTTTTGTAATGTAAAATAAGATTAAAAAGTAGAGCTATGGAAAAGTACTTGTTCTTTTACCTAAAAACCGGAGGCGGTCATTTAGCTCCTGCAAAAGCAGTAGCTGAGAAAATAAAAGCCGAAAGCAAAAGAAATGTGGAAATTCTTTTAGTCGACGGTTTGTCGGAATCGAAAAAGTTTGTGAAAACAGCAATCGAAGACGGCTATAAGAATGCTATTAATAAAGCCGCTTGGACATATGAACTATTATATGCTTTACATAAGATAACAGCAGTATCAAAATTTACCGCTGCACTTATATCGTATTTAGTAAAACCCAATATAGAGAAACAAATACTCGAAACACAACCGAAGAAGATAGTGGTATTCCATTTTTTTCTTATTAAACCGATTTTTGAAATAATTAAAAAGCACAATCTCGAAATACCAGTTATTACTGTTGTTACCGATCCTTATACCGCACATCCTATTTGGTTTCTACAAGAAAATCAAAACTATATAGTATTTAGCGACACATTGAAAAACAAATGTGTTGAACGAGGCATAAACAAAGATAATTTACAAGTCTTTCCTTTCGTATTAGACAGTAAGTTCTCGACCAATGTAAGCGATTTCGATAAATTGAGAATCCGTATGCATTTGGGATTTGAATTCAACTCAAAAATCATACTCATAATCGGCGGAGGAGAAGGCATGCCCCGCGGTAATAAAATATTAAAGACAATCATCGCCAAGAACATGGATGCTGAAATTGCCATCGTGTGCGGAAAAAACCTGAAACTGTATACTCAGGCGATGAAACTAAAAACCCAATTAGGGCTCGTTAACCTCAAAGTCTATGGCTTTGTTGACTTTGTTCACTCACTCATCAGTATTTCCGATGTTGTAATAACCAAATGCGGTGCATCAACATTTATGGAAATACTGATGATGGGAAAAGTTCCCGTTATAAACAATTACATCTGGGAACAAGAAAAAGGTAATATGGAATTTGTGTGTAACCGTGAGATGGGTATTTTGGAAAAAAGCACCAAACGCTTACCCGAAGTACTTCACAAATTAATTACCGATAACGATTTTTATAACACGCTTTGCAACAATATTAAAAATGGAACATTCAGCAATGGGGTAGGTCCTGTTTCCGATTACATTTTAAACTTTCAATAATTACGGCTATGAATATATTGGTATTATCTGATCTCCATATCGATCCCCGCGATAAGTTCGGTACCTTTCAATGGAACGAAATGGATCTTATTATGCAAATAGAACGCATAAGGGATGAACATAACATTGACAAAATTATTTTCAATGGCGATATCTTCGAACTGTATAAATATCGTATGGAAGAAATTGAGAAAGCCAATCCAACGTTAATGAAATATTTCAACGATAAAGATTTTGTGTTTATCAAAGGCAATCACGATGTAATTAACACTACAGGATTGGACTTTTATGAAATAACCAATTCCGACGGACTTAGTATCCATATCGAACACGGACATAATGCCGATTGGTTTAATGGAACAACCGTAGGACGAGCAATTTGCAAATTCGGTTTATCGATATTGAAAAAACTATCGCATTCAAAATCGTTAATGCATATCTATTTTAAAATAGTTGCCTTTGACGATCAAATCAACCACATTCCAAAGAAATACAACACCATAAAGTATTTAACTTATGCTCTTAAAGTATTAAAAGAGCATGATGTGGTAATTTTGGCACACACTCACAAATTAGAATCACATCATACCTATTATTTGAATATGAAAAAACGGTATTTGAATTGCGGATCGTGTTCGCTCGGTCGTTTCCAAGCAATTGTTATGGATACCGAAACACTTAAATACGATTTTATAAAAGAAAGTAAAGAAGCTATGAAAGATATGTATCTTCATGCAGATACTCATAAAAATCTCTTATGTACGGCATAAACATTGCCCTATACTGCTCCTACCTGCCTACAGAATAACTCAGCCTGAGTTGGTGCCGTACATTTGCCTCATTTAATACTAATCTCGAACATTTGAGATTAAAAACGTAAAGACTTCGAAAATGACTTCGAGGTCTTTATTCTTTTAATCATGATTAGGTGAGGCTTATTCGAAAACCGATTAAGTCTTTTTACAAATAAGAAATAAATAGAAATATTCGATAGTGGTAATTGGTGAATCAATGTTATTTTGTTAAAGATCATACAATAGAATTGACACTGATTTTGTAGAATAATCAATAAATAATACATTTGTTCACTCAACGATATTAAATGGTGAATTGAACCTAAGATGGAGCGATTCTATATACTATCAGTGTTTTTTTATCAGTGCAATCAGTGGATAAATAGAAATAAGCAATCAATTTTGAAGACGAAACAACCTACGATCGTTTCGAAATATTGATACTTAATTCATACAACATATACAAAGGAAGTGAAACGACAAGTTGAGTGAACATATCGGTAGAAGGAGTTATAAAACCGGCAATTAACAAGATAGCTACAATAGCTATTTTTCGCTGTTTTTTGAGAAAGGCGGTAGTAAGTAATCCTATTTTTGATAAGAAAAATACTAAAACGGGCAATTCGAAAACAAGTCCCATTGAAAAAGAGAGTACCGAGATGGTCGATATATACGAATTTATGGTAATATAATTCTTAATCAAAGGGCTTAATTCATAGGAAGCGAGAAAGCAGATGGTAAGAGGCGAAATCAGGTAATAGCCAAACAATACACCGATAATAAAAAGCGAAGATATATAAAAAACAATGCCTCTTGAATATTTTATTTCTTTTGCAGTTAAGGCCGGTTTCAAGAAACGCCAAAACTGATAAACAATAAAGGGGAATGCAAAAATTATTCCAACGATTACCGAAACAAGAATATGATAACTGAATTGACCTCCTATTTCGGTATTAATAAGTTGTAAAGGAATTACTTTAATACAAAGATCGGGCACATTTAATAGCCCAGACAATTTGCATAAAACGCGATACGTTATAAACGAAGATTGGCTGGGAGCCAATATTACGGTATCGAAAATAAAGCGTTTGTAAAAAAATGCGATTACAGAAAACAGAAGAACAGCAAAAACAGCCTGAATTATATGTCGTCTAAGAATATCGGCATGTTCCCAAAAGGTCATGTCGTCTTTTTTTGTTTTAAGAAGACGAAATATAAAATCGAACATAAACGATTACTTTTTCTCTTCTTTGGGTTCTTCTTTTGTTTCTACTTTGGGATCTTTATGTATTTCATCATAAACGCCATCTTTTGCTTTTTTAAATTCATTAAGACCACTTCCAAGTCCACGCATGAATTCCGGTATTTTCTTACCACCAAACAACAATAACACTGCGATTAGAATCAAGATCATTTCCTGACCGCCAAGAATGCCTAACAATATCATACTATAAAAATTTAATTATTAATTCGATTTAAAACCTAATAAGAAATCCTCACAAAATTACGCCATTTTTTTAAGACGGCAATTATAATCATTCTTTACAATTAACGGTAAAAAAGATAATAGACAAACAATCTGTTAGCGTCCTCTTACAATAGTAAGAATCTTGTTCAATTTTACAATAATTTCTTCATAAAGAGCTTTTCCTTGCACCAAATTTTCAGCATAAAGCATGTCAACAATGTTTTTAAATGCAAGATCTGTTTCGATGCGAGCTATTTTCGATGGAATAGTTTCATGTTCAAGATATTCGATACGGTTTTGTGACATTAATGTGTCAAAATTAGTATTTGCGTTACGAAAACAGCTAAGCCATCTCGAAAGTTCCAACGTTTCAATATCTTTAAACAGCTTTGTTTCAAATTCCGAAATTATACTATCTAGAATTGCAGTCTCATCGTTATAGGGTAGGAGTGTCGGGTTTTTATATTTCTCATAAACCACCAACAACCGTCTTGACGATTGTAGTTTGTTCTCTTCATATTCGTTACGTTTACTTTTCAGAATCGAATAGATACCATTATACATTTTAATTCTAACCGTATCGAGATTTACTAATTCACTGAGAAGAAAAGATTCCTTTTCAGTGTTTAAAACGTCTTCTTCTTTTTTTAGTGCATCTATAAATAGGTGATATTGATATTCTATATCTTTTTGTAGAGTAATGACGCTTTCTTTTAATAACAACTCGTATATTTCTTTCATGTGTTTGTTTTTAATAAGTAACATATTATAAATTAGTATCTTCTTCTTGTTCTTAAATAAACCACAAAGGCGAAAAAGGTTATTCACAAAGGATATAAACGTAATATAAACAATATCACTTTTAAATGTATACTTTGTGTTACTTTATGCTATCCTTCGTTTACCTTAGTGGTAAAAAAACAAGTATCAATTTTATTTATTTATTTTGTATCTTTAATCATGTATGTTTTTGCTTTCAGCTTTAAATTTTTAAAGACAATTAGCATAATCAAATATAGTAATTATTTTTATACGCTACTAAATCGCTAGGTTTATTATTTATTGCTAACTAATTGTGATTTATTACATAAAATCATATTAAATTATCATACTTTTAACTATAGAATAATAGAAACTAATAGAATAACAAAACAATAAAATAGCTATGTTTATTGTTTTTAGTTAGTAATAAAAAAATGTAATCTTAAATGTAAATCTGAGTCTAATTCTTGTTTACATTCGCATTTAATCCATTACCTGTATATTACTGATCAATTACGTTTATATTATGATAAAAAAAATCTACCGTGTTATATTTTCAACTCAATTAATGGGTGTAATATTTATTCTTTTTGCAATTGCTATTGGCACGGCAACATTCATTGAAAGCCGATATGGCAGTACAACAGCTTCGGCTACGGTTTATAATGCATGGTGGTTTATACTTTTATTATTTGTTGGAGCGTTAAATCTTATAGCCAATATCTTTACTAAGAATCTCCATCAGAAAGGAAAACGATCGTTGTTCATACTTCATATTTCATTTGTTTTTATTCTTATTGGAGCAGCCATAACCCATTTCTTTGGATTTGAAGGATATATGCACATCCGTCAAGGCGAAACATCGAACGTGATAATCAGCACGCAAACCTATCTAATTGCCACAGCAACCGAAAAAGGCGAAACGGTAAGTACTGAAATGGCAATAAAAAACTCAGAATTTTCCCAAAACAATCATACTCTACAGCTCAACATACACGATAAGACGATTCAAATAAACTGCACCCAAATCACATCGAACGCTGTAGAACAAATAATTGCCGATCGTAACGGAAAACCTATGTTCAACATGGTTATTGCCGATCAAAACGGACCGCAAAAAATTGTACTTGACCACGAAGCACCGAAATATATTGGAGGTATAGCATTTGCCTTGAACGATACGTCCAATCAAAAAGGGGTTACTATATTTACCGATAATGATACTTTAGCAATTAAAGCTCCATTCGATATTACAGCAACCGAAATGATGACACAAAAACAACACATCCTTCGTGCCGGACAAAAAAATAGATTTGCTCTTCGAACGTTATATACCTGCAATGGATTGCAAGTGGTGGCCAAAGATTACATTGCTCATGGAAGGAAGGCAATAATAAAATCGACCGAACCGTCAACAGAAAGTTCGCAAGACGAAATAAAACTTACCGTTTCATCAGGCAATGATTCGAAAACATCAGTATTTCTAGCTCAACACAATACGGTAAACGATCCTGTTCAATTTAAATTCAACGATCTTACGGTTTCATTTTATTATGGAGCCAAAGTAGTATATCTTCCTTTTTCGTTGGGACTGGTTAAATTTTCGTTAACACGTTATCCGGGTTCCAGCAGTCCATCGAGTTACGAAAGTCTTTTATTCTTGAACGACTCTGCTCATAATGTAAAAGAACAACACAAAGTATTTATGAATAGCGTACTGAATTATAATGGATTTCGTTTCTTTCAATCGTCGTTCGACACCGACGAAATGGGGACAATACTATCTGTTAATCACGATTATTGGGGAACAATGATTACTTATCTTGGATATATTCTTCTTGGAATTGGAATAGTATTCAGTTTGGTAAATAAAAAGAGTCGTTTCAGAATGCTTTCCGGAAAATTACAGACATTGAAAGAAGCAAGAAAGATACTTTCGGTTATCGTTATTCTAATCGTATCGGCAACAATAGGAACAAAAGAATTACAAGCTCAAAATCCAATACCGCAAAGTTTAATTATCGATCGCGATAAAGCATCACAATGTGGCGAAATTGTCGTTCAAGATAATGGAGGTCGTCTTAAACCATTAAACACCCTTACATCAGAATTAGTACGAAAAATAAGCCGTCAGAGCCAATTCGAAGGACAATCGCCCGATCAAATCTTTTGGGGAATGATGTTATATCCGCAACTCTGGGAAAATGTTCCTTTTATTAAAGTAACCGATACAGAAATTAAAAAGATACTTTCAATAAAAGGATCGTATGCGTCGTTTAAAGACTTCCTTACTTCTTCAAATCAACAAGAAACATATAAACTGCAGCAACACGTTGATGATGCTTTTAAGAAAAAACCTGCATCACGAACTAAATTTGATACCGAGGTCCTTCGTGTTGACGAACGGGTCAATCTTTGTTATATGATATTCATCGGCGACTTTTTACATATCTTTCCCGTAGCCGGTAATAGTAACAAGAATTGGAATACTGTTAAAGATCAACCACCCGTTTTTATTGTTGGTAATAGAACATTCAATACTAACGAAATTTCAGCGTTTTTGATGAACCGCACTTTATCTAATTCAACAGCTACGAACAACAAAACAAACATAATTGATGCAATAAAAGAATATCAACGTCACACTGCCGAAACCATCATGCCTTCAACCGGTAAAATTAAAGCCGAAATACTTTATAATAAAGCCGAAATATTCGATCGTCTGGGGGCTTATTATGGTATAATAGGATCACTTTTGTTGATTCTTCAGTTTATTGCCATTTTCAGACCCAAATTACATCTTAATAAGATTATAAGAATCGCCAACATCCTCATTGTAATAGGTTTTGTATTTCATCTTTCAGGATTGTTGCTCCGCTGGTATATTGCAGGTCATGCACCATGGAGTAACGCTTATGAATCGTTGGTTTATATAGCATTTGCAACGATGCTTGCCGGATTGCTATTCTCACGAAAATCGACAATAGCATTATCAACAACGGCTATATTAGCATGGCTCATATTATTTGTTGCTCATTTAAACTGGATGGATCCGGAGGTTAGTAATCTGGTTCCGGTTCTTAAATCGTATTGGTTACTTATTCATGTAGCTGTTATAACAGCAAGTTACGGCTTTCTAGGATTAGGTGCTTTGCTTGCCTTGATCAATTTATTTATCATGATAATGCAATCGCGTAAAAATATTGCTACAACCAACCTTATCATCGAAGAATTATCGATAATAATAGAGATGACCTTGATTGTTGGCTTATATGCACTATCAATCGGCACATTCTTAGGTGGTGTATGGGCAAACGAATCGTGGGGACGTTACTGGGGTTGGGATGCTAAAGAAACGTGGGCATTGGTATCGGTACTGGTTTATGGCTTTATTACTCACCTGCGGCTTATTCCCGGATTAAAAGGAGTATTTATATTTAACCTCATGGCTTTACTCGGTATTAGTTCTGTAATAATGACCTATTTCGGTGTAAATTATTATCTTGCAGGTCTTCATTCGTATGCTAAAGGCGAAGCTAACGGATTCCCAATCGGAGGTTATATAGCAATAACGATAGTAACGATACTGGCAGTATGGGCAGGTATACGGTTTAAAATGCTGAATACTATTAAACAGTAACCGAAACGGCTATTCCAATGCATTACATGATCCCTCATAGTTATATGTATGGGCTTAAAAATGCTGTATTTTTATTAACAATAGTTTACACCGGTTTAATAATGGTTTAAACTGGTCAAACAATGGTTTACATGGGGCAATTAATCGTTGATACGGGTCAAACAATGGTTTACACGGGTCTGTTTCTGCCAATTTGTCAAGGCAAAGAAGGCTATACGAAGATATTAAGCCTTTTTTTGTGATTAAAAATAGTTTTTTCGTTATGTGAAATTATTTTTTCGTTCTGCAACTATGTTTTTTCGTTCCTAAAAATTGAATTTAGGTTCTTCGAAACCGAATTTTCGTTGTACAGAACGGAATTTTTGTTCTGCAAAATAGTTTTTTGATTATACGAAATAGGAAATTCATTCTTCGAAATGATATTTTCTTTACTCATACTGTCATATAGTCAGTTAGAGATAAAAAATAGCTTCCACCAATCTAATTACATATCAGTTGAAGTTTCCGACGGACGTATCGAAATGAAATGTAGCTTGCTCAAAACTAATTGTATTTTCCTCAATGCCTCCTGCAGACATTTCGGATGAAAAGAAGCTTTCACAACTCTATCTTTTAAACAAGCTTTAATTGTAGATACGTATATAAAACCATAACCTATTCATTTGTACTTATCTTAATGTTTTCAAAAATGAGAAAACTATTTTATATCATAAAATATAAAGAGTAAATTACTATTTGTTAAAGAAAATTGCACTTAAAGCCTTATCCAGTCTATGTTTTTGAAAATAAATGAAATATTTTGAAAATAAAAGCATAAAATAAATTGTCAATTAAAAAACTATATGTAGTTTTATATAAAATATGGACTAATTATTAATATATCTAATACCCAACTAAAATGAATTATCTTGACACTACTTTCTGGTCATCAGAAAAAAGTTGCATTTATTTTTTGCAACAACATCCTACATTTTGGATTAACAATCCTATTCTAAAAGCTCATGTAGAACTACTCTACGATAATGAACAAAACATCGAAGATTTTCTTTTAAAACAGAGCGAGAATAAAGAAAATGGACTCAAAAATAAGAAAGATGATGGTTTACACAGTATAATAAAGAAATGTTATCGCATCGATCGCAAACTGACCTTGTATGCTAAGCTCAGCAACAATCAGGTCTTGTTAAAAGATGCTGATATCAGCGAATCGGCTTTTTTAGATAAAGGTCTTAACGCATCAGCTAACACTTGTATTACTGTTTTAAATATTGCCCGTCAATATCTACCACAATTAGCCGGATATGACATTACAGCACAATATCTCGACACTCTTGAAACAGAAATAAACACGGCAAAAACCTTACCTGCAGAATTACAAGTAGGAAAAAACGAGCACAAAATACTAGGCATTTCTATTAAAAGCGAACTCAACAATGCTCATACTATTCTCGATCATCTCGACGATGGTTTTGAAGCATTTATCGAAGACGAAAACTTTATTAACGGTTGGTTCGAAGCTCGTAAAATCAAGGGGCGTCATAATCCACCTAAAATGCCACCAACTACACCAACAACTACACCTACTGTAGAAAGATGTGACACATTTGAAAAATGTGAAACATCTAAAAAACACATTACCATTATGATAGACTATCGATGTCCATTAGAAATTGGAAAATTTTACCATATATATAATCGTGGTAATGCTGGTACCAACTTGTTTTACAATAGAGGTAATTATGAGTTTTTCTTACTTCGATATAGCGAATACCTTACTCCTTATGTCGATACCTATGCTTTATGTTTACTGCCAAATCATTTTCATTTGTTGGTACAGGTGAAAGATGTTGGCCTTGATGTTGGTCTTGAAGTTCCACATTTCAAAAATGTGGAACTTCAAGACCAACACGACGATCATCCTGCTAGTACCGCGTTTAAACGTTTATTTACCAGTTATTCAAAGGCAATTAACAAACAACGTAATCGACATGGTAGTCTTTTCGAAAAACCATTTCGACGAAAGCTTGTTACCGATACCCGCTATCTAGCAAACCTAGTCTTTTATATACATGCCAATCCGCAATTACATGGTATAATTAATGATTTTCGTCAGTATCCATGGAGTAGTTATGAACGAATCATTAAAAACAGTCCTACACGATTACAAAAGGATGCTGTTTTACAATGGTTCAACTCGAAAGAGAATTACGTAAGCTATCACGAACGAACAATGGATATTGATAGTATTAAAGAATTGATGATTGAAGATTGAAGTTTCACATTTTAAATATGAAACATCTTTAATTCTTCTTTACAAAATACCCATTATTTGGAACAATAGTAGTAATCGAATTAGCTGTTCCATTAGGAATATAAAAACCGCTTAAATTCTTAACTGAACTGATTTTTGTAATATCAAACGCTGTAGCAATAGGAGTTGAAGCCTGATAAATACAACCGACCATATTCCAACCTGTTTTCATCTTATTAAACAATTTCGTGCCAGTAAACGAAGTAGGTAATCCGGTAATAGTTACAGAACCAGCTGCTTTCATATTAATAAAATAGCCTTTCCCTTGTTCTATAGAACTAATACTATTGAATGTTGTAGAAGCATTAGAGGTACTGTAAAATCCATCGGCACTTTTAATCTCTTTTATATTGTTCATAACGGCACTAAAAACTGTTGTCAAAGAACTATCAGAAGGCACAACGTTGAACGAAATGAGATTCCATCCGGCAGCAAGTGTTATTGTTTGAGATATGGTGCCAATAGTTTTCGACGATAATTGTAATTGTCCGAAATTTGTTGTCGACTGATAATCGTTAGCATCGCCCACCCAAACCGATTGGGTGCTACGAGTAGTACCACCATCGCAGTCGTCAACAGCTATATCCATTCCATAAATAGCAGTGGTGCTTGGAGTAACGCCCAATGTCGTCCATGGAATAGCAATCTCAACGCTATAACCACCGGTTATAAGCTTTGAAGCTGAAACAACCTTTGTTGTTGTTGAAGTTCCACCGGTACCGGTACCAATTTTTTCCCAAATAGCAGTACTATTTACGACTTTAATCCATTGACGATCGGATGCATCGTAAACACCTCCATTATGATTCATATCGAAATACAATTCAATGGCATCGTTATCATAAGGATTGGCATTTGATGTTGTAATAGTTCCATCAATTACCTTGACACCGATATAAAGATTTGTAGCATCCCACATCACACCAAACGATTCAGTATTATTTTGAGTGCCGCTCACTGCTTTTGTTATTGTTTTACTAAGCGTCCATGTTGATTCATCGAGACCTCCATCAATTGTTGGAGCAACAAGCGTTTGATTTGCAATAACAATATTGGGGCTTGAAGTAACCGTTACGGTGCTCGTTGCTTTAAATGAGCCGTCGATTGTTGTAACGGTTATGGTAGCAGTACCGACAGAAATACCTTTTACTAAACCTGTACTAGAAACGGTTGCAATAGTAGTATCGGAAGATATCCATGTTACAGCTTGATTTGAAGCATTCGTAGGAGTGAATGTTGCAGTTAATTGACTTGTTCCTGCAATTGCTACCGAAACTGCTGTTTGAGTTATAGCAACACCTGTTACTGCTATTTTACTAACCGTTGCAAGAGTTGAATCTTTTAATTTACCGGTTGTTGCAATGATATAAGCAGTACCTGCTGTAACTCCGGTAACAACACCTGAAGCATTGACCGTTGCAACTGCTGAATTTGAACTCGACCATGTCACAGCTTGTGAAGCTCCCGAAGGGGTTACCGCTGCTGTTACACTGGCGGTTGATGATAAAGGAACCGTTAAAGGTTTTGGCGAAACTGTAACAGCTGTTGGTGTTTGTGCATTCGTTTTAGCTAATATATATGCCAACACGCCAACCAAACAAGCACTATAATCAATACCACCTTCTGCTACCTGATATGAGGCACGGGTATCGTCGTATGTTCCGCTACGCACTCCACCTACCATATAGCCAAATTGTGCATTGTGAGTTGGAATAGTTAATACCGTTGCATTCGATACATTATTATCGTCAAGATAAACATTACGGTGGTGAGGGTGTTGGGCTGAATTAGTTCCGAAACCGACAACAAACGACAATGGCTTGCTTCCCGATCCCAAGGTATTGTTTCCCAAAATAAAATCAATTTGATTATAGATAAAAGGATCAACTGCTGGGCTTGTTACTCCAGTATATAGATTATTCAATGCAACAACAAATGCTGCATTGGCATTATAACGTAATGGACCCCACGTTGTATTACCTCCTTGATAAACGCCATTTGTAACATTTCCTTTATACATAGTAGCAAAGGTGCTGAGCAATGAAGCCGCCGATGAACTTCCAAGTGTTGCGAGATTATAAGCAGCAATATCATCGTTATTATTATAGCCGAAACAATAATTATGATTTGCAATATTACCTGCATACGAAAGTGCTTCTGTTTTATACGATGCTGTTGATGTGGCATTAAACAATTCTGTACACATCGATGCATAGTCGTCCTGCCATTTTGCATTAGCTCCATAGAAAGAACCACCATTAGCATCTCCGGCTGTTCCGGGATGAGCTTTAGCATAGGTATATGCAAATAATGCATGTGCTAGACAAGTATCAGCATAAGCTGCATTGTACGGACGGTACTTTTGTGACATTAATGCTAATGTTGCACCACAAAACGAAGCCATTGATGCATCGTTAGGGTTTTTATATGCACTGCGGGGCTCTCCACCGTTTGCTGTTGATTCGGTGGCTTTTTTTACGGTTGTTTCCCACAGTGCGTGGTCGGGATTTCCATCTCCTACTTGATAATAGAATGTTGTTCCGTTTGGAGTACATCTGATAAAATAATCGGTTGCGTATTTTACTTCGTTTAATATATCGGGAATGCCATCAGGATCGTGTCCGGTGCCTTCCCACGTAAAATCTTGTGCCTTATTATAACCGGCATAGTTTTGTGAATAATGATCTTCGTATCCTGCAGGCCAAAGATCGTATCCTTTTAAAAGAATGTATGCAGAATAAAACTGTGTTTGTCCAAATTTAACATTATCACCACAATCTGACCATCCTCCGGCTACATCATAGCCACTTTGAGCATCTGCTGAAAAATCAATGCCGTTACCATGATTCAATAACATCCAATTCGATGGTGTTTTTGAACTGGTTGTTGAACGTTGAGCACCATAAAACCTACATGTCATCCAAGCTGCCTTTTGATAATCTGCTGTTTTAAAAACCTGTGAAAAAAGATTAGATGAGCTACCAACAACACAGAAAACAACGAAAATGAGTAATACCTTTTTCATAGACATTAAATAAAAAAATTAAATCGAATAAATACCCCACAAACGACCTCTATATAAAGTCTTATTTTTTTATAAAGGTATGAATTCCATTCACAAAAGCTGCTTGATTTATTGACTATTTTAACCTATGAATCAAAAAACACCTTCATTTGAACAGAAAATACATCCCCATGTTAATTAACAAAATATACCGTTTTCGACATATTTCTATTATGACAATCGAGAACAAAAAATCCCATTATATACTTAAGAAAAAATGAATGAAATGTTACACATACAACAAAAAATCCAATTGGATTTTTTGTTGTATGTGTAACATTTATTATTTCAACTTCACAAAATAGCCAATTCCGGGAATAATTGTTGTAATAGTATTTGAAGTTCCACCAGGTATATAAAAACCTGTTAAACTTTTAATCAACATAATTTTAGTATTGTCGAAAGCTGTAGAAATAGCTGTTGACGATTGATAGGGACAACCGAGTAAATTCCACCCCGATTTACATTTACTTTGAATTTGTGTTGTTGTTAGTTTTGATTGACTTCCTGTTAACGTTAGGGTAACGGTTGAATCGCAATTAACCAAATATCCTTTCCCTTGTTCAATCGATTTCAACGTATTATATATTGCTTGGTTTGAAGACCTAAAATATGCATCGGTATTTTTGATTTCAACCACATGCGAAATTATTCCATTAAATACCGATGCAATAGAACTATCAGTTGGCACCACATTGAACGAAATACAATTCCAACCCGGTGTTAACGAAATTGATTGTGTAGTTCCGCCTACAGAAAGATTCGATAATTGCAAATCGCCCACATTAGAAAGATCTTGATAATTGTTTCCATCGCCCATCCAAGTCACTTGATTATCTCTGCTGCCCGATGTTTTACTGTCGGCATCGTCAACAGCGATATCAAAACCATAGAGAACCGATAAATCGGGATGCATGCTAAACGAAGACCATGGAATTGCAAACTCCATAGTATATCCGCCTGTTATTAATTTAGAAGCAAATAAAACACCAGTATTCCTATTTTGTTGTTCCCATATAGATGTTGCATTGACTACATAGATCCATTGACGATCAGATCCGTCGTACGAACCTCCGTTATTGTTCATATCGAAATATAATTCCACGGCGTCGTTATCGTAATTATTCGAATTTGTTGTTATTATTGAAGCATCGAGTACTTTAACTCCGATATAGATATAGGTATCGTCCCACAACACACCCATTGTTTCGGTATTATTTTTTGTTCCGCTGGCTGCTTTTGCAATGGTTTTATCTATTGTCCAGAACGATTCGTCGAGACTTCCATCAATTACAGGTGGTGTTAAAGTTTTATGTATCACATATAGTTTCGGATTTGCTGATACGGTAACTATCGTTGATCCTTTATATGAACCTTCGACTGTTACTGCCGAAATTGTTGCAGTACCAATTGCAATTGCTTTTACTGTTCCAGTAGCCGACACTGTTGCAATTGTAGTATCGGAACTCGACCAAAGTATGTTTTGATTCGAAGCGTTTGTCGGTACTGTAGTGGCAGTTGCGAGGGTTGAACTACCTACGGTTAATGCTATGGTTGGCTGTCCCATGGTTATTCCGGTTACATTTATTTTGGTAACGGTACATAATACCGAATCAATAAAATTTCCGGTATTTGTTTTTGCAACAATATAGGTTGAACCTGCCGCTAAACCGGTAACCACTCCAGCTCCGGTTATTGATGCTATTAATGGATTTCTAACAGTCCAGGTTACATCATTGGGAGCTCCGGTAGGTTTAATTGTTACCGTGATGGTTGACGTATTATTAAGTGAAAGTGTTAATGGTTTAGGCGACAAGGTCATTGAAGTAGGAATAACACTTTTCTGTTGAGCAAGTATATATGCCAATGCACCAACAAGACCGGCACTGTAATCGATTCCACCTTCGTTGCTTTGATAATTGTCGCGTACATCATTAAAGGTTCCTGTTCTTATTCCTCCAACCAAACAACCGTATTGTGCGTTTCGAATTGGAATTTCAATTACAGCTCCTACACAACCGGTGCAGTTTACCGAATTTGTAGGTACATCATCGTCGTTAAGATAAACACCGCGTTGATGGGGATGTTTAGCCGAATTAGCTCCAAAGCCAACTACAAACGATATTTTTGAACCATTAGCTCCCAATGTATTATTTCCTAATATAAAATCTATTTGTTTATAAATAAAAGGATCGACTCCCGATACTTTTTTGAAAACATTGTTGGCAGCTACTATAAATGCCGAATTTCCATTGTAACGTAATGTTCCCCATGTATTATCGCCACCGGTATAAATGCCGTTGGCATCAACGGTACCTTTATACATATTGGCAAAATCGTTTAATAATGTAGCCATTCCGGTACTGCCAAGTGTTGCTAGATTATAGGCCGCTATATCTTCATTATTATTGTATTGAAAACAATAATTATGATTTCCAATACCCGATTCATACGACAACGCTTCGGTTTTATATTTAACATCGTTTGTTGCATAATACAATTCGGTACACATACTTGCATAATCGTCTTTCCAGTTTGAATTTGCCACATAAAAGCCTCCTTCCGGACTACCTGCCGTTGACGGATGATTTTTTGAATAGGTATATGCATATAAAGCGTGAGTAAGACAGGTTGCAGCATATGCACTATCATACTTTTTATAGATTCGCGACATTAATGCTAACGTTGCTCCACAAAATGAAGACATAGAGGCATCGTTAACATTACCGTACATCAAACGCGGCTGTCCTCCTTCGGTTGTAATATTCGTTGCCATTTTAACTGCCGTAAGCCAATGTTTATGATCATAGGTGCCTTGTCCTTTTTGCGAGTAGAATTGTGTCTCGCTTCGGGTACATTTAATGAAAAAATCGGTGGCATATTTAACTTCATTAATTATATCCGGTATGCCATCGGGATCATGACCGTTACTTTCCCACGTAAAGTCCTGTGCAGCATTGTAGCCGCTATAACTTTGCGAGTAATGATCTTCATAACCAGTTGGCCACATATCGTATCCTTTTAATAATACATATGCTGAATAAAACTGGGTCTGTCCGTACATTGGATGATCGCCGCAATCGTACCATCCTCCGGTTAAATCGTATCCGGCATCATTATCGTTATCGAAATCCACTCCAGTACCATGATTCATAAGCATCCAGTTCGATGGCACGGTGTTTTTCATACTTGCCCGCTGTGCTCCATAAAATCGAGCGGTCATCCATTCGGCTTTCTTATAATCTCCGGTATTAAATGTTTGTGCTCTAAGAAACATTGAGATTGTTACTCCAATCAAAAGAAAAAAGTAAAACTTAGCCTTTTCCATGAATTAATAAAGTGTTTTGAAAGTATATATTGAGACAATGAACAAGGGAAAAACCCTTACTATTATGAATAGTCTAGAAAGGAAAATAACCGTAATTAATTTGTGACTAAATTACAAATTAAATTAATATGTAATTCTATTTCTTTGTTTTTTTTATAGAATATTTTAATCATTATTATCAAACAAAGATATATTTAAAACTATTATTATTAAACTATTTATTATCAAAGGTTAATAAATGTTTTATTCTGTTTTAAATCAAATCATTCCTTCTTATCTTTTACCTATTAACTAATCAGTAATATTCATAATTTCTTAACCTTTAGACGGGTCTTATTGTTTAATTTTGTCATTATTTTGTTTGAAAAGATATGGCATATGTCATGGTATTTATATTACTTTTGCTTTTGATTTTAAATAACGACAATGAATACGAACATCAGCCCTCTAACAAAAATAGTTTCTCTCTTTTTAAGTTTTTTATGCTTCTCGGCTTCAGCCCAACAAATCCAACCTTCACAATCAGGTAAAATATCAGGAAAAATAGTCGATTCGGTTTCAACTCAATCCATCGAATTTGCAACCATCACTGTTAGTAGACAAGATAACAATAAAGTTGTTAAAGGACTGTCGAGCGATAAAAACGGTTTATTCTCCATAGCAGGCATTCCAGATGGGAAATTTAAAGTTTCAATTTCGTTTGTTGGGTATAAGACTATTATAAAGAACAATATTAACATCAATAAAAATCATCCTAATGCATCGTTAGGAACCATTTCGATGGTTGAAGAACGTACCGATTTGAAAGAAGTGATTGTTACTTCCAATCGAATTGTGATTGAAGATAAAGGCGATAAAACGGTTTATAATGTTGAAAGGGATATAACCTCACAAAGTGGAGTAGCAGCAGATGTTTTAAAAAAAGTTCCACAAGTTTCGGTCGATGTTAACGGCAATGTCGAATTACAAGGAAATTCAAATGTGCGATTCTTGATTGATGGTAAACCATCGGTGATTTTTGGAAATAATATTGCCGATGTATTACAATCGATTCCTGCCAGTCAAATTAAAAACATTGAAGTAATTACAAGTCAGGGAGCCAAAGAAGATGCTGAAGGTACGGGTGGTGTTATTAATATTATATTAAAGAAAAGTACTGCAGAAGGTATTAATGGTAATGTTTCGATAACTGGAGGCACAAGGCTTCAAAACGGTTCGTTCAATCTTAATGCCCATCATCGCAATTTTGGGGCTAATGCTTTTGTTAATGGCAATGCAATGATTCCTTCAACAACACTTTCGAGTTCGAATAGAACGATCAAGTCGCTTAATGATACCAATTATCTTTCGCAAAACGGTTCAAGTATCTTTTCTCGTCAAGGTTTTCAATCGGGAATCGGTTTGAATTGGGATATAAGCCAAAATGATAATATGTCTGCCTCGTACGGGTTAAACTATTTAGGTTATAATGGCAATGGACCTACAAACTCTATAATGAGAGATGCGAATCAAAATATAATTCCACTATCAAACAAAGACATCAATTCGAATACCAAATATCATACTCAATCGATGCAATGGGGAATAAATTACAAACATAAATTCGATAAAGAAGATCAAAAACTTGAAGCTTCATATTTACAGTCGTTTGCCAATAATTATAATTATTATCAAGAAAGTCAAAATTACTATCAAAATGATACCATTTTCGAAGGTTCGAGAGCGATAAATCCAGGTACACAAAAGGAAGCAGATTTTACGCTCGATTATGCACATCCATTAAGTAAAAGCATTTTAATTGAAACAGGAGCAAAAGTTGCACTTATTGGAATAATGAATACAACAAATGATTATGAATCGCAAACTCAAACACAATCGGATACTTATGTCTATGACTCTCGAAAATCGATGTCGTTTGATTATAACAGCAAAATCTATGCAGCTTATCTATCGGGTAAGTTTAAACTTTTTCATCTTTTAGATATTAAAGCAGGTGGTCGTTATGAGTATACCGATATAAACGCAACGTTGAACGATACAAGCAAAGTAGCTGTAAAATCTTATGGAACCTTTGTTCCTTCTCTTCTGATTTCTCACACATTCCCTCGAAAAAGAACTGTTAAAATAAGTTATACAAGACGCATTCAACGTCCTAACTATAACGATTTGAATCCATTTTATAATGTAAGTAATCCATCCGGCATAACAACCGGAAACCCATTATTAACTCCTGAAATTGGAAATAAAATAGAACTGGGTTATAGTAAATCGTACGAAAAGGGAGCAAATGTTACTTTAAATTTATTTTATCAAGGTAATAAAGACGATATTCAAAGTTTTACTCAATCGAGAGATTCGATACAAATTGCCGATGTAACATATAGATCGGTAACTATTACATCACGCGAAAATGTTGGACATGAAAACAATTATGGTGTGAATCTTTTTGCATCCATTCCAATTATAAAAAGAATAAACATAAGAACGAATATTTCAGGCTTTGAACGTTTTATTGATGTAGGTTCGTTACCGGGAGGAAATATTCAAGGTTTCAATTATAGAATCAACATGAATGCATCGTACGAGGTAAGTAAATCGCTGGTCGTAGAGTTTTTTGGAAACTTTAATTCACCCAGAATTAATGTCCAAGGTAAGATGCCTTCGTTTACAACGTATAACTTTGCTTTACGTAAACAATTTTTCGATGGCAAAGCAAGTATAGCTTTATCGGCAACCAATCCGTTTAATAAATATGTGGTTCAGAAAACAGAACTTACCGGAGTGAACTTCAACCTTAAAAGCGAACGCGATCTACCGTTCCGTTCGTTTGGAATAAACCTCAGTTATAAGTTTGGTAAACTGGAATTTAAACAAGATAAATCGCACGAAATTGACGATAGCAATTTAAATAATCCTCCGATGGGTAATTGAAGAATATAGAAAACGAAGCCATCTCAAAATAATGTAAGGTAATGTGATTTTATAAAAGTGAACAGTCTAATAATTATCTTTTCAAAGCCAAATAACCGAAGCCTTATTCCTCTTAGGTGTTGTGAGGTATGAATACCTAGGATACCCAACCATTAACGCCGAATGAACGGTAGATGATTCATCAAGATTTATACATTTCTTCAAATCGGGATAATACTGTAGTGCAAGCATTAAATAACCGGCCCAACAACCTCCCAAGCCAAATGAAGGAAGGAGTAATTCAAGTTGAGCCGAAGCTATGATTGAATCTTTTAGTCCCGGAGGATAATTAGCATCGGTATATCCTATAATAATATGTGGGGCATTTCGGCAAATACGGTCAACACCACTCTCGAACGACTCTATTAAAGCTGATGCATTAAGACGACGAGCCATTTCAATATTTGTATCCAATAGTACCCGCATCCAATTAATAGTACCCTCTGCTAATTGCTCAATAATTTTATTGTCGGAAACGATCACCCATTTATTATTCTGACGATTGGTGCCCGTTGGTGAATATCGAACAATATCCATTATTTGTTCGAACACTCGTTTATCGACAGTCTTTGGTAAATATGTCCTAATTGACCGGCGATTAGTAAAATATGCTCCTATTTCAGAAGGATTAATAGCTGTTTTACTGGTAAATTCAGTAGCAAAAACTTCTTCAGTCAATTGATGAATCAATGCCGATTCCGGACATACCGATTCGCAATGTCCACAAGCTATGCATCTACTTTCATTCGAACTTTCAATAAACGGAAGTTGATTTCCTGAAGAAAATTCAATAATCGCTGCCGGACACGATTGTACACATTCGCCACATTTTTTACAACGCAAACTATTTACCGTAATGATTCCCATAGTATAATATTATAAAATATAAAAAGTCGAATTTAAATTAAGAACGAAATATACAAAATTATTACTAGATGATAAATAGTTATAAAATCTTTAATATTGATCATTAAAATAGATTAAACGAAATTGCGCATTACAATTTCTATAAATATTGACAACTAATTCTAAATATAATCAAGGTAATAATGTCTTGTTTTTATTACTCAGGCTACAAAGTAATGAGCAATATATATCATTATTAATGAACGTAATCAAAGAATAAAACTCGTTTAATATATACATAAATATTACTAGAAAATTTAATTTAATAGAATATTTTGTTTTAGAAGTTTGCTACACTTTCTCAAACAAGGTCACTGCTTCTACCGCTTCCCTTACATCATGAACGCGAAGCATTGTTGCTCCCTTTTGAAGAGCTATCATATTAAGGGCAGTAGTTCCATTGAGAGCTTGCGACGGTTCGATTTGAAGTGTCTTCCATATCATCGATTTTCGTGAAACACCAACCATTATAGGTACATCGAGCAATTTTAGATATTCCAGTTTACGTAACAGTTCAAAATTCTGATCAACCGTTTTACTGAAACCAAAACCGGGATCACAAATAATATCATGAATACCAGCCTGACGGAATGCTCGTATCTTAAACGAAAAATAATCGATGATATCGTTAATGAGATGGTTATAATTGCAATATTGTTGCATTGTTTGAGGTGTACCTCGCATATGCATACAAATATATGGCAGTTTCAATTCGCCAACAACAAGAGGCATATCGGTATCAAGTTCGCCTCCCGAAATGTCATTAACAACAACTCCTCCACAGTGTTTGACAACCGATTTTACAACATTCGAACGAAAGGTATCGATTGAAATAGGAAAGCCGGGTACTGCATTTTGCACAATTTCTAATGCAGGTAACAAGCGGTTTAACTCTTCTTCTTCTGTTATTTCTTCAGCACCCGGTCGTGTTGAATAAGCACCGACATCAATAATTGATGCACCTTCATCTTTAATTTGTTTTGCACGTTGGGCGATGGATTCTTTAGACGAATACCGACCTCCGTCGTGGAACGAATCGGGGGTAATATTTAAAATGCCCATCACCAAAGGCTTTGACATATCTAGCAGAGAACCGTTTAAAAGCATTTTATCTTATTTTATATTGTAAAACAATATAAGGATAAAAACAATGGAATAAAGCTCTGTTTATGTAAAATATTTACACATTTTTCATATTTTTGCTTGCAATTGAAAAAGTAATAAAATGAACAATACATCAGAGCAATTCGATAACGTTATAGATCTTTGTAAAGATATCTTTTTCAAGAAACTGGAAGATTATGGTACAGCATGGCGTATAATGCGTCCCGCATCGGTTACCGACCAGATATATATCAAAGCCCAACGAATCAGAAGTATTGAAGATAAAGGAGCTTCGAAGGTTGACGAAGGTATTATTCCCGAATTTATAGGCATTATCAATTATAGCATCATTGGTCTTATTCAACTAACTATAACCGAAGGAACGGAAATAGATATGGATAAAGCAATTGTGAAACAACTTTATACCAAATGGGCAAACGAGGCTAAAGAATTGATGCAAAATAAAAATCACGACTATGGCGAAGCATGGCGTGGAATGCGGGTCGATTCTTATACCGACTTAATCTTAATGAAGATTCATCGTACCAAACAAATTGAAGACAATAAAGGGAAAACACTTATTTCAGAAGGTATTGATGCCAACTATTTCGATATGATAAATTACGCTGTTTTTGCTCTTATTAAACTAGTTATTGAACAAAAATAAAGAGAGATATGCCAAGACGTGGTGCAGGAAAATTCAAGGAAATTAAACGAATAATCTGGGGAACAATAATTATTGTTGCCAGCTGTATTCTTTTTAATATGTCTTATTTCAAACCAAATCTTTCGTGGGAAAGAGTTTATTGGTTAATTATCAGTTTAGTGTCACTTGCATGGGGATTGGCTCTTTTTACCTCTAAAGGAAATAACTGGGCCAATGTAAGCAGAATCTTTGTAGGAATTGTGTTCACCTATTCGGGTTTTGTAAAAGCTATCGATCCATTAGGATCGGCATATAAATTCACCGAATATTTCGATACTTGGCATTTGAAATTTATGCAACCCTATGCTATTCCTCTTGCTATAATTCTATCGGTATCCGAATTCGTTGTCGGTTTGGCTTTGCTATTCAATCTGTTTTTGGAGTATGCAGCACTTGGAGCCTTGATTTTTATGATATATTTTACTCCTGTTACATTATTCCTCGGCTTTCAAGAAAATATCTCAGGTAAAGAATTGGTTCACGACTGCGGATGTTTTGGTGATGCATTGATACTTACGAATTGGCAAACATTCTTTAAGAATTGTATCTTACTTATACCGACAATAATTGTATTTAAACAAAGGAGAAAGATCAAACCAATACTTCTTGAAACCTGGCAACTTATTTTTGTAGGAACATTTGTACTTGTAGGTCTTGGGATAGCATATATGGGGATTGAACATTTACCTTTAATCGATTTCCGTCCCTATAAAATAGGAACTAACATTCAATCGAAAATGCAGATTCCTCGTGGAGCTCCCCAACCAAAATATGAATACCATCTCTATTATAAAAACAAGAAGACAGGCGAAACCAAAGAATTCAGCCTTGAGAATTACCCTAAAGACGAGTCGTGGAGTTTTGTCGACACTAAAAATGTATTGATTGAAGAAGGTTATGTCCCTCCTATTCACGATTTCTCAATTACAAATAGTACTGAAGGTGATATAACACAAGCGGTATTAACCGACCGGAATTATAATTTTCTTGTTATTGCATATGATATAAACAAAACGAGTACCAAGCATATGCAAGAAATCAATGAATTGTATAATTGGTGTAAAAGCAAAGGAATAGGATTCCGTTGTTTAACATCATCGGTTGAGCGTGATGTTGCATTTTTCAAAAAGAAAACAAAAGCATCATTTCCCTTTTATACAACCGATGGCATTACATTAAAAACAATAGTGCGTTCAAATCCCGGTTTAGTATTATTAAAAGCCGGAACGGTAAAAGATATGTGGCACCACAACGATATTCCCAAGATAGAATATTTTTCAAAAATCATTAATTAAGTAAAAAGTGTTTAACGATCAATATATATAACAATGAGAAAAAAAATAGTAGCTGGTAACTGGAAATGCAATACAACCCTTGAAGAAGGTATAGCACTTGCAAAAGAAGTAAACTCTGTAGTAAATACAAACGACGTGGTAGTGGTATTAGGAACACCATTTATTCATTTAACAGAAGTAGTTAAAACGGTAACAAACAAAGCTATTTCAGTATCGGCACAAAACTGTGCGGCTGAAGCAAAAGGAGCATTTACCGGCGAAGTTTCTGCGTCAATGGTAAAATCGACCGGAGCTAAATATGTTATTCTAGGTCATAGTGAACGCCGAGAATATTATGGCGAAACAAGTGCTACATTAAACAAAAAAGTAGCCTTGACTTTAGAAAACGGATTAACTCCAATCTATTGTTGTGGCGAACCGCTTTCGATTCGTGAAGCCGGAACACAAAATGCATATGTAATCAATCAATTAACAGAAACTATTTTCAATCTATCGGCCGACGATTTCAAGAAACTCGTTATTGCTTACGAACCGATATGGGCTATTGGTACTGGAAAAACTGCTACAACACAACAAGCTCAAGAAATACACAAAGTAATTCGTGAATCTATTGCAGCTAAATTCGGAAACGATGTTGCACAATCTGTTTCTATTCTTTATGGTGGAAGCTGTAATGCTGCAAATGCAAAAGAATTGTTTGCCAATCCTGATGTTGATGGTGGATTAATAGGTGGTGCTTCTTTAAAAGCTGCCGACTTTAATGCTATCATTACTTCTTTCTAAAAAAGATCTGTTCATTCCTTAAATAGACCGCAGAGATATGCAAGGTTACATACTTGCATTTCCTGCGGTTTCTTCTTTATAGAAATCAGATCAAAACCTTATTACTTGCTCGATGCAAACAATAATAAATAGGTTATTAGGGTCTATTGAAAAACGATTAAGTTATTAAATATAAGAAATATATAGAAATATAATTGAAATAAAGTGCAAGGAATATTTGAAACATCGTCACATTATTGTGCATCTTGGAATGCAAGAGATGAAACGAGCACCCGCCAAAAAAGCGTGCGACGAGTGATTAGTTAACACAATGAGGTAACAAGCGTTTTTTTGGCTTGACTTTTTGTTACTTTTTTGTCAAGAAAAAAGTAAGGCAGAGGAAAATTTAAAATAAAAAA
>Ga0265338_10002214_pt1 | contig 29657 bp, 28 predicted proteins | sample 42126metaG_FD_193579 | JGI IMG/M metagenome (GOLD analysis project Ga0265338, IMG submission 193579) | Rhizosphere microbial communities from Carex aquatilis grown in University of Washington, Seatle, WA, United States - 4-21-26 metaG | ecosystem: Host-associated > Plants > Roots > Rhizosphere...
CCAGCCGGCCGGGAAAGCAACCGCCCTTGCGATTGGGGTTCGCCATCGTGCAGCCAGCGGCTCCCGAACCACCGGCGGATTCTGCGCCGGAGACAAAACCCCTGCCGGCTGTCTCCCAGCTGCCGGCGGCGAGCATCCTGCCGCTGCTGAGCGTCCCGCTCCGCCTGGTCGGCGTCGTCGGCAAACTTTACCTGGTGCTCGAATCCGACCGCGGGCTGGTGCTGCTCGACCAGCACGCCGCGCACGAGCGGATCCTGTTCGAACAGATGCTGACCCGGATGGAACACGGCGAGGCCGCGCCGTCGCAAAAACTGCTGCTGCCGGAGACCATCGAACTGCCGGTGCGCGACGCGAGTTTTTTGCGCGAGCAACTGGCCGGGCTCACGCGGCTGGGGGTCGGGCTGAGCGAATTCGGCGAGCGGACCTTCCTGCTCGACGCGCTGCCGCCGTTTGTGAAGACGACGGACGCGCGCCGCTTCGTGCTCGACCTCGTGGACGAACTGAAGGCGGCGGGACGCGAAGTCAACCTGGCGCGGCTGGGCGAGCACACGATTGCCAAGACCGTCTGCCGCCACGCGGTCAAGGCCAACGACCCGCTGGGCGGCGCGGAGCTGGAGAACCTGGTCGACAACCTGCGCCTCTGCGCCATGCCCTACACCTGCCCGCACGGGCGGCCCACGCTGATCGAAATGAATTACCGCGAGCTGGAGAAAAAATTCGGCCGGACGCAATAAGCGATGAATCCCATTGTTCTTCAACTCGCCAATGGGAATTTGTTCTTTGCCGGTCTGGTTATGATTGTTGCCGCCTTGTTTTTACGGCTCAGGTTTGAAGGTCGTAATCTGGGTCTGGTTTTAAGAATCGGTTTCATTTCCGGAATTGTTTTTGCAATTTTTTCGGCTACGCCACTGCCCACCTGGCTTTATTGCTTGTGGTTTGCTCTTTGCGTGGCAGCCGCACTGGTTGTTTTCAGCAACAAATTTCCATTTCATAAAAAGTTAATGGTGTCCTTTACCGTTTTGCTTTGCTCGCTGGTCATGAGCCTGGTTGAGCTTCCTTATCACCTTTCGCCAACGATCAAAGTTTCATCCAAACAACCTGTTTATGTCATTGGCGATTCCATCAGCGCAGGCATAGCTGCAAAAGAGCGGGCTTGGCCGGAGGTTTTGGGTGACATTTCACATTTCCAGGTAATCAATCTTGCCAGGCCAGCTGCGACAGTTGAAACGGTTGTGGATCAAATCGCAGGCATTGTTGGAAGCAATTCTTTGGTCCTGGTTGAAATCGGAGGCAATGACCTCCTCGGCCGTACCGACAGCAAGACTTTCTCCATCCAACTCGACCAGCTACTTGGCAGGTTGGCCACCGGGAACAATCAAATCGTCGTGTTCGAACTTCCACTTCTTCCCTTCTGCAATGCTTTTGGAAAAGCCCAAAGAAGCCTTGCCAGGAAATACAATGCCATATTGGTACCAAAGCATTACCTGACGGATGTGTTTGGTTTGAAAGGTGGCACTTTGGATGGACTGCATTTATCTCAAAAGGGGCATGATGCTTTGGCAAATTCAATAAACCTCCGGCTCAAACCAAATTAAACCATCGAGCCAGATGGATTCACCAAGCCCGCGTAAGACGGAAGCGCCGATTTCGGATGAGGTCTGCCCCACACCCTCCGACAAGAACACTTCCGGCGAGCACTGGCGTTATTGCCTGCAATGCGGCCACGAGCTGATCAACGAAAAGTGCAAGCTCCGCTGTCCGCGCTGCCACTACTTCATGAGCTGCTCGGATTTTGACTTTGCGGGTTAAGGCGGGGCGATTTCCCGGAGCGCGGCTGTCCCAGCCGCAGCACGTTCGACCATCACAAAATCCCGCGGAATTTCAAGCGCCCTTCGGCAATCCGGGCTGCTGCGGGTGGGACACCCGCGGTCCGTCCCGGTGGGCATCCGCACACGGTCCAGTTCGGAGTTCCGCCTTCAGCCGTATCGATTCAATTAACCACGGATGGACACAGATGAACACGGATGGGAAAAAGGATTTCAGCCATGCAACAAGTTTCCAATCGGTGAAGCCGACGGGATTTGCCAAAGAAGCATTTTGCCTGGTCTTAATCCGTGCTCATCTGTGTCCATCCGTGGTAAAAAGCATTCCCCCCCCTGTCGGGAGACGGCTTCAACCTGCTCTGTTGGCGCATCGCCGCATTTGCCGCGTAAACGCGGAACTCCAAACGAATACACCCCGCCCGTTTCAGCCCCCAAAAAAAGTATTTGTCAAACCACCGCCCGATTTGCTAAGGAATGCTTATTCTTCGAAGGGCTTATTCGATGAGGGCTTCACGCGCATTCACTCTGATCGAATTGCTGGTGGTCATCGCGGTCATCGGAATTCTGAGTGCCTTGTTGTTGTCTGTGCTCGGCCGCACGCGGGTCGCTTCCCAGGCCATCGCCTGCCGGAACAATCTCAAACAGTGGGGCGTGGCGACGCATTTTTTTGCGGCGGAACATGACGATTTCCTTCCGCCCGAGGGCAAGCCAACGCCTTCAGATGCCAACCTGAAAGATCCACACTACAAGGCCTGGTATGTCCAGCTGCCCGAACTAATGAATTTGCCGCGCTACCGGGACATGCCTTGGCGAACCAATTGGACCATTCATCCGGGAAATTCAATCTGGATATGTCCCGCCAATTCTCGCCGCTGCGATGCCAGCAGTTTGACAAATAATTTATTTCATTATTGCCTGAACGGACTTCTTGACGGCTCAGGCAAGAATGATCGTCCCACAACCATGGCTTCAATCCCAAGCCCGGCGGGCACCGTCTATTTGTTTGATAGCAAGAATTTGCCGGCAGTTCACTGTGACGACAATCACCCCGGAAATTATGTTCACACGAATCTCCACAATCGCGGCGCACAATTTGTATTCATTGATGGCCACGTCGCGCGCTTCCGGAACAAGGAGTATTGGGATTTCACCAGCAACAAAGGCATCACCAACAACCCGGAGCTGGTCTGGATTCCGTAAACCCCGTCACGGCGCGCGCTGAATGCGGAAGAAATTCACATCCCCCGGCGCGTTGGTCGTGAAGGTAAAATCCGCCCCCGTCGCGGCCAGGTTGCTCACCCACGGCGTCCAGGTTGCGAGATTGGACGACATTTCCAGATGGTAAAGCCGGTTGCTGGTGGATTCCCATTTCAAGGAAACGATCCGGTTCGTCATCTCGATGGAAAGCAGGCGGAATGGCGGGTTGAACGGATTGGCGAAAACCATGAACACCGGCAGGTGGTCGGACGCGATCTTGTCGTCGTTGCTGTACAGGTTGGACGGCAGGGGGCTCAACAAATCCGTGCGGAAAACCTGGCTGCGGACGATGTTGGAAAACAACAGCGCCCCGGGCAGGATGTAATCGTAACGCACGGAAAGGCCGTCGTCATCCTGGATGGACCAGGTCGGTTCGCCGCCGGTGAGCGGATTGACCGGCGTGGCCAGGTGCAAACCGGTCGGCGCGCTGATCAGGCGCTGGACGGACTGTGGCTGGCTCACGGGCGGCCGGACCAGGTCTTCGTTCAGGTCCCCGCTCAACACGTAAGGCTGCATCCCGCTGGCGGGGAGATAAATCGTGGCGAAAAAATTGGAGACGGCGCCCGCCTCCGCCGCCCGTTTCGCCGATGAATCCGGGTCCTGGGCCGACTTCAAATGGACGGTGAACACATGCAACGGCTGGGTAAAGCCGGGCACGGCAATTTCCGCCTCGAACAGGTCCCGAGTAAAATACGGGGCCGGCTCGGCATTGGTGTAGCCGTAAGGCGCCAGATCAGCGCCATGCAGCCAGCTTCGCGACGCCATGATGGGATACCGGCTGAGAATGACACTGTGGATGGCGCCGTCGTCCGCGGAGTTGGTGACGAGGTAATAACCCGGGCGGAAGGCCGCGACAAAATCCGCCATCTGGACCGTGCAATTGTTGGTGACGGGGATTTCCTGGAAGGTGATGATGTCCGGGTCGAGGTATTGCATCTGGCGGCCGATGGCCCGCACGTGCCACATATTCGTGCCCCAGTTGGTCTGCCCGTTGCCATGCGTGTTGTAAGTGAGATAGGAAAACGCCGGGGCTGCGCCGGCCCAAACGCCCAGGGCAATCGGGTCGCTGAGGGTTGACCCGGCGGCGTTGGTGACCACGACGGCATATAATCCAGCCTGGGCAACCGTCGCGGCCGTGAGCGTGAGGTTGGAACTCGTCGCTCCCGGAAGATTCGTCCCTTGGGCACCGGCGCCAGAGGCGGGGGTGAACTGCCATTGAAAACCAAGCGGCGGCGTGCCGGCGGCATTCACGCTGAAGACGACCGGCGCGCCGTTGGTGACCGTCTGGTTTGGCGACTGCGACACGATAGCCGGCGGCGACGGCTCGCCGGAAACCACGTCGGCAAACGACGTGCCCACGCGCAGATTGTCCAGGTTCAGCGCGCCTTCATTCTCAGACTCGCGAAACGCATAGCCGACCACCGTGAATGACGAAGGGCTGTCACTGGTGGAAATCCCGGGATCGCTCTCCGCAACCGGATTGATCCAAAGCGTGCTCGAATTGCTGTTCACCAGGCGGGTCACCACGGTGTAATCCGTATTGAGATGCAAATCCGTGGAGTTGGTCACGCTGGCCGCCGAACCGTCGGTCGAGGAAATCCCCACCCGGACCCGGTCCAGCGAAGCGCCGCCGGTCAAAGCCCAGATGCGCGCGCGAAAAACGTTGTTCGAACCTTTGAAATGCGCAAAGTAAGCGCCGCTGCGGCTGGGGAGCGCGGTGAATTTGACCGTGAAACTCGCATAGAACACATTGGTTGCGCCGTAAGACGGATACGGCTGGCCGGCCAGCCGCGCATTGATGTCTTCGGTATTGGCCTCGCTCAACCGCAACCGTCCTGAGGCCACCATGACTTCGCCGGTGACCGCACCGCTGTGATGCGTCCACCGGTTGTTGCCCGCGCCCACCAACGAACCGTCGGGGTAATCGAAGGAATCATTCAGCAGCAAGGCCGCATCCGCCAGGGTGGCGGAAACCAAAAAAGTCGCGAAGCCGAGGACAACCCTTTTCACGATGATTGCGGAACATGATTCCACGTCGTGAACGGATGTAAAGGGTCACCGCTTAGTTATAAATTCCGGTTGCGAATATTTTTGACGGACTAATGATGCGGCCCGCTCGCGCAGCGCCGCGTCGGGTTCAAATGCCGACCAGTTGGCCCCCCAGTCCATTCGCCCGACCTCGGCCATCGCCTGCTGCCAATCGGGCCGGGTAGGGGCGGCGCGCTGCGCCGTCCGCGCCGCGTGCAGCGGCGCGACCGTTCCGTCCGCTGCTTCGCAGGCGGGGACATGGCAGCGCGATGTCCCGGCCATGACCGGCTGGACCGAACCCTGGATCAGCAGGCCCAGCTGGTTGCGGCGCTGCGCCGCGCCGGCGATTTTCCGGCCGTGCCAGAGCAAATCGGATTTTTCATGGCCCACGAAGCATTGGCCGGGACCGGCTTTGCGGGAGGCCGGCGCCAGTTCAACCAGGACCCCGACGCGCTTGAACGCGGATTGAATCCACTCGTGGACGCGGCGGTAGCTGGCTTCGGCCTTGAGCGAATGCCATTTGTGGCCGGGCGGAAAAGCGAGGCTGTAGGTCCAGTCCGCATCGTGCGGCACGATGCCGCCGCCGGTGGGACGGCGAATCAACGGGCGCAGCGACGTCGTCCGCTCCACGTCAGCATATCTTTGAAAATACCCGAACGTCGCCGCCGGCTCGGTCCAGCCATAGAAGCGGAGCACCGGCTTTTGCAGGCGCGCCACCGCTTCAAGCAACGCCTCGTCCAGCGCCATGTTGAAGGCGGGAGGGCGGCGGCCGGAGTCGAGCAAGAGCCAGGAATTCACGTTCGGATGCTAAAGAACGACGCCCGAAGTCTCAAACCCGAATTCACGGTGTAGTTAGTTTACATGACGTTCCATTCGTTTATAAGTTTGATAATATACATCCATGAGGATAGGTGATACTCGGGTTATCCTCGGCGTTCCTTTGGCAGCCTTCCTCCAAAAGACGCATACCATCGATCCCCCAGTCGCTTCGGGGACGGAAGATAACAACAACCAAAAGAAGACTCATATGAAACAGAAACTCATCCGACGTGCGATTGTACTTGCCGCAGCCATGGCCGTTTTGCCTTTGGCCGTGCCGGCATCGACCTTGTCAACGAGCGCCCAGTGGGGATCCATTACGCTGGGCAGCTACACCATCTACAATGACATCTGGGGCAGCGGGGCCGGCCCGCAGACTTTGTACGTGGATTCCACCAGCAGTGCCGCGCCGCATTTCTGGGCTTACAGCCAGCAGCCCAACACCGGCGGCATCAAGTCCTATCCGAACGCGAGCAAGACCATCAACAAGGCGATCAATTCGATCAGCAGCCTGACTGGCAGCTTCAGCACGAGCGGCGGCACGGGCCAGTATGACTGGGCGTTCGATTGCTGGGTTCCCAGCGAAGTCATGGTCTGGACGAAATGGACAAGCGGGGTAGGGCCGTGGGGCACCTTGTATCAGTCCAATGTGTCCATCGGCGGCACGACGTATAACGTTTACAAGCCCGGCGGTCCGTGGTCGTTCCTGCGTACCAGCCAGACCAGTTCCGGCAGCGCCAATCTTGCAGCCATCTTCAAGTGGCTCGTGAGCGGCGGGCATCTTGGCAATGGCACGGTCGGGGCCTGCCAGTATGGCGTTGAAATCACGTCCGGCACCGCCACTTGGACGGTCAACAGTTGCAGCATCAAGTAATCGCCGGGATAAAATCGAATGCGGGGGCGAACCAGTTGGGTTCGTCCCCGCATGCAGGGTTGACGGCCCGGTGCCGTGGTGGTGATCCCACTAATTCCGATCTTGAGATGAATCACATGAAAATTTACGCCCGCCTGAAATATCGAATGCCGGTTCTCATTGTTATCCTGCTCGCACTCTGCCTGGGCGCCGGTTCGCCCCCGAGCACGGAAGAAACCCAAAAATGGGAGCAGCTGATGACCGGCACGATGAAGGCGCTCCGGGCCAATAACGTGCCGGAATCCGTGCGGCAGTGCGACGCGGCGGTTGGCCTGGCTGGCACATTCGGTCCGGCCGACACGCGCCTTTCCCAAAGCCAGGTCCTGCGGGCCGAGGTCTACATGTGGGAGAAGAAGAATGACCTGGCGGAGCAAACCTTCAAGCAGGCGATCGCCAGCTGCGAGAAAGCCACCGGCTCGAACGACGTCGCCCTCGTGCACCCCTTGTCGAGCCTCGCAAATTTCTATTACTTCGTCGTGGTCCGATATGATCAGGTGATCCCGCTGTTCCAGCGCATCCTGAACATCGTCGAAAACGCGCCCCAGCGGAACCATCGCGACCTCATCATGTGGTCGCGCAACCTGGGCATGCTTTATCAACAAACGGGCCGTTATGCGCAGGCCGAGCCGCTGTTCAAGCGGGCGGTGGCGCTGGCGGAACAGGCCGATGCCGAGTGGCTGCCCCATGAACTGCTCACGGCCGCCGACTTTTACCGGGCCTGGGGCAAATACGATCAGGCCGAGGCGCTGGCCAAGCGGGCCCTCGCGATTCGCGAGCAGGCCCTGCAGCCGGCCGGGGGGATTGACGCGCAACTGGACGTGGCGGTGTGTCTCAATGGCTTGGGCGCGACTTACCTTGCCGGGGGCAAACCGGACCAGGCTGAAGCCATCTATCGCCGGTCGCTGGCGCTGATTCAGACGTTCATGAGCGCGGACCAGGCGGATCTGGCGCCGCACCTTGAGGGTCTGGCGGCGGCGCTTCGCGCGCAAGGCAAGTACGATCAAGCCGAACCCTTGTATCAGCGGGCCTTGGCGATTACCGAGAAGAACCTGGGCGCCGACCATCCGAACACCGCGGTGTTGCTGGACAAGTTTGCGGGGTTGTTAGATGAGATGAAAAAGCCGGCGGAGGCAAAAACCCTCCGGGAACGCGCCGAAACGATTCGCAAGCAAAATGCCGCGCGGTCAACGGATGCCGCTGCCTCCGGAAAAATGCTCTAAACCAGGATGAAGCTGCCGAGTTTCCTTGCCGTTTCCCTGATGTGCAATCTGGCACTGGCGGCCATCTTTTTTGTCCTGCGGCAGGGTCCGCCGGCAAAGCTGGAGGCACCGCCATCGGCCATCTTCGCACCGGCAACCCTGAACATGGCACCGTCGTTGCCGGTCGCAAACGCGACACCGGCGCCGGTGGTTCCCTGGCGCTTGATTGCATCGGCGGACTACCGGCAATACATCGCCAACCTGCGCGCCGTGGATTGCCCGGATTGGCTGGTTCGCGACATCGTTGTCGCCGACATTGATGATCTTTATCAGCAAAAGGCCCGGACCGATCCGGTCTACTTTGCGCCCTGGCAAGGGGTGGACGAGCGCCGCAAGGCGTCCCGCTCCCGGTCGAAAACCCTGAATGCGCTGCGGCAGGAAAAACGGGCGCTGGTCAAATCATTGCTCGGATACGAGTGGGACAACCATGCCAACGAGATCTGGCATCAGGATTTTCTGACGACCCTGACGTTTGGTTTTCTGTCGGATGACCAGGCCGTACAAGTATTGTCGCTCCAGGAGCAATATGCCGAAGCCGGGCAAAACATCCGGGAGGACGCGAATTTTATCCTGATCGACGAGGACCGCGCCCGGTTGCAGGCGCTTTATGAGGAACTCGTCGCCGAAACCTCCCGGTTGCTTGATCCGTCGGTATTCGACGAGCTGCAATTGCGGGCGCAGCAGGGCTTTCTCGTCGCCAATGACATTCATTTTGACGGCGTCACGATCAGTCGCGAGGAACTCCGGGAACTGGTCCGAATGTCAAAGTCGTTCAAGGACATGGCCCGGAGCGAGTTTGTTCCCGTCCATCCCTGGTCCGAGGCCGAGCAGGTGCGCTGGCGGGCGGCCTTTGACTCACAAGTCAAAACGCTGCTGGGCCCGAGGCGGTTCGCGGATTACCAGCGCGCCCAGGACTTCAACTTCCGCGAAATCTTCGCGTTCAGCCGGCAAAACAATGTGCCCCCAACCGCCGCCATCAGGGTTTATGAAGCCCGCCAAAATGCCGAGGAGCAGGCGGAGGAAATTCAAAAGGATGGGAACCTTTCGCCGGAGGAACGCACCGCGGCCCTGGTCGTTCTGAAAGCCACCACCCTGAATGCGATCTCGTCGGCGCTGGGCCGGAGTTATGGCGGCTATCAGGCGCGATTGGGACAGTGGTTCGGCACCCTGGCCCAGACATCGGAGCCGCAAACCGGGAAGGAACTGCAATGAAGACGCGGCTGGTCATCGGGCTCTCCCTGGCGCTGAATGTGGCGCTCGCCGCGGCCATTTTCCGGTCGGCAAAAAACCCGCCGGCACCGGCTCCAGCGCCGGCAGCCGCGACACCCTTTCCCGGCAGGATCCCGCCACCCCCGGCGCCGGCGGTCGATTCTCCGCCCCCCGGCCTTCCGTTTCACTGGAGCCAGGTCGATTCTGAAAACCTGAGAATCTATCGGGATAATCTGCGCGCCATCGGTTGTCCGGAACTTACCGTGCGCGAGATCATCCGGGCGGTGATCAACGAACGTTTCGGGACGCAGCGCCGGAACTTGCTGGCCCCGTTGGAAGACCGGTATTGGGACATGGTAAAGGGGGAGGAACTGATCCGCCGCCAGGCGATTCCACAGGCCGAATGGGGCCGGGCGCTGGCGGCGCTGGCGGCGGAACGACAACGACTGATTGCGGAGGTGCTCGGCCGGGATGCCTTGGCCGCCGAAGCCGAACAACAAGCCCGGCGGGCGGCCCTGGAGTTGCGACGCTCCTGGCTGCCACCGGAAAAACGCGAACGCCTGATTGAGCTGGAAGAAACACACCAGCAGCAGCTGATCACATGGGCTGCAGCCCTGGGTCTGCAGCCGTATGGCGTCCCCACTGCCGAAGAGGGAAATCGCCTGCAGGAATGGCAGCAGGAATTCGACGAGTCGGAGAAGCAGTTGTTGACGCCGGACGAACTGGCCGAACTGCAACTCCGCGAGTCTGACGCGGCGGACTGGGCAGGCAACCTGCCGGGGTTTGCCCCTTCCGAAGACGAGTGGCGGGCCATGACCAAATTGCGGTCGGAGCTGGACGAAGGCCAAAGCCAGCCCGGCGGCCCGGAACTCACCGAAGAAGAGCGAACGGCGCGCCAGGGCGAGTTGCAGTCAAATTTTGACCAGACGCTCAAGGAGACCCTGGGTCCAGACCGGTTTGCCCAATACGAACTGGCCAACAACGGAGAGTATCAAGGCGTGCGCAATGTCACCCAGCGATACGGTTTGCCCGACAGTGTGGCAGCGTCGGTCTTTGACATCCAACAAACGGCGCTGGCGCGCGCCAACCAGGTGAGCGAAGCCCCGGATCTGTCTCCGGAGGCGCGGCTGACCACGTTGACAGCAATCCAGGAGGAGACCGAACGCGCCTTGAGCGAGACGCTGGACCCCAAGGTCTTCGCAAGTTACAAGGAATACAGCGGCGGCTGGCTCAAGGATTTGGCCCCCGCCCAAGTGCAATCAAACTGACAAAGAGTAAAAACCTTCTTTTGCAGCCGCCGACCCGTCCTCAGGAGTAAGGTTGGCAGCGCTTCGTCCAGCGCCAGCAAGCGCCGGATTACATCAGAAACCGCGAGTTCACGAAGCAGTTGTAGGAGACGAGGTAACGAGTCTCAAACCCGATTCGCCGTCGCAGGATGGGAAATGAGCCTCCTTACGTCGGCTCCCACATCAGGCCGATTTGCGGGCATAGCTGTTTTATCTCGCAGCCCGGGCAATCCGGCTTGCGCGCCACGCAGCGGCGGCGGCCGTGCCAGATGAGCCAGTGACTGAACAGCGTCCACTGCTTCCGCGGCACCAGCGCCATGAGGTCCTGCTCAATTCTCACCGGGTCCTTCTGTTTCGTCAGGCCGAGCCGCTGCGCGAGCCGCGTAACGTGGGTATCCACCACCACGCCGACGTTGATGCCGAAGGCATTGCCCAAGACAACGTTGGCGGTCTTGCGTCCGACGCCGTCAAGCTCCGTCAATTCCTCCATCGTCCGCGGAACCTTCCCGCCGTGGCGTTCGACGAGTTTGCGGCAGCAGGCCTGGATATTCCTTGCCTTGTTCCGAAAGAAACCGGTGGTCTTTACCGCTTGTTCCAGTTCCGCCAACGGAGCATTCGCGTAATCCGCCGCTGCGCGATATCTTTTGAACAGCTCTTTGGTGACGATATTGACCCGCCTGTCGGTGCATTGCGCGGAAAGGATGGTGGCGACGAGCAACTGGAGCGGGTCGGCATACTTCAGTTCACAATGCGCCTCAGGATAGGTCCGGTCCAGCGCGGCGATGATTTTTTTTGCACGCGCCGTTTTGGCTTCAAGTGTTTCACTAGGCATGGCGGTCAGGAAATGGACAGGAGCGACCCGGGCTTTTCGCCGCAGGCGATCATCAGCGACGGATTACCTGGAGCGGAGAATGTCACGAATTTCCGCAAGCAACTTTTCCTGTTCCGTCGGTGCGGACGGGGGCGCCGCTTCTTTGCGTTTCATGGTGTTCATCCCCTTGATGAGCAGAAAAATGCAGAAGGCGAGGATGACGAAATTGATAAGAACGGTGATGAAGTTGCCGTAGGCGAACACCGGGCCGATTTTTCGCGCGTCCACCAGCGCCAGCACACCGCTCGGGGCGCTGTGAATGGCCGCGGAAACTTTTTCCGACAGCGGGAGGTAGAGATTGCTGAAGTCAACGTTGCCAACGACCCTGCCGATAAGCGGCATGATCAAATCTTCAATCACCGAGCCGACAATCTTGCCGAACGCACCGCCGATTATGACCCCGACCGCGAGGTCCACCACGTTTCCGCGCATCGCAAACTCTTTGAATTCTTTTATCATACTCATAGTTTTGTCCTGAGGTTGAGTTGTGATTTGACGCCAGCCAATGTTCCAGTTCCCGGGGAAATTTAACCGTGAAAAGGCGATGGGCGAAGACAATTTTGCGGCGGCGCGCCTTTACGGTCAGAAATTACACCAATTCCGGCTCCTCGATTTTCTTCGGCGGCGGGGAAAGCGGCGTGCCGTCGGCGGCTTCGGGATACTCGAAAATCTTGCCTTCGTAGTTGCGCAGCACCACGCGGTCGGCGTTGTGGCTCAAAACGTAGTCCGGATTGATGGGCACCTTGCCGCCGCCGCCGGGCGCATCGATGACGTACTGCGGCACGGCGTAACCGGTCGTGTGGCCGCGCAGTTCAGTCATGATTTCGATGCCTTTGCGGACGCTCACGCGCAAATGCGCCGAGCCGGAGATCAGGTCGCACTGATAAAGGTAGTACGGCTTCACCCGGCACATGAGCAGTTTCTGGAGGTGCGCTTTCATCACCGTGGCGTCGTCGTTGACGTGCTTGAGCAGGACGGACTGGTTGCCAAGCGGAATGCCGGCGTCGGCGAGGCGCCCGAGCGCGTCGCGGACCTCCGTCGTCAGCTCACGCGGATGATTCGAGTGAACGCTCATGAACAGCGGATGAAATTTCTTCAGCATGGCGCACAATGCCGGCGTGATGCGCTGCGGCAGGAACGTCGGGATGCGCGAGCCGAGCCGCAAAAACTCGACGTGCGGGATGGCGCGCAGCCGGCCCAGAAGGGATTCGAGTTTGTCGTCGCTGAGGAGCAGCGGGTCGCCGCCGCTCAGCAGGACGTCGCGGACCTCCGGATGTTGCGCGATGTAGGCGATTTGCTGGTCGAATTCGGGATGAAAATCATAGCCCGTCGCGTTGCTGACCAGCCGCGAGCGCGTGCAATAACGGCAATACGCGGCACAGCGGTCGGTGACCAGAAACAGCACCCGGTCGGGATAACGATGCACGAGGCCGGGAACGGGCGAATGCGAGTCCTCGCCGCACGGATCGCTCATTTCCCACGCCGCGGTGTGCGTCTCTTCGATGCGCGGGATGACCTGCTGGCGGATGGGGCACTGTTCGTCCAGCGGGTCAATGAGGTTGAAAAAATATGGCGTGATGGCCAGGGCGAGCTTGTGGTTGGCCAGTTTCGCGCCGGCGAACTCCTCCGGCGTAAGCGTGGGCATCAGCCGCTGCAATTGTTCCGGGGTGGTGATGCGGTGTTTGAGCTGCCAGCGCCAATCGTCCCAGTCGGCGGCGGAAACGTCGCGCCAGAAACCGCGCCCGGCTGAATGAAATTCCTTCAAGGGTTGGAGGCGGCGACCCGATGGCGGCTCCTCGCCGCTGGCCGGTGAATTGTCATCCTTCATTTTTCAATGGGAACTATAAATTCGAATCGCCCCCTGTCAAGTTGACCCCCGGGTGGTAGTATCCTGATTTGGCTTTGGAACGCGGGCTTCAGCCCGCTTCACCGCAGCAATGGCAAGGGACGATGAAGCGGCATAAATGCCGCGCTCCTTAAATTAGGACACTGCCACCCGGGAGCTCGCCCGGTTCAAATGCACGGAAAATCAGGGGTTCCCGCCCCCCGGTTTCATGGCGGATACGACCTCCCGCCGCTGCGCGTCCAGCGCGTCCAACCGCTCAAGCGTTTCGGCCACCGTCGGCTGGGCCGACACCAGCGGCGGATGTTTGCCAAAGCGCGGCAGGGGCCGGATGCGCTTGCCCGGGTCGAGATATTCCGCCAGGGCCCGGCGGTAGCCGTCGGCCAAAACCGCAAACGGGGTGGCCATGCGCAATTGGGAGAGTTCCAGGTCGCGCAATTTGGGCTGGAGAATGGCGGCCTGCCGCGCCCGGTCGAAATTGCGGAGGACCGCCTGGAACGAAATGACCACGTGGGCGGGCAGGGCGTTTGACGCCGGGCGCATTTCCACCGGCACGCGGAGAATTTCATCGAGCTTGTCGCGGCTGACCCCGGGCGTCCAGGCCGGGCCCGGCTCGCGCGCCACAAAATTCACCACCGACACCGCCCACCATTTTTCCACGTCCAGCGGCCGCGGAAAAACGTCCTGGAACGCGGCCTGGAACGCGGTCTGCCAGTTGTAACATTTCGGCAGGGTCTCAAGCATGGTGCGCAAATGCGCCGGACCCTCCTTCAATTCCAGCAAATCATCGACAAACAACTGTGCGCTGGCGCGATAGACACCGCCGTCGGCGCCGGACAATTGCGCCTCGGTCGGCCAGCTCAATTGTCCGAAGGTCAACGCCGCATGGTCGCACAGCGCGCGGCGCGCGGCCGCCAGCGAATCCAGTCCCTGGGTGGTCGTCAGGGTGCGTCGGGAGGGCTGGCCGTTCACCATCCGTGCGGGCGAGGAAAGAACGAGTTGCTGCCATTCGGCCGCCAGGAATTCCTGCGCCAGCCCGTCCACCAGCCAGGCGGGGACCTCCGCGGAATCCCCGCGTTGAGAATTGTGGTTGGCAGCTTGCAGCAGCAGCACGCCGGTCAGGGCGCGAACGAAACGGGTGCGTGGCAAAACATCGGGCAGTTGAACCTGATAATCCCAGCCGTCCGGGGAATACCGGGAGATGATGGTCACGGTTTCATCCGGCGACTGCGCCGGGTGCAGCACGAGATAAACCCTTCCGCGCACCGGGCCAGCGGGGGTCCAGCCCCGGAGGTCCGGGTTGAGTTCCCGGCCCAGGGCTTCCTTGAGGCGCTCGGCAGAGACCGCCAGCAGCGCGGGTTCGAGCCGGATGAAATCAGCGTTGGTGGCGATTCCCGGCATGGCCGCCAGCCGCGACCCCACCCGGCCGCTGATGATGAACTGGCCGGAAACACTGCGCGTCGAGTCCGCGCCCGAAAACGAGACCTGGGCCTGGGCCTGGCAGCAACAAACGCTCAACCAGACAATGGCGCAACCGAAGTCGCGCAGGCGACGCACGGGAAACATGTTCAGGTTTTGGGCGGTGGTTTGGCGGGTTTGCTTTCCGTTTTGGCCGCGGGCTTGGCGTCACTGCCGGAAGGCTTGCCGGCCGCGGAATCTTTTTTTGCGGCCTGCTGGTAGCCGGCGCTGCGGTAGTCGGTGATGTAGAAGCCGCTGCCCTTGAAGAGCAGTCCGCCGCCCGCGCTGATGGCGCGCTTGACGCGGCCGCGGCCCCATTTCTTGCGGGCGCAGGATTCCTCCGGGCAAATCCGCAGCGGCCGGGCGGAGATGGATTGGCGGGCTTCAAACTCGTGCCCGCATTTTTCACAGATGTATTCGTAAGTCGGCATGATGGTTCGCGAATGTCCCGCCCCGGCGGCAAATTCAATTCAAAGTTTCAATTGCGCCGGCCACGGCGACGGATGGAGGTCATGGCTGGGGTGCCTTGGTTGATGCCGGGATGACGCGGATGGCACCATCCGAGCTGACTTCCACGTTTAGATCGTAGTGCGGCGGGCCGGCCGGGACGGGCGCCGCGCGCTGCATCAGCTGTTGCGCGCCTTTGACCTGGGAACCCGGGTCGGTGCCATCGCGCATCCATTTCAACCGGCGGGCGGTGAACAAATCGTCCTTCAGTTTTTTGACCTGGGCGCGCACCGTGGTCAGGTTGTTGAACTTGCTTTCCAGCTCGGCCCGGGCGGCCGTCTGGCGCTGCAGTTCCTTTTCGAGAAAGACGTTGTTGGTTTGGGAATCGGCGAGCTGTTGCTGCGTGTCGGCGATTTGTCCATTCAGGCCGGCGATGGCGCCGGCCAGTGCGGCCGCACGGTGGTCCAGCACCTGGTTCTCCGAGGCCAGACCGGCGATGCGGTGGTTAAGACCGGCGATCTGGTCCTGGGCGCTTTGGAGCGAGGCCTTGGTGCTCACCAGCGCCCCGGCGGTCTCGTTAAACTGGTTGCTGAAAGTCAGCGCCTCCTGATGGCTGGCGGCGAGATCGTTCGTCAGCTTGAGATTCACCTGGCCCAACTCGTCAAGATCGGCCCGGGCCGTCACCAGCTGGTTGGAGAAGTCGAGGATCGCGTAGGCGTCCTTTTTGAGCCGGTCATCCGCCGTCCGCTTCATCGCAAACAAGGCGATGAGCAGCCCGACAAAGGCCACGGCAAGGACCACCAATCCCAGTTTCGTCTTCATAGCGCCCTCCAAAATGGCTTGGCTGGCCAAACTTGGCAAGCGCGCTTCAATGCCGCATCATTTTTCCGGCATTGCTGCCGGGGGAACGGCGGCCGCGGCAACCGCCGCTTTCAAATCCGCATCCAGAATCTGCACGTTGCTGTCCTTCTTCATCTGGTCCAGGTAATCCGGGGCGAGCTTTTCGGTTTTTTGCTGGGCCAGAACATCTTTGACCCGCTCCGCAATGGTCACGTTGGTTGGCGGCACCTTGTCCGCCAACGCCATCTTTTTGGCCGGAGTCTTGTCGATCAGTTTGATGATATGATAACCGTACGTGCTGGTGACCACGTCGCTGACCTGATTATTGGTCAGGGAAAACGCGGCCGCCTCAAATTCGGGCACCATCTGGCCGCGCGGAAACGCCGGTATTTCACCGCCATTGTCCTTCGAACCGGGATCTTCGGAGTATTCTTTGGCCAGCGCCGCCATGTCCGCGCCGCCGCGGATCTGCTTGAGGAGGCTGTCGATCTGTTTGCGCTTGGCCAGCTGCTGGTCGGTGGACAACGGGGTGCGGGTGACCGGGTCCATCGTCATCAATAAAATGTGGCGGACATGGGCCATCTCCGGCTGCTCAAAATCCGCCGGATTGTTGGTGTAAAACTGCTTCACATCGGCGTCGGTCACGGTGACATTCAACAGGCGCGTCAACGCCGCCTGGGCGGTGTTTTCCTGGGTGACCTTGGCGCGCAATTCGGGGATTGTCATCCCGACAGCCTTCATCTGCCGTTCGAGCGCTTCCTGCGAACCGGCGCGTTCGAGCAGCGCATTCATCTGCATCTCGGCTTTTTGGACGCCGTTGGATTTGTCCTCGGCCGTGGCTTTCTGCAACAAAAGCTGGACCTGGATGAGCCGGCTGAGCAACTGGCCCTCGATCATGGACACTTGCCCCGGGGGAATGGTCTGGCCGTGCGCGGCGGCGGCGGATTTCAGCCCGGTCACCACCTGGTCCAGTTCGCTGCGCTTGATTTCAAAACCCTTGCCCTTCGCGATGACCGGATCCCCGAACAACGCCGCCATGGCGTCGGCGGGTTTGGCGGCGGCGGGCGCATTGGTGGCCGGGGTGCTGGCGGAAGCCGCCCGGGCGCACGGGAACATGAACAACGCCGCGGCGAACACGGCAGGGAAAATCAACTTGGTTTGTTTTTTCATTTTTGGTCTTTGGATTTAACGGCAGTTATAACTTATAATTTTACGACTTTCACATTACTGATATCAGGGTCTTTTTGAAGCTCATCGAGCAGCGATTGCGGCGGCGCGCTGTCCAGATTCAACACGGTGAGCGCCCGCCCCCCGGCGGTGTCCCGCCCGAGGCTCATGCTGGCGATATTGACCTTGTGCTTGCCCAGCAGCGTGCCGAGATAGCCGACGATGCCCGGCCGGTCCTTGTTGTTCAGCAGCAGCAGCGTGCCGCTGACGGGAATTTCTACCGGCGCGCTGAACAGCCGCACGATCCGCGGGTTGTTCGGCGAACCAAAAAAGGTGCCGCCCGCCGAAATCAGTTTCTGCCCGTTGCCGAAAACCTGGACGTGCACCCACTCATTGAACGTCACCGGCTCGTCGGATTTCTTCTCCTCGACGGTGATGCCGATGCTGGCGGCGGCGGCGCGGACATTGACGTTGTTCACGTCCTTGAGGTTGCTGCTGGCCAGGAACCCGCGCAACACCGCCCGGGTGACCGGATCGGTGTTCGGCAACGCCTTGGCATTGCCTCCGTAGGTGATGTAAATGCGGTCGGCATTGGCGGGAGCGAGTTGCGCCACCAGCTTGCCCAGCGCCTCGCCCAGCGGCAGATAGGGTTTCACCTGTTCGTAGGTCTTCGCGTCAAGATACGGCAGATTCACCGCGTTGCGCACTTCCCCGGTGAGGAGGTAGCCGGCGATGACTTCCGCCACCTCAATGCCGCATTTTTCCTGAGCCTCCTCCGTGCTCGCGCCCAAATGCGGCGTCAAAATCAGGTTGGGCTGCTTGCGGAACGGGTGGTCGGCCGGCAGCGGTTCCGTCGCGAAAACGTCCAGCGCCGCGCCGGCGACCTTGCCGGATTCGAGCGCCGCAATCAAATCGGCTTCCACTATGATTTCACCGCGGGCGCAATTCACGACGCGCACCCCGGGTTTCATCTTGGCGAACGCGGCGGCATTCAGCATGTGCTTCGTTTCCGGCGTCACCGGCATGTGCACGGTGATGAAATCCGCCGCGCGATAAACGGCATCCAAACTTTCGGCGAACTCCGCGCCGATGGCCTTCGCCCGGTCTTCGGTCAGATACGGATCGTAGGCGATGACCTTCATGCCAAAGGCCAGCGCGCGTTTGGCGACCTCCGTGCCGATGCGGCCCATGCCGAGCACGCCGAGGGTCTTGCCCATCAGTTCCACGCCCGAGAACAGTTTGCGGTCCCATTTGCCCGCGGTCATGGAGGCGTGCGCCTGGGGGACCTTGCGCGCCAGCGACAGCAGCATGGCAAAACTCAGTTCGGCGGTGGTCACGGTGTTGCCGCCGGGCGTGTTCATCACCACAGTGCCGTGTTGCGTGGCGGCCTCGATGTCCACGTTATCCACGCCCACGCCCGCCCGGCCCACGACGCGCAATTTCGGCGCGGCCTCGATGACCTGGCGGGTGACCTTGGTCTCGGAGCGAACGACCAGCGCGATGGCATCGGCCACCACCGGCAGCAGTTCAGCCTCTGTCAGCCGCTTGGGCAGCACGACGACCTGGAATTCGGGGCGCTGTTGCAGCAGCGCGATTCCTTTCGGCGAAACCGGATCACAAACGACAATTTTCATATGAAAAGGGAAAGCGATTGTAGGTTATGGTTGCGGCGAGGTCAATTAGCGAAATCCAGCCGGCGGCAACATTTTATCCGGGATCACGCCCGGCAGGTACTGGCCGGCGCGAGCCAAACCCGTCCGATTGGATCCACTAGATCTTCTTCAGCAAATCAAGCCAGCGCTGGAGCCCGGCTTCGCGGGCTTTTTTGTTGGCTTCGTTCGCGTCCGGCGCCTCGCCTGCCCGCATAAAACCATGCCCGGCACCGTCATACGTCACCGGATCATAGGTTTTGCCGGCAGTTTTCATCGATTCGGAGGCTTTTTCAACGGTCGCGGTCACCCGGGCGTCGTTGCCGCCATAAAACCCATATACCGGGCAATGGATCCGCGCCATGTCTTCGGCCGGCGGCGGCGGGCCGTAAAAAACAAACGCGGCCTTCAGGTCCGGGTTGCTGGCGGCGAAACGGAACGACTGGCCGCCGCCCCAGCAGAATCCGGCGACCACGACCTTGCCGTTGCCCGCGGGAATTTTCGCCGCATAATCGGCCGCCGCGTTCAAATCCGCCATGACCTGGTCGGCGGGCAACATCGAAACAGCCTTGGTGACCGCGCCCTGGCCGGCGAAATCACTGCTGCCACCGCCGTTGGTCGCCATGCCCGAAAGCAGATCCGGCACCACCACGATATATCCGGCTCCGGCGAGTTCATCCGCCATTTCGCGCGCCCAATCGGTGAGCCCAAAAATCTCGTGGATCATGACGATGGCCGTCGCGCGATCCTTGATTTCGGGATATACGACGAAGCACTGCACTTCGCGCGGGCCGTGTTTGACCTTCACCCATTCCTGATGGCGCGGAGATTTTTCCAGCTTCGCCCGGGCCCAATCCTGGGCGTGAAGGCCGGGCGTCGCGCAAATCAAAAACGCGAGCAGGGAAATGAATCCTTTCATGGCAGTTTTTTCTTCGCGTCGTCCGGGACTTCAATCTTTGTCGAGTTCACTTCCCTGATCTCCACGGTGGTTGTCCGGTCAATCTCCCGATCATTGCCGTTGAAGCTCACGGTGCCTTGCAAGTGAAACTGGTATTTTGCGAGTTTGCCGGCCGGGATCCAGAAGGTCGCCGAACCTTTGGCATTGCTGACGGTCAGCCCCTCGCCGCCGCCGTTCCCGCCGCGCGGCTGGAATGTCAACAACGCCTTCGCGCCGTCTTCCGTCAAATCGCCGGAAATGCCGTTGGTACCCTTTTTCAGGTCCGTGGTCTGGCCGGCGAGTTCGGCAGCTTGAACTGCCGGGGCCTTGAAATTCTGCAGGGTGCGCGCGAGGAACATGGCCGGGCTGAATCCGCCGCCGTCATCCTTGGCGGCTTCTCCGAGTGACTGCCAGCCGCGGTCCGCGGTTTTGAGCGCGCCATTGGTGCCCGCGAGCACGGCTTCGGTCGTGTTGTCGCCAAAGCTCATCATCAACGTGGTGTAACCGCCTTTTTCGGTTTTCCCCTCCGTCGGACCGGGACGAAACCGTGAATTGTTTCCGGTTTCCACCGTCGTCCGCCAGCTGTAGTTGGTCTGGCTGCCGAGTGCGGCGGCGGCATTCAGGACGTCGGTCTTGGGATTGCCGTCCGCCGCCAGGAGCGGACCGGCCAGCAAGGCCAGCAAACCGGTTAAAAGATTTTGTTTCATAATGATTTTGGGGCGATCCGGGACCCCCCGGATAATCGATTAGAAGCCGTGGAGATTCAAATTAAAAAATGCGCATCAAAAAATCGCTGTGTCTTTTGCCGGTTTTCGTTATGTTTGGCCGCCAATGAGCAAGCTGCTGCTGATCGATGACGAGGAAGACGTGCGGTATTCGTTCCAGCGGATCTTTGATTCGCCGGAAATCGAGCTGGCCACCGCGGCGAGCGGCGAGGAGGGGCTGAAGGTCATTCCCAAATTCAAGCCCGACCTCGTACTGATGGACGTGCGCATGGGCGGCATGAACGGCCTGGAGACGCTCCGGCGCATCCGGGCCGCCAACCCCAAGCTGCTGGTGATTTTGATGACCGCCTACGGCACGACGCAGACCGCCATCGAGGCGATGAAGCTCGGCGCCTACGATTATCTGCTCAAGCCGTTCGACGTGCCGAAGCTCAAGGAAATCATCGGCAACGCCCTCCGGGCCGCCCGCGACATGCAACAGGTCGTCTCCTATGAGCCGCTGCTCGAATCGGAGGACTACGAACTGGGCATCGTCGGCCGCAGCCAGCCGATGCAACAGGTCTTCAAGCTCATCGGCCAGGTCGCCGCCAGCGACGCCACCGCGCTCGTCACGGGCGAAAGCGGCACCGGCAAGGAGCTTGTCGCCCGCGCGATTTACCATCACAGCCACCGCAGCCAGCAGCCGTTTCTGGCGGTCAATTGCGCCGCCATCCCCGAGCAGCTGCTCGAAAGCGAACTCTTCGGCCATGAACGCGGCGCCTTCACCGGCGCAACCCTCCAGCGCATCGGCAAGTTCGAGCAGTGCAACAAAGGCACGATTTTTCTCGACGAAATCGGGGACATGACCCCGGCGACGCAGACCAAAATCCTGCGCGTGCTGCAATCCGGCACCTTCGAGCGCGTCGGCGGCAACCAGCCGATCCAGGCGGACGTGCGCGTCATCGCCGCCACGAACAAGCCGCTCGAGGCCGCCGTGGCCGCGAAACAATTTCGCGAGGACCTGTTTTACCGGCTCAACGTCGTGCGCATCCACATCGCCCCGCTGCGCGAACGGCGGGACGACATTCCGCTGCTGGTGAATTATTTTCTCAAAAAACTCGCGCGTGAGCAGCAACGGCCGCCGAAATCCGTCGCCGCCAGCGTCATCAAGTCGCTGGAAAAATACCATTGGCCGGGCAACGTGCGCGAGCTGGAGAACGCCATCCGCCGCGCCCACGTCATGGCCAAGAGCGACGCCATCCTGTTGAGCGACCTGCCGCCGGAAATTTCCGGCCAGGGAGGCAGCGGCGCCCCGCCGCTTCCGGCGACCGCCGGCGAAGCGGCCGCCACCGATGCCGCGGCGCTCGCGCGGCAGCTGTTTCAATGGGCCCGGCGCGATCCAAAATTGAAAATCATTCCCGCCGTCGAACGCGAACTGGTCATCCAGGCGCTCAAGGAAACGGGCGACAACCAGGTCCACGCCGCGAAGCTACTCGGCATCACCCGCGCCACCCTGCGCAAGCGCATCGAAAAATTCGGCATCCAGCGCGAGTTAAACGTGAAATGACCGACACCCCCGCCTTGACACGAGGCGGTTCATGGCTATCCTAGCACGCTCCGGTTTTTCCGCCGGAAGGAAGCCGAACTATTTATGAAACGCCAGTATCAACCATCGAAAATCCGCCGCAAGCGCCAGCATGGATTCCTCAACCGCAATTCCAGCAAGAGCGGCAAGGCCACGCTGGCCAACCGCCGCCGCGTGGGCCGCAAACGCCTGACCCCGGTTTGATTCGCGCGCCCATGCCCGACCCGTCCCCAGACCCCGGACGCCAGACGCCAGACCCCGGACGCCGGCGCCTGCGACTGGGCCGCGCCTCACGACTGGGTCAAAACCGTGATTTCGCGCGGGTACGGCAGCGGGGTGAGCGGCTGGCGCTGGGCTGCCTGATTGCCAACTGGCATCGCCTGCCGGACGGCGCGTCGCCGAAATTGGGCGTGGTGACGAGCAAGCGCATCGGCAACGCCGTCGCCCGCAGCCGCGCCCGGCGCCTGCTTCGCGAAAGTTTCCGGCAGCATCAACATGAATTTTCCCGGCCCGTTGAACTGGTCCTCGTCGCCCGGGCCTCGATTGCCGGCCGCGATTTTGCCGGGGTGGAAAAGGATTTTCTGGCGACGCTGCACCGGGCCGGCCTGCTGAAAAATTAAACCGTGAATCCCGTCCAACATATTCTGATCCAGGCCATCCGCATATATCGCTGGACGATTTCGCCCGCGCAGGCATTTCTCTTCGGCGCCACCGGCGGCTGCCGTTTCACGCCGGCGTGTTCGCAGTACGCGCTGGAGGCGGTCCGCACACAGGGCGCCATCGCCGGCGGCTGGCTGGGATTGAAACGGATCTGCCGATGTCATCCCTGGGGTGATTGCGGGCATGACCCGGTGCCGGAAAAGAAGTTCGGAGTTCGCCCGCCCGCGCTGCGCTTTGACGCGGCCGGTATTGAGGCTTGCCACGCCGGAGCCGGAGGCGAAGGCGGGAGTTCGGAGTTCGGAATTTAACTATCATGGACCGCACCGGCATTATTGTTGTCACGCTCTGCGTCATCCTGCTTGGTTTATGGTTTGTCGAGCAGCAGAAATACGCTCCGCCACCGCGGCCGCAACGGCAGACGGTGAACACCAACCCGACCGCTGGCCCGACCACCACCACGGCCAGCGCCGGCAGCGTTTCGCCCGCGCCCAACCCGGTTTCCCTGGCCGCGTTTGACACCAACGCGCCGGAGGAACTGCTGGTGCTGACCAATGCCCGCGCCCGGTACACCTTCACATCGCGCGGCGGCGGGTTGAAGTCGGTGGAACTGCTGGATTATCCCGAAACCGTCTCGGCGCGCTGGAAAAAGAAAGTGGCGAAGGACGGCGTGGCGACGCTGAACACCCGCGCGCCCGTGCCGGTGCTGGCGATTTTGGGCGACGCCAGCCTGGTCGGCGACGGCAATTTCACCCTGACCCGGACCGCCGATGGCGCGCGCCTGGAAAAATCCCTGGCGAACGGCCTGCGGCTCGCCAAGGAATTTCATCTTAGCTCGAATTGCCTGGTGAACACGACCGTGCGGCTGGAAAACATTTCCGACCAGCCGCTGGCGCTGCCCGCGCAGGAATGGGTCATTGGCACCGCCACGCCCATGGGCCCGGACGACACCAGCTACACCATGAATGACGGTGCGCTGTGGTTTGACGGCACGGGCGTCCAGGACCAGACGTTGGGATGGTTTTCCGGCTCGGGCTTTGGCTGCTTCCGCGGCACGCCGCGTTCGGAATACGTGGGCGGCTCAAACAACGTGGTCTGGGCGGCGGCGCACAATCAGTTTTTCGCCCTGATGGCGATGCCGAAGGAACCGGCGGCGCAGTTGGTCGCGCGCCCGGTGAACCTGCCGCCGTTCCCGAACGTCGAGCCCGCACCGGGCGCGCCGGCGCTGCAGGGGATTCAGAGCGCGCTGGTTTATCCGGCGGCAACACTCACGGCGCATCAGGCCCTCGAGCGCCAGATCGTTTTCTTTGCCGGACCGAAGGAATACCGGCTGCTGGCGCACATCGGGGAACAGTTTCAAAACCAGGCGGATCTGGTGATGCAGTTCGGAAAATTTTTCGGCTTTTTTGCCAAGGCCTTGTTGCTGGCGATGAACTGGGTGCATGACATGACCCGGCTGGGTTACGGCGGGACGATTGTGTTGATCACCGTGCTCATCAAGGTGTTGTTCTGGCCGCTGACGGCAGCGAGCACGCGCTCGATGAAGCGGATGCAGGCGCTCGCGCCGGAAATGGCGGCGCTCAAGGAAAAATACAAGGATGACATGCAGAAGCTCACGCAAAAGCAGTGGGAGCTTTATCGCAAGCACAAGGTCAGCCCGATGAGCGGGTGCCTGCCGATGGCCATTCAAATGCCCGTGTTCATCGGATTTTTCACGATGATCCGGAGCGCGATCGAATTGCGCGGGGCACATTTTCTGTGGATTGCAGACCTGTCGAAGCCGGACACCCTGTTCATGATTCCGGGGACCGCGTTCCCGTTCAACCTGCTGCCGCTGCTGATGGGCGGCTCGATGCTGTGGCAATCGCATCTGACGCCGGCATCGCCCAGCATGGACCCCGCCCAGCAGAAAATCATGCGTTACATGCCGTTGATGTTTCTGGTGTTTCTTTACAACTATTCCTCCGGCCTGGCGCTGTACTGGACGGTCAACAACGTGCTGACCGTCATCCAAACCAAACTGACCAAAACGAACCAGCCCCCGGCCGCTCCGGCGGTCGCTTCCGTATTGACGCCGCTGTCAAAAAAGAAAAAATAGGGGGAACAACGTTTTTTGATTTTCTGATTTATGCCTGCGCAACCGAAAGAAACCCTGGAAAAAATTCTCGCGTCCCTCGACTTTCAAGCCACCGTCGAGGAACACAAACTGGAGGAAGGCGTTTTGCTCGACGTGAAGACGGACGACGCCGGCCGGCTCATTGGCCGCCAGGGCCAGACCCTTGCCGACCTACAATACGTCACCAACCGCCTCCTCTTTCAGCAGGACGCCAACGCGCCCAAAGTGATGGTGGACGTGGGCGGCTATCGTGCCCAGGCGCGGGAAGCGCTGGTCAAGAAGGCCAAGGACGCCGCCGAAAAGGTCCGGCGCTGGGGCGACACGGTGGAACTGGAACCCATGACGGCGTTTGACCGCCGGGTGGTGCATCAGGCCGTCAAGGACGACCCCGACGTGGAAACCCACAGCGTCGAGGTGGAAGGCACCGACAAGAAGGCCATCCTGCTCCGGCCCCGGCATTGAGTCCGGTCTTGTGGCGACAGCCACCCTGCCGGCCGTGGAGCCGGGCGTCCCGCCTGGCGGAGAAAATGCCACCCGCACCAATCGCGCTGGAAAATTTCAGAACGGTACTCAGCTTTCGCCACTCCTTCAGGGCGGCGCGCCCGCCCTCCACCGCAGACGAGACGTCCGCCGCTGCCTCTTGGACAAAAAAAAAGCGCGGACAAGCTGTCCGCGCTCCAGATCGTTTCGGGACTCAGGCAACCGGTCCCCCGGCGGTCATTGATCAACAATGGTCAGCTTGTAGATCCGCGAAAAAGAGCTGTTGGCCTTGGGGCCGGTGCCAACGGCGTTGTATTTGTAGTCGAACTTGAAACGATAATTAACGGAGTTGGCGGATTGCGGCACCAATATGGTGCCTTCCCAACGATTTTGCACCGACTGCACGGCGTGCAGGGGATACGGTACACCGTCAACGACGACGTAGGGTTGAATGCTTTCCCAGCGCAACGACTGCTGCTTGGAATTGAAGGCCACCTCAACCGGGTAAAGGTTGTTGGGATTGCGCGGTTGTTGCAACGGCGTCAGACGCGTAAACGTCGCCGCGCATCCGGTCAACAACATCATCGACAAAACAGGCAGGAATTTTTTCCACATAATGGAGGAGCGTTACATAAAGGCCGCCAGCTTGTAAAGCCGGATTTCCGCGCTTGAAGTGCCCGCGCTTTCCGATAACAATCCGGCATTCTATGAATTCCTCAAATCAGGCCGCTCCGGCTTCGAGCCGTTATCGTTGGGTCATTTGCAGCCTGCTGTTTTTTGCCACCACTTTCAATTACATGGACCGGCAGGTCATCAGTTACCTGAAGGAGTTCTTTTGCACCCCGGCGGACCAGGGCGGATTCGGCTGGACCAACACTGACTTTGCAAACCTGACCTCCGCCTTCACCGCCTTTTACGCCGGCATGACCGTCGTCGCCGGCTGGGTGATTGATCGCATCGGCACCAAGCTGGGTCTGGCGCTTTCGCTCATCATCTGGTCCATCTTCGGCATCGCGAATGCCTTTGTCGGGCGGCTGGTGGTCATGCACATGGTCATCCGCAGCGCCTTCGGCATCGGTGAAGCTGGCAATTTCCCTGCTTCCATCAAGACGGTGGCCGAATGGTTCCCCAAGCGCGAACGGGCCCTGGCGACGGGCATCTTCAACAGCGGCTCGAATTTTGGCGCCATGATCGCCGCCCTTTTCGTCCCCTGGTGCATGATCTATTTCGGCGACCAGCGCGGCTGGAAAATGGCGTTTATCCTGACCGGCGCGTCGGGCTTTCTCTGGCTCATCTTTTGGTTCTGGCTGTACGAACCGCCATCCAAACAGAAGCGGCTCTCGAAGGCCGAATATGATTACATCCACATCGACGAGGAAGTCCAGATCAGCGACGCGGTGGCGGACAAGGCCAAGGTCTCCTGGTGGAAACTCTTTAGTTATCGCCAGACTTGGGCGTTTGTCTGCGGCAAATTCATGACCGACGGCATCTGGTGGTTCTACCTGTTTTGGCTGCCGGATTACCTGAAGAAACAATTCGGCATGACCAAGCACGATGTCATGCTGCCGACGTTCATTGTGTATGGCGTCGCCATCGTGGGCAGCATTTATGGCGGCAGTATTCCGATGACCTTTATCAAACGCGGCTGGCCGGTTTACAAGGCGCGTATGACGGCGATGCTCCTCATTGCCGTGGTCCCGCTGACGGTGCTGCTGACCCAATATTTTGGCAACGTCGAACATTTCGGCAAGCTGGCGTCCGTGCTGGCGGTGGCCGTGATCTGCATTGGCGCGGCCGCCCACCAGGCATGGTCGGCCAACCTGTTCACGACGGTGTCGGATATGTTTCCCAAGAAATCCGTCGGCTCGGTGGTCGGCATCGGCACCATGGCGGGAGGCATCGGCGGCGTGATCGTCCAAAAACTGGCCGGCGGCCTCACCGACGCTTTCAGCAAGACTCCCCAGACCGCCTATCTGATCATGTTCGTCGTCTGCGCCTTGAGCTATCTCATCGCCTGGACGGTGATGAAAGCATTGGTGCCACGGCATAGATTGATTACTGATTTGTAAGCCCGCCAAAATCGACGACCTAAAACCCGTTGAGGGAAACCCCTCGACGGGTTTTGCGCTTCATGCCGGCAGCAGCGGGCGCATCCGTAAGGAGTGTTGCCCAAAAGGACGGACCGCGGATGTCCCACCCGCAGCGGCCCCGCCGGCAGATGAGCGCTTGATATTTCACACGCTTTGAGGCTGCTGAACGTGCTGCGGCTGGGACAGCCGCGCTCCGCCAAAGGGAAAAGGATTTGGGCAACACGCCCCGTACACCGCCTCCATCTTCTCCCCGCCTCCCAAGGGAGCGGAGCCAGGCAAAAAAGGCTGAGTTCTAACCCCCTAACCCGCAAAACATTCAGCGCTCACCATTCAAGGCAAGGCGTTCTTCGACAGGGCCGGAGGATTATCCCGTGGATTAAGGCGAGCGCGAAACCGAATCCGCGGCCACGCTGCCCGTAGATCATTTCGCCCGGGCCATGACCAGCAGACTTTGACCGGTGGGCGGCGGACAGACTCGCGATTCAAAAAAATGCATCAGGGGAAATACCATGCGATCAAAGCAACGCACGGCCTTGACGCCAAAACGACGTTTTTGCATGATCCGGAAATTCAGCCACCAGGTGAAATAACCGATGAAATTGAAGTAGCGAAGGTGCAGGATTTGGAATCCGGCCTGCTCCAATTTCCGGCGCAATTCCGGCCGCGTGTAACGCCGGAAATGGCCGAAGTCCTTGTCGAGGGGCGCGTATATTTCCGGGCGGGCGGGAACGAAAAGACACAACGTTCCCTTTTGGCGCGCCAGCACCTTGCGGTAGATGGCCAGTTCGCGTTCATCTTCAGCGATGTGCTCCAGGACGTTGATGCTGAGGATGACGTCCCACAGTTCGTCACTTTTCAGGTCATCAATGGTGCCCTGGATCAGGGCATGGTCGGGAAAGGTCGCGCGCAATCTGGCGCAAAACTCCGGGTCCGGCTCGATGGCCGCCAGCTTGGTGATCGCCGGGACACGCCGGAGTTCGGCAGTGATCTGCCCGACGCCGGCGCCGACCTCCAGCACCCGGCCCCGCAAATGTTCCCCAAAATCCCGGAGCAAAGCCTGCCGATAGTTCCTGGCTTCGTTCAACGCCGTAAATTCAAAATCGAAAGATTGCGCCGCCGCGTTGGGAAGTCCGCTCATAAACGTGAGAGGAAATTATATTTGAGAATGCACCACAGCGCCTGGAAACCGTCGCGCCACCCGATCTTCTTCCCTTCCGCGTAAGTGCGGCCGTAGTAGGAAATGCCCACCTCATAGACCCGCACCTTCAAACGGGCAACCTTGGCCGTGATTTCCGGCTCAAACCCAAAACGGTTTTCGGCAATTCTGATTTGTTGAATGATGTCCCGCCGGAACACCTTGTAGCAGGTTTCCATGTCCGTGAGGTTCAGGCCCGTGGCCATGTTGGAAAAAGTGGTCAGCAGGTTGTTGCCCACCGAATGCCAGTAATACAACACGCGGTGCCCGCTGGGGCTGCCCAAAAACCTGGACCCAAAAACCACATCCGCCTTGCCGGACAAAATCGGGATGAGCAGCCGGTGATATTCCGCCGGATCGTATTCCAAATCGGCGTCCTGAATCATCACCACGGAAGCCGTCGCGCGGGTGAATCCCGTGCGCAAGGCCGCGCCTTTGCCCTGGTTTTGCTCATGCCGCACCAGGGTCACCCGCGCCTCGCCGTTCGTGGCCGTCTTCAGGTTGTCCCAGGTGCCGTCCGTGGAGGCATCGTCCACCACCACCAGCTGCTGGACCGGCCGCTGGGCGAGCACGACTTTGATGACTTCGGCCACCGTCGCCGCTTCGTTGTAAACCGGCATGACGATGGAAAGACACGGTTCGATATCGGCGTTGGATTTGATTTCACTCATGTGATAATTCGCGCAAGGCAGTTCGGTTTGAAGGGAGGCTGGCAAAAACCGGGGAGCGGTTCAATCTGCAAATTGCAGGGGGTTGGCGTTCAAGCTTCAGTTGGTCTCCGGTCAGCGGCCGGCGGGAGCCTGAACTTCGCACGCAGTTCAGCATTTGAGCTGTCGCTTTGGTTGCACTATCCCAGCGGAGGGAGCCACCAGGCCATTTCTCAAAAACTGAGCTGCACCCTCGGCCGGCTCGCTGATTTCAACACTTGATGTATCGATGGTTTTTGATAAAGGTTTCTACTTTATGAATTCCCCTAACGAAACCAGACCCGCGGCGAGCAATTATCGCTGGGTCATCTGCGGCC
>Ga0265338_10002215_pt1 | contig 29633 bp, 27 predicted proteins | sample 42126metaG_FD_193579 | JGI IMG/M metagenome (GOLD analysis project Ga0265338, IMG submission 193579) | Rhizosphere microbial communities from Carex aquatilis grown in University of Washington, Seatle, WA, United States - 4-21-26 metaG | ecosystem: Host-associated > Plants > Roots > Rhizosphere...
AGCAGCCCGGCCGGCGGCGGGCCTGACGGCGAGGAACCGGCCGGCCCGCCCAGCTTGCCCTGGTACCCGCCGCGCCCCCTCCCGCCCGCCTGGAACGCCCTGCCCGGCGAGCCCGGCCCCGGCCAGGCGGACGATGACTAGCCGCGCCGGCCGCCGGCCGCTCCAGCCCAGGTACATCAAGGCGCTGACCGGCGTCGTTTCCCGCCAGGCACACGGCCGGGACACGTGAGGTGCAAGAAGGGCCACCAGAGGCAACCGCGCCCCCTGCAACAGCCGCGCTTTCTTGCCTCACCAGGACCTTTCCCGGGATGCCCGGCCAAAAAAGGCCCCGAAAACCCGATTTCTGTAGCGGGCGGAAAACCGGGAGGCGCAAGGGAGCGGCCTGTGACAGGTCCTTCAGCCAGCCTGACGCGCCGCGCGCGGCCGGGCGTGCCCGTACCGGGCCGCCGGGCGGGCGCGGGTACGACGGGGGCGCGCACCGTCGCGGTGCGCGCCCCCGTGCCCCCTTCGCGGTACCCGCCCCGGGGCCGGCCCTCCCCAGGGGCCGGCCCGTCCTCCCCGCGGGCCGGGCGCCGGCCCGTATCGACGCGTGGCTCGGGGCCGGGCGTCAAGCCGGCCGATGCGCGGCGGACTTGACGGGGCGGGAGGAGTCGAGGGTTGATGCCTGCGGTCCCGGGCGGCAGGCCAGCGCGCCCCGCCGGCCGGCATCAGGGCCGGCTGCCTCCACCCCCGGCAACGGCGCGGGCGCGCACGAGGTCACCACCCGGGACCACCCCGCGCCCGGCCCTGCCGGCCTTCCCCTCCGGCAGGGCCGGGCCGCCCGCCAGCCCCGCCGCGCAACCCGGCCGCGGGGCCTTTCGCCTTTCTCCGTTTCCCCGGGCCGGCCGTCCCGGGCAGCCGCCTGCCGCCGACGGCCCGGGGGGGGCGGACTTGACGCGGCGGGCGGAGCGGAGCGTCCGTCGTCGCGGGCCTGCGGACGGGCCGCCCCCGGGAACGGCAACCGCTCCCGGCCGGCCCGCCGCCACCCCGCCCGATGACCCCGGCACGCCGGGCGACCCGCTGCTGACGATCGAGGAGGTGACCGCCGAGCTGCGGGTATCGCGGGCCGCCTTCTACCGCTGGCGAGCCCGGGGCAACGGGCCGCCGGCAGTCCGGCTGCCGGGAGGCGGGGTGCGGGTCCGGCGCAGCGCGCTCACCGCGTGGCTGCGCCAGCTCGAGCAGGACACGCACGACGGACAGGAGCAGTAAGCAGATGGACAGTTACGACGTCAGGTTCTGGGAGACCAAGAAGCTCGGCACAGGGGCTAGCGCCCGGTTCCGGGTCCGGTGGGCCGTCGACGGGCGCGAGCACTGCAAGTCGTTCAAGACCCGGCCGCTGGCCGACGGGTTCCTCGACGGGCTCAAGGACGCCGCCCGCGGCAAGCGGCCCTTCAGCACCCGCACCGGCCTGCCCGAGGCCGAAGCTGCCGAGGGGGACAAGGTCACCTGGTACGCCCACGCCCGCGCCTACACCGAGGCCAAGTGGGGCGGCCTCGCCCCGGTCTCCCGCCGCTCGGTCGCCGAGGCCCTCGTCACCGTCACCGTCGCCCTCACCACCAGGGAGCCGGGCGCGCCGGAGCCCAGGGTGCTGAGGCAGGCACTGTTCGGCTGGGCGTTCAACCCCGCCACCCGCGACCAGGAACCACCGGAGAAGATCGCCGCCGCGCTCGACTGGGCGCAGCGCGCCTCGCTGCCCCTCGCGGCGCTGGACGAGTCCGCGACCGTGCGGCTCGCGCTGACCGCCTGCGCCCGCAACCTGGACGGCAAGGCCGCGGCCGCCTCGACGCAGCGGCGCAAGCGGTCGGTGCTCTACAACGCCCTCGGGTACGCCGTCGAGCAAGGGCACCTTGGCTCCAACCCGGTCGACCGGATCCAGTGGACCTCGCCCGGCGTCGCGGCCAGCGTCGACCGCCGCGTCGTGGTCAGCCCCGCCCAGGCCAGGGGGCTGCTCGCCGCCGTCCGCGCCCACAGCGACCGGGGACAGCACCTGGAGGCGTTCTTCGGCTGCCTCTACTACGCCGCGCTGCGCCCCTCCGAAGCGGTCATGCTCCGCGAGGCCGACCTGCACCTGCCGAAGACCGGGTGGGGGAGGATCGACCTGGCCGCCTCCGCGTCCCGCGCGGGCACCGCCTGGACCGACCACGGCACCGTGAGGCAGGAACGCGGCCTCAAGCACCGCGCCACCCACGAGACCCGCACCGTCCCCGTCCCGCCCGACCTCGTCACCCTGCTGCGCGCCCACCTCAGGCGGTACGGCACCGCCGACGACGGGCGGGTCTTCCAGACCGCCCGGGGCGGCGTCCTGCAGGACTCCGGGTACAACGAGGTCTGGGCCGGGGCCCGCAAGGCCGCGCTCACCCCCGCCCGGTACAAGTCGCCGCTCGGCCGCCGCCCCTACGACCTGCGCCACGCAGCCGTGTCGCTGTGGCTGAACGCCGGGGTACCCGCGACCGAGGTCGCCCGCCGCGCCGGGCACGGCGTCGCCGTCTTGCTCAAGATCTACGCCCACTGCATTGACGGCCAAGCCGACGCCGCTAACCAGCGCATCACCGACGCCTTGGGGCAGGCTGAAGATGAGCAGCAGGGCGAAGGCGCTGCGTAGAAGGCCGTGAATTGCGCGACGAAGCCCCAGGCCCCTCGCGGTTCCCGGGGTTTCGTTGTCCGCACCGGGGCGGGCCTTCTAGCGTCCGGTAGTTGCTGCGCGACAGGCGGTCGAATTTGCCGGTACTGTCGCGCACGACGCCTATCACCAGACGAGGTACTCCGAGATCCTATGTCGAGCCTTCTTGAAGGCGGCTTCCCTTACCGGGAAGTGTCACGTCTCGTCTCAGCTGACCGCCGCAGCCCCGACCCCGCGTTCGGGGGGCACAGGTGGTGGGCCCGTCGTCCCCCGGCTCTTGTCCGTGCGGTCCTGTTGGCGGCGATGCTTCCGGATAATGCGTCGGCGTCCGACCTGTGGCAGGCGTACGCTTCGCCGGCGCCCCATCTGCGCGACCTCGTCGTGAGGGATCCCTTCCTGGGAGGCGGGACGACGGTCGTTGAGGCGGCTCGGCTTGGCGCGTGCGCGCAGGGCGCCGACGTGGACCCGCTTGCAGTGCTGATCAATCAGCACCAGCTGACCCCGCCTGCGCGGCAAGACGTCCTGGCCGGCGGAGAACTGCTCATCGCTCACCTCAGGTCCGCGATCGGCCGTCTCTGGCCGGTCAGGAATGAAGTGGACGGCAACCTGTGGAGCCCGTTGCACTACTTCTCGGTGGCTGTAGTGACTTGCCCTGACTGCGGGCATGCAGGGCCGCTGTACCGGTCGCTCGTGATCGCCCGGAGCGTCGGGCATGCCGGCTCGGTGGTCCGGGACGCTGCGGTGACAGCGTTTTGCCCGGAGTGCCTTGCCGTGCATGATCGCGGGGCGAAAGACGATTCCCTCACGTGCTGCGCCTCGACGCGCCCCCTAACAGAATCCACTTACCGCGGAACCCGCTATGTGTGCCCATCTTGCGGGCACCGAAGCAGCCACGAGGTGCTGCAGACGGGAGCTGCACCTCGGGCGCTGGTCGGCGTGGAGGAAACCCCAGGGGACGGATCGCAGCCCAGAGGAGGGCTTCGACGACGGATCCGTTCTGCTACGGACCGCGACAGGGCGCTTGCCTTCCCGGGGCGGAGTCCGGCAGGGCTAGCCGACCTTAGTGACTACGACGTGCCTATCCGCTCCGCCGCGAACGACGGCCGCCCGGCAAGCTTCGGGGTCAAGACCATCGCGGACCTGCACACTGCCCGGCAGCTCGCGTACCTGACTGCGGCGCGGCGCTGGCTGGATGACGCACAGCTTGACCCGGGTGTCGCCCGGGCCCTCAGCCTCGCGGTCTCGTCGACCATTACGTCTAACAACCGGTTGTGCGGCTACGCGACCGACTACGGGCGCCTGGCGCCGCTGTTCAGCATCCGGGCCTTCTCCCTGCCGTGGCTGGCCGTCGAGCTCAACCCGCTCAACCCGACCGGGGGCCGCGGGACCATGGCCGCGGCGCTGGCACGCGTGGTGCGCTCTTGCGAGGACACGGCCCGCAGGCACGTCCTGGACCGTAGCGGACGAGCAGTCCCCGTCACCGTCGCGTGGCCACGCCGGCACGAGGGTCACCAGGTGCACTGCGCCGATGCCGCTGCCGCGCTCCCGGGCGCCGGACAGCCGGGAGAGCAGCTTGCTGACCTGTGCCTGACTGACCCGCCTTACTACGACTTCATTTCGTACGACACGCTCAGCCAGGTCTACCGAGCCTGGCTGCCACACGCACGCGAGCTTGCGGGGCCGCCGCTGCTCCCGTCCGGCGATGACCCGGTGGCGGCCTTCGGCGCCCGGCTAGGGCAGGCATTCGCGGTTGCGGTGTCAGGCTGCAAGCCTGAGGCGGTTACCGCGTTCACCTACAAGGGCGACGCTGCCGCGTGGGACGCTGTGGCCGTGGCTCTCGACCAGGCGAAGCTGAGGGTGACAGGGCTCTGGCCGGTGCTCGCCGATCCGCACATGGGGCACCACAGTCACGAGGGAAACTGCGAGTACGACATGATCGTCGTCGCCCGCCCGCTGGCGGCGACGGAGCCGTGGCCGCCGCCCCCCGAGGTGTCAGCCGACAGGTGGACCACGGAGCTGGAGCGTGAATTCCGGGTCTCCACCGCCGACAAGGCGAACATGCAGTCGGCCATCGGCATTGCTGCGCCGCGCTGGGGCAGGCCGGTCACTTGATGCCCACAACGGCTCCGCAACCGCCGCTCAGTGCCAGCGCAGCTCAACTTCGACCGGTCGACTGAGGTCGGCGTCGATCCAGTCCAGTGTTGCCGGGCGGCTGTTGGAGCAGAAGGAGTCGACGAAGTCCTTGAGCAGCTCACTGGACCGGATGACCTGCAGGTCGCCGCTGATGTGAGCCACGAGCTCACGGCTTGCGATAACGATCAGTTTCGCCTTCGCGCGGGTGGCGAGCACGTTGAAGCGGTTCATGTTGTGGAGGAACTCTGCCTCCTCTGCGACGGTATCGGGGTCACCCACCGCGTAGCTGGCGATGATGATGTCCCGCTCCTGTCCCTGGAAGCGCTCGACGGTGTCAACGGCGCCGGCGATCCAGGATGAGGTGGCAGGGTCGGCGTCCGGTGTGGCGAACACGCCGGCCAGCCGCTCAATGACCCGGGCCCGCTGGGCCCGGTGCGGGGTGACAATGCCGATCCTTTGCCATAGCTGCCTAGGCTCCGTGGGCGCGGCGCCCGGCGGCGCTTGCCCGGCGGGGCCGGACTGACCGTCCAGGCCGTCGGCGAGCCGTGTGGAGTACCACCGCACGAGCGCGGTGACGGTATCTGCCTCAAACTGGTTCCACTGCCCGGATACGCCTTCTGGGTACGTCAGGCACACCACCGGCCGGTCTGGCCGGGCGATGTCGGCAAGGTCCGGACTGAACGGCAGTCCCGACGGCCAGTCCGGCGGTTGCACGAGTTCGTTGGGTTTCCCCGGGGCGTACCGGAGGCGGAGGCCGGGATGGTACGCGGTCAGGTCGGAGGGGTACCCGGCACGGCGCGCCAGCGCGACGATATCGCTGTTCGACCGGTAATTCACGGTCAGCGGGCTGTCGGGAATCTGGTGCCAGTCGCGGAAGAAACCGTAAACGGAGCCGACCAGCGATTCAAGGCCGGCTGGCGGGTCAGCGGCGTGAATCGGCGGCAGTTGTCTCGGGTCCCCGGCCACGACGAGCGAGGCCGCCGGCGCCGCGCCGGCCAGGACGAGTGTGGCGTGAGCGACGTCGAGCTGGCCGGCCTCGTCTAGGACGATCACGTCGAAGAGCGGCCCTGCCGTGCCGGCGGCGTGGTCGATAAGCCGGTAGAGCTGCTCGGTCGTGCCACCCACGATGATGGTGCCCGGCCCGGCCAGTGTGACTGCAGCATCTTGAAGCTGGCCTGTGTCGCTGGTGTCGACATCCCAGGAGGCTGGCAGCCAGTCTGGTGCCTGGCGACCATGGCTGCGCAGGCGCCGGACTTCGGTCCCGGGCCAGTTGTCAGTCAGCCTCGGCTGGAGGTCGCTCAGGATGTTGTCCACGGCGGTGTACGTGCCGGCGGCGACAGCTACCCGCAGCGGCTTTCCGCTGACCGTGCTGTCCTCGGCTAGTCCGGCGAGTACCGCGCGGACGGTGGCGGTCTTGCCGGTCCCAGGCGGCCCCCAGATGAGGGCGATCCTCCGGCTAAGTGCCTGCTTCCAGGCGGCCCACTGACTGGGGTTAAGTGCGTACCCGAGTGTTTCCAGTCTCGCCCTGATGGCATCGGTAGGCCGCGGTACCCGGGTAAGGGATGTCGTGAGGGCGTCCCAGAGGAAGTCGCCTGCAGGATGAGGACTGGTCTGGCGCGGGTTCCGGGTGATGCCGAGGGCGTTCTGGATCCGCGGGTCGCGGGCGGCTGCCGGCGGGTTCCTGATGGCCTTGACCGTGTCCTCGACCTTGCGGGTGAACACGTCGACGGCGACAGGGTCCATGACCAGGTTGGCGCCGAGTTGCACGAGTCCGGCACCGAGCAGGTCCTGCCGGAGCGGGGTTGCGTCGCCCCAGCTCTCACAGTCGTCCACCAGGAGCCGCCGGTCGCGGTCAAGCCCGGCGATGGCAACGCCGAGGACCTTGGTCATCTTCTGCTGCAGTGCGGCCCAGTTGCCTCCCCACCTGTTTTCCAGGGTGCTGTTCCTGCGGATCACCGCGGCGAAGGACTGTTCCAGGAAGCTGACCGAGGCTTCAGGGGCGATGGCCCAGGAAAAGTCTCCCACCCTGGCCTTCACCTCACGGCTGCCGGGCGCGATCTCGTAGACTGCACGGTTCGGGCCTGGATCAAGGCCCAGCTCTGCCAGCGCTGCTGCGGCCTCGTCGCCGGTCAGCTTACGGGTGAGGCGTGCGCTGGCGAAGGTTGCCTCGCGCTCGGTGACCGTCAGGGCCCTGGTCCGGCTCACTTCCAGCTCACTCAGGGCCGCGTTGAGCTTGGCGTGGGTGTACAGCAGGAGGCCGAGATGGCTGGTGCCCGTGACATCAGTCGGGCCGCGCAGCTGGCTGATGCGGGGGGCGGTCCGGGGGATGCGGTCGCGCAGGTCCTGCCCGAGCCGGTCCGTGATGGTGGACAGGGCGTTGAGCTTCGTCGTGACCGTGCGGTGCAGGTCGCTCTGCAGCTGGGTCGCCGTGGGCGCGTTCGGCGTCATGCGGCCCCGCCACAGCTGGTGCGCCCGTTCAGGCGGGATCTGGTCCGTGAACGGGTCGGACCAGAACCGCGGTACCCAGAAGTCGGTGTTCGGGTACCCGGCGCCGTAGTACCGGCGCGCGGTTTCCAGCAGCGTGTACGTGTGGGCGGCGTCCAGGCTGAGCAGGCCTCGCACGGCGTCCCGCACGACGCTGACGGCGGGGCTGCTGGCGAGATGAGGCGCCTCGAGGACCTCCTCCGGCGGGAACAGCCACGCCAGGCGTGAGAGCCTGCGGGTTGCCATGATATGGCCCAGGTGGCGGCCGACGACCCGGGTGAGGTGCTCAAACGTCACGGTGTCCCATACGTAAGCCTGGACGTCTGCCCTGGGGTCGAGACTGCTCGCCTCAGAGAGGAGGGCGTCCATGTCGTCAAGCAGCAAGGCGAAGACCCGCCACTCATCTTCGACTGTCTTGGCCGGCACGTAGTGGACGCGGGTCTTTGCCACCCTGGTTAGCCGGGTGATCCTGTCCAGCCATGCCCACCGCAGGCCGAACGCGAGCGTGATCGCGCTGCCCGGGTCGAAGTCGGCCGTCAGGTACAGGTGGAGCTTGGCGAATCGCGGGATGGCCGCCGTGGTTGCGGTGCCTGACGCGAGCGCGGCGGTCGGGACACCGGTGAGGGCCCGGGCCCGGGCGGAGATGACAGCGCGCTGGCCGCGCAGGCGATGATGCGAGTCGAAGGTTGCATCGGTGTCCGGCAGGGCCGCCACGGCGGGCACGTCGCCGTGACCGCGCTCTCGCAGGACCCGGATAGCGCCGCGGGATACGAACGGCAGGCGGGAGAGATCCTGCGTGGCTTCGGCGGTCGGCAGGCAGTGCCGCGGGTCCCAGTCGCTCGCGTTGGTGCCCGGGGTGGGCGTGAACTTCTGTCCGAGGTTTTCACAGCCCTGGCATCCCGGGGTGACGGCCCACGGCAGCTGGTCGTACGGGGCGTCGAGAACGCGGGGAAGCACGTCGTGCAGGAGACGGGCAAGGTCCGCCAGGAAGATCCGCAGCGGAGCGGTCTCCAGGTCGTCGTGCAGTGCCTGGTACCGGGCCATGTCGGGGACGCCGTCCGCGATCGCTTTCGCCAGGTTCCCAGCGGTCTCGCTGCCTGGCCACACGGCGGGGTCGGCGCTGACGGTGTACCGCTGGTCCAAGTCATGGTCCTGCAGCCATGCGGCAAGCGTGACTGCGTAATAGGCCAGCTCGGCGAAGTAGTGCGGGCCGGGCTCGCTGGTGAGCTTGACGTCGATGATCCGCAGCTGCAAGCGCCGGTCGCCGTCGGCGACCGGCTCCAGGTCTCCTGCGGCCGTCACCACTTGCTGCGCTGCCCCGGCTTGGCCTGGTGCCAGCACTTCAATCACGTCTGGGCGGACCCGGGCGAACTCCAGTAGCCCTGTGGTGCCGTGGGCAACTAGGCCGGAGAGCCGGTGAGCAGTCAGAAACGTCGGCGTCCCAGCGTCGAACTCCGTCTCGATCAGGAACGAACCCGGCTCAGCCCCCGGCTGCAGCCACGTCAGCAGCTCGCTGTCGGCGAAGCGCAATCCGGGGCTTGCCGCCCCGCCTGTTGGCGTGCGGCTGCCACCTACGAGCCGGTCGGGACCGAACGCGGCCGACAGCTCGTGGACCTTGCTGTATCCCCACTCATTGCCGGCGTTGCGGATCTCCGCCAGAGCCGGCCGGATCTGCGGATGCGGCAGGTTCAGCACCGCACGCTCCGGCCGATGCCGTATCACATCCGGATGCAGCGAAAAACGCAGCTGCTTCTCGCAGCCGGTATTCGCGAACTGCGTTACGCACGTCTTGTCAAAGCGCGGCACAGCCACCTCCCCCGCACTCGCCGGAGCACGAGGCGGGTGCCTGAACAGGCTACGCGCCAGCCCTGACAATCTCCGCCTGCCGCGCGGGTAGGCCTACCTCGATTACGGCGGGGTAGCCGTTGCGGCTGGGCTCGGCACGCGCTTCCTGGTTTCCGGTGACGAGCTGGGTTCGGGTGCTCCAAGAGCGACGCCGAGGGTGAGCGGGCATCGCACATCTTCGTTCGGTTCGTGTGCGCGGAAGTCAGGGCCCGGGGCACAGGCAGGATGATTCTTCTGGAGATTAACGACGGGGCCCATGACGAGTTCGACCCGGTGCCCGGGCAAGCGCGTTAGCTCAGGCGCGCTAAGCACTAGAACGAAGCGCTGCCTTGCGAAGCTTTTAGGCCTTATTGATGGCGCCGGTCAATCACCGAGCGGGTATCAAAGCGGGTGCCGATGAGGGTGACCGGAGAGCCGGCCACCCGCTCGATCTCCTCGATGAACAGGATGGTCTCTGGCTGGAGCTGGTCGTAACGGCGCGCGCCCTGGTTTTCCTTGCTCAGGTAGTCAGCGAAGGTCAGGGCAATCTCGGTCGCTCCGTTCAGCTCGGCGGCAGACCGCAGGAGCGCCCAGTCGAACTCGGCGACGCGCCGCTGCGTGCCAGATACCGAGCCGCGTTCTGTGTCGTAGAGGTCAGCTGCGGGGATATGCGAGCGCCGGGCGATCTCGTCCCATTCAAGTTCCTGCTTCATCGGCCCTGAGGTGCTGTCGGCCGGGCTCATGACGCGGATCGGGAAGGTCCGGCAGACCATGATCACGTTCCGAACCCGGCTCCAGGCGATGCCAGCCTCGGCCAGGCATGCCGCTGTTGTGGTGTCCCGGCTGGTCACGTGCGGATAGGAGCCGTGGAACACGGACAATCCGGTCCCCTGGGTTCCTTCCAGCAAGATGCGGTGCCCGCTGCGGTATGCCTCATCGAGGACTTCAGTTGCTGGGCGGCGGTAGGCCTCGAGCTCCGGCACGTGCTTCGCGAGCCGGACGGGCGGCGTGGCGCCGTGACGGCCGGTGATGCGGCGAGCTGCTGCCGCGCCGCCGCCTTTGCCGGTTGATCCGATGCCGGTGACCAAAGCTCTCTCGGCTTCGATGTCCTCGGGTTCGATGATCATGGCCTGCGGGTCGATGAAGAGGCGGCCCGGCTCGACGTGGCACTCGTTGATCTCGTTGAAGAGGACGGTGAGGTCTAGGGTTGCGCCCGGGCCGATGAGCAACCTCGCTCTGGGGTTCGCGAGGGTGCCGGACGGCAAGAGGCGGTGGGTGTACGCGGGGTCTGTCGGGACCTTGTGCCCTGCGTTCGGGCCGCCGACTCGGACCAGCAGGTCGTACTCCGGTGCCAGGTAGTAGGCGATGTTGCCCTTGCCCTCGCTGCCGTACTGGCCCCCGATCAGGACGTCCACCAGCCGCTGGCCTCGGCCCGGGAGCAGGCGGAGTGCTGCTGCGGCGCGGATCTCGACGTCTTTCTCGTCGCAGTGATCGGTGTTGATGGCAACGTCCGCGTCCGCGGCCAGCCTGTGGACTTCGCTTTCCGTCTTGTTCTCAGCGACCTCCGCGTAGCTGTCCAGCTCGGCCAGGCCGCTGCTGCTTCCGCGCTGCTGGTAACGCTCGTCGAGCACGGGGCTGGGGGCGTAGACGTGAATGTGGTCAACCCGGTCGAACGCTGCCCTGAGCGCCTCGATCTGGCTCAGCTGCCTTACTGCGTCCACGATGACGAGCTGGCAGGTCCCCGGCAGCTCAGCCATGGTAGCGACCACTGCATCCGCGACCCACCTGCCTCCGGTCTCCTCGTCCAGCTGGTCGCCGTACTCCTGCAGGGACCGCCGGTCCGAGGACAGCTCGATGCCGTGCTCTTCCGCCCGGTCACGCAGAAGCTCCTGGGTCCGCAGGTGCCCCGCATGGTAACTCCCCGCCAGCGCCCTGGCCAGGGTGCTCTTGCCGGCGCCAACTGGGCCGGACATCACCACGATCCGTACCTGCCTTGCGGGCGAGGGAACCTGGTCGGCTGATTCCGTCATGCCGTTCCCGTACCCGGACCGGTCGATAAGAGCACTCGATACTGGAAAGCTGCTTTATAAGAGCCTGTTCGCCGGTTGGGTCAAGAATTATGGCTGAAAGTTGTGATTTTAGAATGAGAGCGGGGGCTGGTGGGAGAGTATTTTCTTGATATCCGGCGGCGTGTAGCGCTCGGACTTCAAGACCTTTCCGTCTTCCCGGTATATCGGGCGGCCCTGGTCGTCGAGCTTGCTCATGTTCGACCGGTGTACCTCACGGAGCGCAGCGTCTAGGTCGATGCCGTACGTCACTGCCGCGCCGTAGGCCACGTAGACGATGTCGGCCAGGGCATCAGCTATGGCGACCAGGTCGTTCCTGGCTGAGGCGTCCGCGAACTCGCCCGTTTCCTCAGCCAGCAGGTCCACGCGGAGCTTCGCCAACCGGTCCGGGACGTCCGCGGTAGGGCTCGATGAGCGGGGCAGCCCGAAAGCCTCGTGGAACCGGGCCACGCACCTCATCGCGTCCGATAGCCCTCCGTCGCCCGGACCCGGCCCCAGGCCGCTCCCCGCCCCCTGGGCATCAAGGGCGGCGCCGGGTAGTGCGTGCTGCTTGGCCGGCGCAGGCGCAGCTATCTCGGCTGCTGAGGCCTCGCGACCAGTTGAAGCTGGGTAGTCCCGAAGGTTTGTCTCATGCACAGCCATGTGGGTCACCCTGCCACAGGAGGTGCCAGTCACGCCTGGCCATCACGCAGAAACAGGCATCATGAGCGGTGGAAGCCTGTCGCCGGAGTAGCGTGCCGTTGTGGATGCCGCGAGACTGACCCGGCTGTACCCGGTCCTGTTCCACATGGCCGAAAGCGGCTCTTGGCCGTCAATCCGTGCGAGGGGGCTGCTCTCCACCAAGGCCATCGTCGACCTCTACCAGCCCGATGAAGACACCAGAGCCGAGATCCTGGACTCAGTCAGGCGCGCGAGCGTCGTGCTGTCCCGAGAGGGCCTGCCTGACGTCACGATACGGGACCAGCTGCCCGCCAAGTTCCTCGCTGAGTGCCTAGACGAGGGCGTCAGCCCGCAAGAGTTCCTCGACGCGCTCAACGGCCGGGTCTTTTTCTGGCTGTCCGCTGAACGCCTGAAGAAGCTGCTCAACGCGAAGCACTACCGCGACCTCAGCCATACCGTCCTGCACGTGGACGCCGTCAGCCTGCTCGAAGAGTACACCGGGCGGATCCAGCTCGCCCCCTACAACACCGGCAGCATGCACGTGCCAAATGCTCCCAAGCGCGGCCCCGGAGTCTTCACCTCCGTTGCCGACTATCCCTATGATGACTGGGCTCGATTCCGCGGCAGGTCCGCGGATGCCGTAGTCGAGCTCACGGTCGATTACGCCGTCCCGGACATCTCTTCACACGTCACCCGAGTGGAGACATGGACCGGGGGCGAACCGACGGAAGTCCTCTATCAGGCCTGATCGTCACTGTTGCCGCTATGCAAGCGAGGGATCTCACTCGATTGCCGTTAGCTGGTGCGGTGGTTAGGCGCTGCCAGGCATCTGAGTTCGGATCTGTGCGCCAGGGCGAGCTGGTCATCGTAATCTCGGGCCAGCTTAAGGCGGTACGGACTGCGAAGTTCCGCGGCCTTTGCCGGCGCGCCTGAATTCAGCTCTCTAGTCTGACGGCTGCTCGGCTGGGCCGGACCAGACCTCCCAGGAGTCCCGCTTGCCGCGCTGTACCTGGGCTCCGGGGTGCTCGGCTTGGACCCGGGTCAGCTCGGCGAGGACGTCGCTGATGGAGGACCCTGCGGGGATGACGGCGATGAGTTCCCGGGCCGGCTGGGAGGGCGGCGCGTTCTGCTTGTCCTGCAGCATCTCGGCGACGCGGGCGAGCCCGGTTGCTATCTTGGCGTTCCAGACGGGCCAAGACTGGCAGGGCTCACTGAGAATCGCGCCGGTTTCCAAGCAGAAGGTGACACTGGTGCTGTGCCAGGTCATGGGCCAGGGACACTCGGAGCACATGTCGGCGGCGGTGAACGCGGGAAACGCCTGGAGATAGTCCAAGCGGGCGGTGCCCTGGCGCAGCTCATCACGGACTGCGTTGCGTTCCTCCCCGCGCTTGGTGGTCCTCAGGGCAGCGCGCAGCATGGGGATCTTCTCGCGCAGGTCCTCGGCTTCGGCGCTGACCTTGGCCGTGAACGCGGCCAGTAGTTCTTCCCGGCGGTCGCGTGGGAACCGTCCCTGTTCGTCAGCGACTGTCTCGGGGTCTGGTACGAGCAGGTCGAGGTCGCTAATCCAGCGCCGGGCGTTGGCAGCAGCCCTTTCCGCCTCGGCCCTGGCTGGCTCCCACATGTCCGGGGTGCCGGGCGGCTAGGCGGGGCTGGCGGCAGCCTCCTGCAGGGCCCCGAGAGCCTCGGCCAGCGTCACCTGCTGCTCGAGCAGCGCCAGTCGGGCCCTGGCTCGGCGCTGGTCATATCCGGGCGCCGGGCCTGCGGATTCTTTCCTGGCCAGGTGCGCGTCCACGTCTCCGGGGGACTGTCGCCCGGTTTCGCTCACCATCCCAGCATTGCACCAGAAAGGCGCTAACGGGCGTGAACGCGAGTAAGGACCCGCGGTGCGGGCGACCCTGCGTTAATCGCGTTCGTCAATTTACGTGAATAAAGTTAGTCGAGAGCTGGAAGTTATAATTGATCGATATGTGCCAGGGGGGAATTCTGCATCCAGGTGGCCGTCGATGTACTCGAAGGCGTTGACGTTCCACTCGTTCTCGTCGAACTGCCACAGCAGTTGCGGTGACAGGCCCTTGGCCAGCGGGGCGGCGGCTTCGCCGGCCTGGGCGACGATCAGCCGGTGCCGGACGGCAGGCCCCTGACGGAGGCTTTCCCGTTGCGGGTGTCCAGGATCGCGGCGAGGGGCGCAGCCAACTCAAAGGTGCGCCGCCCCGCTTGCGAGCGGGGCGGCGCTCCTTCGCGTTCGCTGTGCTGGAAGAAACTACCGTGGAACCGATTCGAGAATAAGTGTGTGAAGGTTTCGGGACCGATTTGGTAGCACTTGAGTGCCAGAGCCTTCTGGCGGACTTTCGCGTAAGAGAGCAGACGGTACATCGCACCTGGGGGAGCGCAGTTGACCGAGCCTGTAGGCGACCATCCGCCGGACGACCAGACGCCTCCCGGCGGCCCTGACCCTGATGAGCCCTACCGGCATGAGGCTGCCCTTGCGGCGGTGGCGGCGCGGCTTGCTGACTCTGCCTTTGCGGCAGCGAGGCGGTCCTGGGACGTGAGCGAGCACATGCGTGCCCTGGCCCCGCAGGCGGGCCTGGACGCCGGCAGGCCACTCGGACGCGAGTTGTCCCGGGCGGTGTCGTACCGGCTGCAGCTTGACCACGGGGGCAAGGCCGGCTGCGCCCTGCGGTCGAGTCCCGATACTGAGCAGTACGCATGGCCTCCCCGCATCGGTGAGGTGGAGCCAGACATTGTGGCCTTGTGGCGGGATGTCGCCGGGCTCGTAGAGCAGCCGACGGCGGTCGCGCGCTTCCGCGACCTGCTTTTCGAGAGACGTGATGGCGTCCCGCGCGATCATGCCGCGTCTGCAGTGCGCGCGTACCTGGCGGCTGCGCGGTCACAGTCGCGGGCGGACCTCGACGTTGCCGCGTTCCTCGTCCGGGCCTGGACCCTCGCGCGCAGCGTCGGGCTATGGGACCTTCTTGCTGATGTCCAGGGGGAGCTTCACGGCCAGGCGGCGAACGCGATGTCTTCCGGCGGAGCGGCACCGGGAGTTGTCCTGCCGATGATCGCGGCCCTGGCTGCCCCCGCGCTCCGGCGCCAGCCCCCGGCGAGCATCCCGGATGTTGCCGCCGTTGACCTGCTCCTGGAAACGGCATTTAGCACGTTCAAGGACGGCTACCTGGCGAGCCAGACTGCAGCCATGATGCGCGCGCGAACCAGCGACCCGGCGGCGATCGAGCAGATCAACAGGCGCGAGGTTTCCGCTCACCACGCCGAGGCTGCCTCATCTGCGGGCCTCGCCCGGCAGATGCACCTTGGCCAGGCGGCTGAGATCGCCAGGGCGCGGGGGCTCACCGACATGATGCGGGAAGTGACCGCGGAACTGCAGGCGATCCCGGTGAAGGACCTGGGCCTGAGGAGGCACTCCACCTCGGTCCGGGTTCCTCCAGACCAGGTAGAGCGGTTCCTGCACGGTTTCACGGCAAGCCCGGAGTGGCGCGACGGGCTGCGGTTTTTCCTAAGCACGGACTGCCCGACGGGTGAGCTGACTGGGCTGAGGAAGCAGGCACAAGACATCGCCCGTTTCGCCGTCTTGAGCAGCGTGATCCCCACGACCATCCTCGGCGCAGACGGGCTTCCCCGCTGGACCGCCCAGTCTGCGGAAGACCGTGAGGCGGAGAGAATGGCCACGTGCGCGCGGATCCGGGCCGAGTCCCAGGGGCAGCTCCTTGCCCAGGGACTTGTCCGGTTCGCGGAGCGCTACGGGACACCAGATGAGGCAGCGCTGGCGGCCTTCCTGTCGGAGAACGGGCAGTCGGACAGCGGGCTGGCCGCCAGCCTTGCTCGCGCGTTCCTGCATTTCTGGCGTGGTGATTACGAGGCGTGTGCTCACGTGGCCGTACCCAAGGTCGAGGCGGCGGCCCGGGCGCTTCTGCGAGAGCTGGACGAGGGGATCTACAAGCTCCAGGTAGGTCAGGACCAGGGCCAGTACCCGATGCTCTACCCGCTCTTGAAGGAGCTGGAGAAGCTCGCCATGGACGAGTCGTGGACCTACTTCCTGCGCTGGCTGCTCCTCGCGCCGCCGGGCATGAACGTCCGCAATGACCTGGCCCACGGCTTCATCAGTGACATCAGCCCCGTCTACGCGGCCCTGGTCTTGCGTGCAGCCGCACTGCTGATCACGGTCACCGCTCCCCAGCCTCCCTCCGCAGCACGCGTCGCCGACCAGCCTTCCGACCTGGCCCCGCTTCCCCACCGCGACCGCGACGACATCCTCGGACTCCTCGGCCATCCCGTTCCCTCTCCGGTCCCTGCCCCCTGGAGAGACGGCCCGGTCGGGCGCGCCATAGGGATCACGGCTACGACTCTGAGGGCAACCGCGAACGTGCTGCAGGTAGTGGCACGCCGCCTGGAGCCCTGACACGCAACTCTGCATCAGGCACGACCGGCGGCGTTGCTCACGGACCGCCCATACTCGCAGCGGCAGACTGGGGGGATGCAGAAACCTCCGAACGGCGAGGCAGATGGAGCGGCGGAGGCAGTGCCGGAGATCGTGTGGCCGCCGCGGGTCGTCCAGCCTGCCCGGCCCCCGGCCTTGGTCTACCTCGACCTCAACCATTACATCTACCTTGCCCGGACGGCAGGGGGCCTTACGGCGCCTGACGGGTACGACGACTTCTACCGGGCAGCTACTGCTGCCCGACGGCAAGGCCGGGCCGTCTTCCCGCTGTCAGGAACGCACTACATGGAGATGAGCGGGATCCTCGATCCCGCGCAGCGTGCTGCTGTCGCGGAAGTGATGGAGGAGCTGTCGGGCTTCCAAGTGCTGCTCGGACGGGTGACGATCGCGGAACTGGAGATCGATGCCATGATCGACACACTTCTCGGCTCGGAGTCTGTCGGTGAGCGGATCGACCTGCTCGGGCCGACCTTCGGGCGTGCCTTCGGGATGCGCGGAGGCCTGACCATCCGTGACGCGAACGGCAACGACAGCAGCGCGTCGATGCGAGAAGAGGTGGGAGACCGCGAATACGAGCGGATCATGGCCGAGGCCAGCCTGGCATTCGAGAGGGCAATGCTTGCGGGGCCGCCCGACGAGGAGATAGCAGCTCTCCGGGCCGCAGGGTACGCCCCGGAGAAGACCCGAGAGGTGACCGAGAGACGCGCCCAGCAGGAGGGCGACCTGTCGGGCCGCCTTGATCAAGAAGACAGGTGGCGGCGGGGAAGGCTGCGCGATGTGGTCAGCGCCAGCGAATTGACCCACGAATGGATCGACCAGATCACACGCGCGACAATGGCCAGGGGAACCAGCATCGGGCAAGTCGTGCAGAAGGACCAGGCGCGGATGAGGGCGTTTGCCGACGGCATGCCCTCAAGCCGGGTAGCGATCTCGCTCAAAACCCGCTATCACCGCGACGGCCAGCACAAGTGGACCCCCAATGACATCCACGACATCGACGCACTCGCAGTCGCAGTACCTTACTGTGATGCAGTTTTCACTGATAAGGCGGCACGCAACGCCCTCCACGCGTCGCCCGAACTCAGGCTCTTCGGCACGTTCCTTCCCCGCAAGCCCGGGGAGCTAGCTGAGTGGCTCGACAGCCCCACGAGCTGAGTCCCCCGATAACTGGCGGGGTTACGCGAAGCTACGCCTGCAGTTATTACCGGGGCGTCTCATCGAAGACGAGCAGGCGCCGCAACCAGTTCGTGGTGCTTCGTGAACCGAAGCTGACCGGTGGCTAGGGTAGCGGCGGCTTGATACAAGGCTTCCAGGGTCGCGGGCGTCGATTCCGGTCCAGCTGGTCGTGTCCTTGGACAGGCTGTCGGCAAGGCCTCGGCGTGGATGGAGTCTACGACTCATAATGAGGCTGAGCTAAAAGATATCAAGGTAGCCGAATACTTCTATTTGTTCCGCGATCTCAGTAAACATCTCGACCCGCTGGATTGTAGGCAGGCGTTCCGCAAGCTCGGAAAGTCTTACCTTCGGGTCGGCTGCCAGATACAGGCTCAAGGTAAGGCTGGGGACGATGATTGCTTCGCGGTCAGTTCGTACCCACTTGGGCCCAAATGGAGGCCCTTTGACCCAGCAGCTGCGCCATGTCAGATCTTGTTCTCGAAGAGCCTCTGTAAGTAGGCGGTCTAGAGACCAATCCAGCGCCGGATCTTCAAGAAGAATCATGCAGAGGCTTTGGCCGATCGTTCCGCGACTCCACCCACCTTCCTCAGGCATCCTTGCAAGGAGCAAGGCAATATCACTAGGTGACCAGCGATATGACTTGCAAACCGCACGTGCAGTCTCGTCTTTAATCTGATTACCCTTGTGCCAGAAGATGTCAGGATGCGGCGTGGCATGAGAAAGCAGGTCAATCGCCATGAAGAAGCTTTTTTGGTCAGCTATGAATGCGAGTGAAGTCCGGACAAGCGTAAGGTATCGCGGATCACTCCTCCCAAGAACAAGGCAGTCAAACAAGGCTGACTGCAAAAGATCCGGATCGGCGCTCGTAAGGTTGAGCAGCGGGTCACTGCGCCTAGCCGAACATTCAAGTCGTGCTGCTGCCAGGAACGTCTCCAGCCCGTCAGGTGTCAGGCGAGTATCGGGGAGCACGGGTACTGTCCCTGGCGCCCCGGGTCGAAGCAGCTTCGCCATTTCATTCAGATTGCCCCAATAAAGCTGCTCGTCGTCTGGGTCTTGAACGATTACGAACATTGGGATGCTACTATTCTGCCATATATTTCTCAGGCGCTGGTCGGCCGGAATAAAATGACCGGTCTTCCTCTTATATTTCTGGCCGCCCTTGATCTGCAAGGCAACTGCTAGGCCGGCATCTTTTCCGGACCGGGCTAGATCGAGTATCGCATCCTTGCCTATGTCGTTCCTTAGGTCAATTTCTTGAAATATCAAGTCGTAATTCTCGAAGAAAGCGCGTGAAGCATTGACCGCACGCCGCTCGATTATTCTGGAGACATTATGGGGTGAATTCACGGGTTGCTTTTACCTTTCGCATGGCTTGCGTGCAATCTGTATCTCTTGGGTCAACGTTACTGGTACGCGATCCATTATTGGCCGAAACTTGACAGGCGCCATCCGTACGAGCTGCGGCAGGCGATGGTGTATCTGTGTGGCTGAACTCCTGTGTGCCGGCCACCGATGTCACCCGCGCGCCGGGCGCAGCATGGCCCTCCTGCGGGAGATCTACACTCCCTGCATCGAGGGCCAGGCCGATGCCGTCAACCTGCGCATCACCGACGCCCTGTTACTCCAGGGCGCTTAGACTCAGCCCGGAGATGAAGGAGACGATGAAAGCGGAGGCTTGCTCGCTGCCCGGCCGGCCAGCCCCCGGGCCGGGCAGCCCTGACGCCAGAAGCCTGAAACGCCAGGTCAGAGGCGCTGAACGCGCAGGACGGTCAGGCGTGACCGCTCCCCTGATCCGTCCGTGCCCCGTCCGTGCCGGGACGGCCCCCAAATCCGGGAACCACGGACGCATAGCGGACGGCGATCGCCAGAAATCGCACCTTGTAACGTATAAATGCAGGTCAGCAGCACGGCACTCGAACAGAAGGACAGGGCTGTAAAACCGTCGGCTCAGCCTACGTTGGTTCGAACCCAACACCTGCCACCACCTGGGATTATGGCCCGCTAGCTGCGTTGTCTCGCGGCTGGCGGGCTGTTTTCGTTCGTCCCGTCGTGTGTCAGCTTGTAGCGCCGTAGACCGCTGTGTTGCGGTGTCCACGAACGCATGGCGGACGGGAATCGGAGCATGGGAGCGGTGTGGGGGACCGTCGGCTTTGCACGGACGCCCACGGACGGGGGCCGCGACAACGGACGGGCCACGGACAGGGGCCGCGGAGGCCGTGTGGCAACTTGACGTGCATAGCGGAGTGGAGCGTGCATTTCCCTGCGTCCGCCCGCTGCCCGGCCAGTTTCCCGGGGCCGGGCGGCCGGGGAAGGGCAGGTGCGGTGATGGCTGGGCTGGCGGTCCGGGAGAGCGTGACGCTTGCCGGGCGGGCGGAGCGGGCGCGGGCCGCCCGCAGGTTCGTCGGCGAGATACTCGGCCTGGGACACCCGTGCGCAGACGTGGCTATCTTGCTGGTCAGCGAGGTCTTCGGTAATTCTGTCCGTCATAGCGGCTCGGGTGCTCCCGGGGAGACGGTCACGGTAGCGGTCATTGCCGGGGACGGCGTCGTCCGGGTCGAGGTCACCGATCGCGCCGGGCTGGGGACGCCGGAGCTGCGTCCTGTCGGACGTGATGGGGAAGGCGGTCGCGGGCTTCAGCTAGTTGCGGGCCTCGCGGCACGGTGGGGCTGGCGGACCGCAGGCAGGCGGGTGGTGACGTGGTTCGAACTATGCGATTTATTGCAGCCGATGCAACATTCCGCAGTGTCCAGTACGGGCATGAGTTCGCCTGATGTGCGGCTGTCGGGGTCGTGACTCGCGGTGATTTCGGGTTGTTGGGCCGCGGTGCCATAGCGGTTACTCTCCGCGCATCAATGTTGCGGCGGATGCAACGGGGGGTTTGGGGTGAGTGCTGCCGGGTTGCCGGGCTGCGCGCGGCTGGAGCACCACGGGATCCGAATAACCTGACGTGGCTCACAACATGGTCTTCAGGGTGATGTATCCCTTGCTACTCGGAAACGGCACCCCCGATAACTGTGCGCCCTTCGGGAGTGGCGACGAGCTCGACGCTGGTGCCACTGCGCGCCTGCTCGCCAAGGACGCTGGCCACGGCGTCGGTCAGCCCGGCGACGAGCCGTGCCGCGACCTGCTTGCCGTCGGGGCGCGACAGGGCCGCCTCGCGGATCCCGAACGTGATCGCCGGCGCGGCGTCATCGGCGGCCCTCCCGCCGATGCCCCAGCGCCCCCTGGGCACGCCGTCGAGGTGGACGACCACGATGTCACGCGCCCACGGGCCGTATACCTCAACGACGGCATCGGTCAGGGCGGAGATCAGCGCGGGCTCGCGCCCGGCGAGCTGCGCCTCGGGCATGCGGGCGGTCAGGTGTGGCATCGTTGAATTCTCCCTTTGCGTCCAAAAAGGCTTTGACTACAAAGATAACAGGGCGGGACAGATGAGCGCCAACGAGGAGATGACCACGGCTCAGGCCGTGCGGTCGATGCTGCTCCTGATGCCGAGGCTGGTCGGACGGGCGAAGCGGCTGCCGGTCCCGGATGCCCTGCACGGTCTGGACCTCGCCCCCCGTCACCTCGCCTTGCTGGCCCACCTGCAATACGACGGGCCCCTGACGGTTAGCGAGCTGGCCGACCGGCTGGAAGTGGCGCCCACTACCGTAAGCCTCATGGCCGGTGACCTGTCCCGCCGCGGCATCCTGACACGGCAGGAGGACGACGCCGACCGGCGGCGCCGGATCGTCGCGATCGCACCGGGCTACGCGGCCCCGATCACGCAGTGGCTATCCGGCAGCGCCGCCGCCTGGACGGAGGTGCTGGCCGCTCTCACGCCTCCCGAGCGAGCGACGATCGTCGCCGCCATGCGCGCCTACGAAGCCGCCCTGGAGAAGCACGTGCGGACCTGACCCGCATTGAGCGAGCCCTGCCTCCGGGGCCAAGGCAGGGGGCGCACCTGATGAGCATCCGGCCTGCCCGCGGTACTGGAACACCCACGTCGCCGACCCGGTAAGCGCCCCCGCGCCAGGGAATACCGCACGATCCGAATAAGTACTCTCCGCCAGTACTGCGCCACGGATAAACGTTCACCGGCGATTGCCGCCGGGCCTTTGGCTTGGCGGTGCTGACAGCCCTAAGCCAGGGCGGTAGCGTCTCGTAGGTGACTGACTCGCATAAGTGGGTGATCCACGGCGAGCGTCTGGTGGAGGATACCCCTCACGTCCGCGTGAGCTTGGCCGATGTCGAGCTTCCGAATCACGTGCGGTTCACGCAGTACGTCTTCCGAATGCGGCGCTGCGCGATGACGGTGGTGCTGGACGACGCGGGCGGGCGGGTGCTGCTGATGCGCAGGCACCGGTTCATCGTGGACCGCTGGGTGTGGGAGCTTCCGGGCGGCTACTTGGATGACGGAGAAGACTCTGTGACGGCGGCAGCGCGCGAGGTCGAAGAGGAAACGGGCTGGCGTCCGCGCAAAACCGAGTTCGTCATGTCCTGCCAGCCGCTCATCGGCAACGCCGATTACCCGCAGGACTTGTACCTGGCGCACGGGGCCAAGCTTGTCGGGGAGCCGGAGGTGGACGAGACGGCCGAGGTTCGGTGGATGCCGGTTGGCGAGACGCCGACGATGATCGCCCGGGGCGAGATCCTGGGCGCGATGACCATCATCGGGGTGCAGCATGCCCTACTGCGGCAGGCAGCCGCTCGCGTACCTCCGCCGTGAAGTCCCGGACGGCCGGGAACCTCGGCTCGCGGTGCGGGGTCCGCACTAGGTCGTGGCCCCTGTGGGCTGAGAGGACTGCAGCCAGCCACACTGGCTGTCCAAGCCTCCTCGTTCCTGTTCTGCTGCTGGTGGTTAGCGAAGTCCCAGTCCAGTGCGCATCGCCTCGACTGCGCGGCGGCGATGGGAGATCTTGTTCTTTTCCTCGCTGGTCATCTGGGCGTAGGTGCGGTGGCCAGGGTCGGTGTCGGGGATGAAGATGGCGTCGTAGCCGAAGCCGGAGGTGCCGCGGGGGTCGGTGGCGAGGGTGCCGTTGACGGTGCCGGCGAATACCTGGACGCCGTCGGCGTCGGCGTAGCCGAGCGCGGTGGTGACGGTGGCGCGGCGGTCGGTGAGTCCTGCGGCCATGTTCAGGATGCCCTGGGCGCCGACGGTGTCGAGGAACCAGGCGACGAGGGCGCCGGGCAGGCCGTTCCAGGCGTGGACGGTCAGGCCGGTGTCATCGACCAGGACGGGCTCGCCGAGCTGCGCGTAGGCGTCGGTGACCTTGCGGGCGGCGACGACGGCGACGTCGAGGGACTGGACCTCGGTCAGCTCGGCCTTGGCCGGGGTGACGTCGATGCCGAGCATGGCGGCGTACTCGGCCGCCTTGCCGGCGTTCCCCGTGATGAGGGTAATACGGTCGAGCATCGGTACTCCTTTGATCGTGGCGGGTTGCGGCTCGGCGTGTTCGGGTCCTGCGGTCCTACGGGTTGTGGATCTTGAGCCAGTGGCTGGTGAAGCTGCTGATCCTGATGACGTCATGGCCGGGCAGGTCGCGGCGGCTGCCCCGGACTGTGATGGTGTCACCATCGCGGACCGGGCTGGCGAATTTCCACCACCACAGGTGGACGGTGTAGGTGTGGCCGGCGGTGACGAGGCGGAACATGCGGGGGAAGAGGTTGCCCAGGTCCGCGTCGGCGACCTGCCCGGTCACGGTGACGTTCTTAGCTTGGACCGGGAAAGTGCCTGCGAGCTGGTACGGCGTCTGGACAGCGGCGTCGCGGAACCGGATGGTGGTCACTACCCCGTTAGGGGCCTGCAGGGCAGTCCACCGGCGGGTGATGACGAGGTCGGTGGAGTTGTCGTCGTTGCGGAAGACCCGCCGGTATCTCTCGTACTGCCGGCCCTGGCGGGCGCTGGTCACTTCGGTGAAGCGGAGCTTGGGCCGGATGGCGGGCAGGTAGTCGCGCAGGACGGGGATGTTGCCGGTTCCCTCGATGACGAAGTCGACGTCCTTGCGGACAGTTCCGTCCGGGGTCAGGTGCATGCCCAGCATGGCGGAGCCGAAGATTCCGACGGCGCTGGCTCCGAACAGGGCGTTGAGTTCGGCGTGCAGCCCTGCCCACGGTGAGTCCGCGTAGGTGCTGGCCTGCGCGGCGGCCGCGGTGTGCGGGTCGAGGTGCTCGCAGATCCTGGCCTTAGGGAGCATGCGGTAGGTGTCGAAGGCGTCGTCGGGTAGTTCGTCGTCTTCGGTGAAGTTCTTGCGGTAGGGCGTGCTGCGGAAGAGCCGGTCGCCGGCAGGGTCGGGTGGCGTGGATCTCGCGCGGGTGCCTGGCTCGCAGCTCCGCCATGCCGCCCGCGTCGGCGCTCATGATGGCCAGCGCTGCGTCGCGCACGACGGGGGCGAACTCCTCGATGCCGCGCCGTGACTCCTGCCCGGTCGCGGTGGGGATCAGGTGGCTGTTGCACAGGACCGCGTGATACCGCTCCCGGTCGGTGAACAGGTCGAAGCCGTGGCGGCGGCGGAACATCGCCCGGTTGTAGTCGTCCTTGGCGCGCAGTACTCCCTCGCACTGGGCCAGGGGGCGCGGCTCGTCGCCCAGGGACACCTGGCACTTGCGGGTCCGGGACGGCAGGTCGGACTCGATCCAGATGCGGAGCACCGGGATCGGGCAGATCCATGCCAGCGCCCAGGAGTCGAACACGACACGGTCGCTGATGCGGGCGAGGCCCACTAGCCGCGATTCCAGCTTGGCATCCACAGCGCCGTCTTCGCGAGCGGCGCTGATCGCGTCGGCCTGGTTGAACCACGGGTGCGCGTCCCGGGGGACTCGCAGGAGCTCGAACAAGATGTCAGTGGCCGAAACGTACTCGTAGCCGAGATCGGCCGCTAGCCTTTGCGCGTGCGTTGTCTTGCCGGCTGCGGTCAGGCCGGCGAACGCGATGCTGGTCACGGCTGGTCACCATCCGTTCAGCGTGAAGGAAAGGCCCCGCTCGGCCGCGGTGATGACAGCGGCGGTGTACTCGGCCGTGTCGGCGGGCAAGGCCGCGGGAGCGGCCCAGATGAGCTCGGAGTGCTTGTGAGGCTCAGCGTTGACGGGCTCGCCGGCCCACGCACTGGGTTCGAATGCGAAGCCGACCCGGGTATCTGAGGTCCCGCGATTGCGCTGGTGGATCGACAAGACGTGCCGGAGGGTCGCGGGGCCGAGCATGATGCCGGTCTCTTCGCAGGCCTCGCGGACCGCGGCCTGGCAGACGCTCTTGCCGTGCTCAAGGTGCCCCGACGGAAGGCACAGTTGTCCGGTGGCGTAAACGTCGCCAGTGCGACGAAGCAGCAAGACCCGGCCGGCCCGGCGGAGAATGACATGGACGTCGATGATGCTGGCGAACCGTTCAGGCGCGACGGCGTCCGGCTCCTCCGGGCACCTCGCTGCCACTGCACCGGCACGAGAAAGAGGGTTATACATAGTCATGCTCCGAATCAGTGATGGGGGTGAGCCGCTGAGTCGGGCGGCTTCGTGATGTACGGGTTATGGCAGGAGCGCTGAGGCGGGCAGGCCACGTGCCGGGATCTCAGCCCAGACGCATTTGCCGACGTGGCCGTTGGCGGGCTGCCAGCCCCACGACCCGCCCGTGAGGGAATCGATGATGGCCAGGCCGCGCCCGGTCTCGGCAAGTTCGGAGGTCTGCCGTAGCGAGGGGAAGCCGGGGGCGTGGTCCCAGCACTCAATGACCAGCGTTTCCCCGTTGGTTATCAGGCACAGGCGGATGACGGGCACGCTGCCGGCCGCGTGAAGAGCAGCCGACGCGTTGACCGCGTTGGCGGTCAGCTCGCTGGCGATCATCTCGGTGGTGTCGACGAGTTCACCGAGGCCCCACTGGGCGAGAGTGGCCCTGACGTGGCCTCGCGCCATGCCTGGAGCGGTCGGTAGCGGAGCGAACGGGGGCGTGGCGCTCATGGCCCTGCGCGTCACGGGCGTGAGAACGCCGCCGTAGTGGACGGCCATAACGACGGCTCTCGGGAGTCGGCCCACGGCACCGTGCCGAGGCTGACCGCCTCATCCTTCAGGGCGCTGACTGCTGGTGTGGTCATCGTCTTGCCTCCGGGCCGCGGGTACTCGCTGGTGAGGCAAGACGGTAGGCGGGATGGAGAGGCGTCGGCCGCAGCGTCGTGAAGGCAGTTAGCCCGCTTGCTGGTGCGAGCGGGAAACCCGTACGAAAGTGCGGGTCAGATCACCCCGGCGCGGCGGGCCAGAGGGCGCAGCTCAGGGGTGGACGGCTGGTGCTCGCGGCGAAGCAGGCTGGTAATCACCTCGCGCGTGCGCCCGTCGTAGCGGACGAGCTGGGGGCTGAGCCGTTCAGCGGCCAGGAGGAGGTTCACGGCAGCGGCGTCCTGCTTGCGCATGGCGTACGCGCGGGCGAGGTCCAGGTTGAGCTGGGTGCGCCTGCCGGTCAGCCCGGCCGGAAGTGAGGCCGGGTCGAGCGACTCGCCAGTCTCGATCGCTGCCTTCGCGTCCCCCAGCTGCAGTGAGGCGGAGATCGCGTGCATCGCCACGTTCGCCCGCCCGAACGCCGTACCCATCCGGTTGCCGTCCCCGGTACGGGCGGCGACCTCCCGCGCTCGCGCGAGCAGGGTAGCGGTCATCGCCCGGTCGTACACGGCAGCCGCAGCGTGGACACCCGCCAAGTGGAGCGCCCCGTACACGCTGAGCGTGTCCGCATCTGGGTTGCGCATCACCCGCTCAAGCCCGGCGGACGCCGACATCGCCAGCTCCAGTGCCTCAGCCGGGTGCTTGCGGCCGGCCAGTACGTATGTCAGCCGGTACGCCTGCACAGCCGTGAGCTCGGGACGTCCGGACTGCTCGGCCGCCGCCAGGGCGCGGTCGGCCGCCGTCCAGGCGAGGCTCGTCTCGCCGACCCGGTGCAGGAGCGCCGCGGCCGTGTCGTAGACCATCGCGCGCACGGAGCATGCTTTCAGGTCGTCCCCGCCCGCCGCCTCGGCCTCGCGGATCAGCGCGGGCAGCATCCGCCCGGTGTCGTCGTAGCGGGTGGCCTGGTACCCGGCGTACGCGGCCGAAGCCCTGGCCCGCAGGTGCGCCGCGGTGGCCCTGGCACCGGCGTCTCGCCCGCCGATGGACGCGCCGACCGCCTCGTAGCCCATCATGGCCCGCTCGATCTCCGCGGCCGGCTCGTACACGCGCTGCCCCTCCTCGCCGTCACCCCCTCCGGGGCCGGTCAGCTCCTCTACCTCGGCCCGCAGGACTTCCGCCATCCGGGTGAGGACGGCGTAGCTGTCCACTCCGCGTTTACCCCGCTCAACCTGCGACAGCCAGGACTCCGACCGGCCGACCAGGCCCGCGAGTACCGACTGCGACAGGCCCCTGCGGCGCCTGGCCCGCGCGATCCGCGCCCCGGCCGCGTTCTCGTCTCCGCTCACCGTGTCACCCCTTGGGTGGCAGCGCCCGGCAGCGCCGCCGTGACCTCAGCCCATGATGGCAGCCGTGATTCATACGGTGCCGCCGGATCGAACAGCACGCATGCCCCCATGCCCCGCAGCGTCTCCAAGCTCGCCTTGAACGCCGGGTGCGACGCGAGCTGCGGCTTGCAGTGCGGGACCACGATCACCGGCACCCCGTAGCCGACCATCTCGCACAGCAGGCCGACCGCGAAGTTGTCCGCGTGCCCGTGCGCGAACTTGTTCACCGAGTTGAACGTCAGCGGGCATGCCAGCACCGCGTCAGCCGGGGGCATCCGCTCGCCTGTGCCCGGCATCCGGTACTCCCAGCGGACCGGCTGCCCGGTCAGCCGCTCCAGCTCACCCAGATCAGCGAACCGCGTCCCCATCGGGGTAGAGAACACGACGACTTGCCACCCAGACTCCTGAACGAGGGTAACGAGCGACGGCAGGCCCTCGGGCGTGGGCGCGCCGCTGATCACGAGGTACAGCACTCCCGGGGCATTGACGGCCACCCGATCCGCACCTTTCACGCGCAGTTCTCGGCAACTCCAAGGATAGGCACGGCGCCGCAAAGTCACACTACATGCCGTCAATGGCGCTCATGGCGGGGATTACCTGCAACATGGCCTGGCGGGGGCGGGAGGCGCGGGCGAAGGTGCCACCGCTGCTCACGACCGCTTGCCCGTGCGGGAGTACTGCCTGGCGAGCGGCGTGGCGCGGCCGGTCGGCGCGGAGGACCCCCGGCCGGGCTCCGGAGCGGCTGGGCACGGTCATCGGAAATGGCAGACCGTTTACTGGGATTCGCCAACCAGTTGCCCTTCCATGCCGTCAGCTAACCTGCCAGCTAATACGGGTACCTGCCGACAGCGGAACGCCCTGGCGGCGGCGAATGCGCAGGGCGTGGCGGGAATAAACCTTCCGGTGCACTCCCAGACTTATATAAGCGCAAAGCTCTTATAACAATAGTGGGATGGCGGGCCGCAGGTGCGTGACGTACGTTAATTCCCTGTCTCCTGTCCGTGGCAACGTATCCGTGCAGTATCACGTTCCCGGTCCCGCTCGTCCGTGCTCGCAGGCCCGTGCCCGCACGGATTCGCGAGGGCGTGCGGACGGGTAAGGGCAGGCGCGCGAGGAGGCCGGCGGGCGGCGAGGATGGGCGCGGGAAAGGCGACCGGCGCGGCGGAAAGGTGCGAGAGCAGGCGGTAATAAATTCAGGCATCTGGAATTGCCGCAGAGCCGCTTGACTTCACGCCGGAACCAGAGCAATTGTCGTCCAGAAAACACCGGCGCAGGCAAAACGGAAACCGGAATAGCGCCGGAGAGCAGAACGGAGTCACCATCATGGCACGCACCAAGACCACCGCCCCCGCCCCGCACGTGGCCCGCAGCGCCGCCGACACGGCGACGGACCCGGCCCCCGCGCCCGTTGCCGGCGGCGGCCGACAGCTCGGCAGCGGCCGTCCTGGCCGCGCTGTCGGCCGACCCCGCCGGGGCGGCCGTCGCGGTCATCGCCGCCCGCGCCGGGCTCAGCGTCCCCGCCGCCCGGCAGGCCCTGCTCGCCTGCGAGAAGAACGGGACCGCGACCCGGGTCAAGGGCAGCCGGCCCGGCATCGCCGACACCTGGCAGCCCACCTCCGCCCCGGAAGCCCCGGCCGACGAGGCCCCGCCCGCCGAGACCCCCGGCGGCGAGGAGCCCGCCGTGGAGGAGCCCACCGCCGAGCCGGCCGACGCCGGCCAGCCCGCGCCTGTCGCGCCTGACGGCACCGCCGGGGGCCAGCAGGCCGAGGCCGCCACCGGGCCGGACCCGGCGGTCACCGCCGAGGCGGCCGGGACCGTCGCGGCCATCGCGCAGGCCGTCGGCGAGGCCGGCAAGGCCCTCGCGGCCGGGAACCTGGACGTGGCCCTGGCTGCCGTGGACGCCGCCCGCGACCTGGCCGTCCAGGGACGGCGTGTCATCAAGGCCGCCGCCAGCGGCCGGCATGCCGCCCCCGCGACCCGGCCCGGCGCGCTGCGCGACCTGGTCGAAGAGCACCTGCGCAAGTTCCCCGGCACGGCCTTCACCCCGCACCAGGTCGGCAAGGTACTCACCCGCTCTGCCGGGGCGGTCGCCAACGCCCTCGACAAGCTGGTCAGCCTCGGTGTCGCCCAGATGGTCACCGACAAGCCCCGCACCTACCAGCTCGCCACCCCCCGGAGGCCGCCCCGGACAGGGCCGGCGACCCCGCCGTCAGCGCGGAGGCCACGCCCAGCGCCGCGTAACGCGCGGCCCGCGCGAACGGCGCGGCCGGGACGGCAACCGATGCCGCCCCGGCCGCGCCGTCTTCGCGTTGTGCCTGCACGTCCGGCCTGCGGTCGCGGCCGGGCGTTTACCCCTTCCCACCGCGTCGGCCGCCGGCCGCTCCCGCCCAGGTACATCAAGGCGCTGACCAGCACCGATCCCCGCCAGGTACACGCCCGGCCCGCGCGAGGTACATGAAGGGCCACAGGAGTTAAACGCACCTCCCGCAACACCCGCGCCTTTTTTGCCTCACCAGCATCAATTTCAGGAGCCTCGGTAAAAAAAGGGCCCTAAAACCCGATTTCTGTAGTGGACGGAAAACCAGGAGGCGCAAGGGAGCGGCCTATGACAGACCCTTCAGCCCGCATGACGCGCCGTGAGGTGCCCCGAAGCTTCCGGACAGTCCATCCATTAGGATGGGCTATCTGGAAAGGTGATATCTTGCCCCGACCGAAGAAGAACTTCTCGCCGGAAT
>Ga0265338_10002216_pt1 | contig 29622 bp, 32 predicted proteins | sample 42126metaG_FD_193579 | JGI IMG/M metagenome (GOLD analysis project Ga0265338, IMG submission 193579) | Rhizosphere microbial communities from Carex aquatilis grown in University of Washington, Seatle, WA, United States - 4-21-26 metaG | ecosystem: Host-associated > Plants > Roots > Rhizosphere...
TACCTACCTAATACTCACTGGAGAGCATTATTGTCATAACCCTGCGGCATTTCTCAGACAATGGATCTTCACCGTATTTTAGTGATTGATCGAAGTAGTCTATTTTCCAAAATATCCTATTCCCTTTCCAGTCAAACGAGCCGAAATCATGTTCTCCGTAGGGGTCGTTATCTTCGGTAAAGCCTACGAAATTTTGCACCTTACCAGCCAGACCAAGCACATTATCGAGGTACATTACACCGGGGGTCATTACTGTATTCTTAAAGCTCTTTCGGAACTTATCATTGAGATTTGCGATCTGTGCAGCACGTTCTTTATCCATTCCCTGTCTCCTATCGAATTAAAAGTTAGCTTACTAGCGAATCGACCTCCCGCTATGCAAGCCAGGCAAGGGCTGGATTGGCCGCGTCAAGATGGAGCGCCCTACTGTCCGAACGATCTTGATGCGGCCATGGAAGCCCTTATACTTAGGAGGCTGCGGGAGGGTCAAACGTTCGAGCGCTAATATTTGTATATTCGCATATCTAAATATTTAGATATTAAAATAGTCTGATAGCCTTATAGCTACACATACAAATATGTTTATATTTCTCTTGTTGAATATTTTGCTAGTTTGATATATATTTAGCTACATATGTCAATAGCTAAATATCTTTATAGACAAATATAAAAATAGGTTAATATATAAATATGACGAAGATAACAACAATCAGTATTCAAAAGGGTGGGGTAGGGAAGTCAACGACTGCTACAAACCTTGCGGCTGCTTGGGCACTCATGGGGGATAGGGTCTTATTTCTCGATCTTGACCCACAAGCTGATGCGACACGTCGCTTCGGCATAAACCCACGGCAGGAAGGGCTAAAGACCATCGCTGATCTGTTTACGGACGGCAATCTGCCGGCAGCAGATGCAATTTTGCGCCGTGAGCTTAATTCCGATGGGGCTTTTATCGACATCATACCGTCACACCCTGAGTTCAAAGAGGTAGTACGAAGCCTCAACGCCCGTAACACTGGGCTAGTCAAAGATATACTGCGTGATATTGCCAACGAGTACGACCACGTTGTTATTGATACCCCGCCAGGCGACAGTTTGGTAGCCCTCAATGCGTACTTGGCGAGTGATAGGGTAGTTATTCCCGTTCAAGTAGAACCGAGCGCTGTAGAGGGCTTACAAGAGGTTATGGCGGCATTAACGGAAGTGCAGCGCGGCCTAAATCCAAATCTTATTGTCGCCGGTATTCTGCCGACAATGGTTAAGCGTAAAACATCATTATCTACTGCGTCACTAGCTGACATTCGTGAAGCTTACCCTGATCTATATTTAGAAGATTGGATACCTGAGACAAACCGTTTTGGAGAAACCGAACTGGACGGCCTACCCCTAGTAGTCATTGAACACCGTAAATGGAAAAAATCCGACGCAGCCAAAGCATATAACAAAGTAGCTGAAAGGCTAAGAAAATGAGCAAAGCAGACGACCTAAGAAAGAAAATGAATAACAGGGCAACGGCACAGACATTTACACCTCGCGCTAGCGTGGCCGTACAACCTATTGCGCCACCAGAGGAGAAGCCCGTTCAAGAAGTGCCTAAATCTCCCAAAGTCGTCTCAAAAACAAGCGCGGCAAAACAACCGAAACCAAATCAAGCCGTAGTAGATTAGGAACTTGTAGCTTTATACGCGAAAGTACCGGCGGCAGAAAAGCGTTGGCTCGATCACTACCGAATTGACCAGGGCAAAGACCTTGGTGAAGTAGTAAGCGAAGCGATTGCTCTACTCAAGAAACAGACAGGAAACGGCTAGTACTTTTAGACCTGATGTGGCGCGTTAAAGCAAGAGCGTGTTATCATAAAAACAATCTAGTGAGTATCTAATGATCGTCGTAAATCAACGGACGCTCGCTGGGTTACAAATCGGGTATTCGTTACAAACCGCTTACGCCTCTTGACGAGCAAAAGCGGGTAGTGTTACTATTGTCTTACGACGATTATTAGATACTACTAATGAAAAGCCCGAGCAGGGCTTTTTTCTTTTCCTAGCCCAGGACGTACCTAGTGATAGAAAGCATTAGCGTGCTATCATACTGATAACTCGGATTATCCGGAGATCAAAGTTCGTCGTTGTTCTGCGAATCGGATAAACCAAGTTACACAATTTGGGGATATTCGGTTAGCGCTAGTCTTTATTGACAGTTAGTAGCGTGTTGGTTTACTATTGTCTTAACGACGAATTTTGCTCCGGCAACCGAAGAACCCCGAAAGGGGTTTTTCTCTTTTTAAGCCCCATTTCAAAAAGTAAAAACATTCAACTATGGGGGAAGTGCTATGAGCACAGAACGTGTAGGCAACACGCTTACAGATCGGTGGGCTCAATTACAGGGAACGAGATCGCAAAGTATTTCAGATACAGTGCGAGTATTCGAGCCCTCAAAAATACAGCCCATCATTATTAAACCGACTGTAAAAACATACGAAGAATTAGAGACAATTCTAAAGAAAGTCATCAACTATGACGGCGTATGGATTACCGTAATTAAGCTATATGAAGCTGGCATGGGAGCAGAGCTCGAGACCGCCGCAGAGATCGCGTTGGCCACGGCTAAAAAGAGTCCGTTCAACATGTTTGCCGCCATGATTAGCAAGAAGAGCGGTAACTGGGAAAAGCGCACTTTGCAGATCGTGCATGACACATGGGAAGTCCGACGGAACGCCATGGAGGTACTAGACAAATTGAAGCTCGGTGCTGACAGTGCAAAAGCTATCCTTGCTATTGCATGGCGACTGCGCGGCAATATCATACGACTACTGGCGCTCGCCACGGAGCAGGGAAATAAAATTAGAAACCCTATCGGCTTGTTTTTTGCACTCACCAAAAAACCCAAACCGGCAGCAACCTAGTCGCTCACTTGAGCAGCCACGAACCCGCAACAGCGGGTATTTTGCGTTGGATATGATGTACTTATCATTCAATGATGCTTACGTTATGTCAATTTTGGAGCTACTTGAACACCAAATTTACAGAGGAACCATGCGAATGTACACACTAATTAAGGTCAGAGCCCCATTTTGGCGAATTTTGCTTAAATATCAACAGATTGAAGTACAAGAGTTAAATGTTAGAGCTACTTTGGAAGAGTTTTTTGATTTAAGAGCTTCAGCGTCACAAGTGACACTTCTGCCATTACCTTTGTAATGAATAAAACAGGGAAGTATAAACTACTTCGCAGAGTCATAACGACTCTCAACCTATACAATTATTAGCTACTTCTTGTTCTTATGTCATGGGAGTTGAATATTCTTGGTAAGGCAGCGGTGGTGTGGAGAGCACCTTATGACTCTGCGAAGTGATATACTAAGGGTATGGCAACAGAGCAGGGGGCACTCTTCGATAAACGTACCTACCGTGGCAGTAAGCCGCAGTCGTTTAGTATTACGCCGCCCAATGCTGACATGACCGTGGCACAAACAATACCAGCCTATCATGCCTACTTGAGCAGCGGAGCGTACTCACAGTACACGCCAGACGACTTTGCGGCAGATATTAAGCGCCTGGCACAATACACCAGTACAAAGCCTCTCAACGAGCTAACAACGGCCGACCTACAACAATGGATTAGCGAGCTGAAGCAAACGATGCCGCCCAAGACACTCAACCGCAAAGTGTCGGCTATGGGTAACTTCTTCCGCTGGCTTACTAATACTGAGCACGTACTAGCCAAGAACCCAGCGAAGCCTATACGTGCCCAGCGCGTCACCGCGCCGCTACCGGATATTCTCTTTGAGAGTGAGACTGACAAGCTGCTGGCCGCCGCCAGTAGCGACCCACGTACCTATTTACTCATTCTATTGCTGCTCGAAACGGGCATGAAAAAAGCCGAGCTCCTAGAATTGGACACGGCTAACTTTGATTTTTCTGATAAGTACCAACCCGTACTACTCCTGAAGCATAGCGGCAAGCTGGTGTTTAAGGATAGGCGGCTCAAGCTGCCGGTGCAGATCGTGCCCGTCTATGAGGACTATGTAAAGCAATATGATGTCACGGGTACATTATTCCCTTATACGGCACGGACGATTGAGCAGCTACTTACTGAGGCCAAGTTACGAGCGGGCATTATCAAACCTGTCACCGCGAGTGCCTTGCGGGATTTGTTTGTGGTCAGGGGAGTGAAGCGGGGCGAAAAACTAGAGGTACTGCTTGAGAAATTAGGGTTAGCTAGAACGAGTTTTGATGATGCCAAGAAGAAATACGGACGTTTGACTAAGGAGGCGATATAGGGATCGTGACTACGGTTAGGTTCAGGCTATAGGGGAAATTACACCCTTGACTTCACCTTCAATTCTAAAGTCGTCAGCGGCAACAAAAGGACTGTACTTACGGTTTTCGGACTCTAGGAGTACGTGGCTGTCGGCTCGGTAGTATCGCTTTATAAGTGCCTCGCCATTGTTGCAGCACACCACCAGCTTACCAATAGCAGGTGTACTCGTCCTGCGAGCAATTACTATGTCCCCTTCGTTAATCAAAGGCTTCATGGAGTCTCCGCGTGCTCGCACTAGAAATGCTTCGTCGGCCGGAAAGCTAAGGAGCTTGGTCGCAATCGGTATGCGGTCAATCACCGAACCGTCGAGAATCGAGCCGCTGGGTCCGCATTGGGCTAGGCCGTAGAGATTAAGGTACACAACTGGCTTCTCGGGATTCTTCAGTAGGTGATAGTCCTGAGGGTTGTCTGGGTTCCGCTTTAGATAGCCCTTCTTTTCAAGCTGCTGTATATGGTGTTGTACCAAACTGGGCGAAGATAGGCCAAGCCTATCTTGCAGCTCACGGACTGTGAGCGGTTCATCAATAGTGTCTTCGAGCAAGTGGAGTAGCTTTTCTTGTGTAGGATGTAGGCTGCTCATATCTGTTAGTATACGCTTATGCTTTCCGATAGTCAAGAACACTGTTGACCTGTTCTACTTTTTGTACTATACTTCTGGTATTCGATTAAATATTTGAGGAGTATACCAGATGGCTAACCCACGTGCCTTTGTAAGTTTTGACTTTGACCATAATGAAAACTCAAGAATGCTATTTGTTGGACAGGCTAAAGACGATTCTCCTACGCCTTTTGTTGTGCAAGATTGGTCGTCCAAGACTGACCTTCCTCAAGATGAATGGGAAAAACTCATCAGCAATAAAATAAATGGCTGCCATCTTATGATCGTGCTCGTCGGTCGATCAATGGGTTCGGCTACGGGCGTGGCCAAAGAGATCCAGTTCGCGAAAGATGGCAACGTACCGTTTTTTGGTGTCTATGTCGACGGCGCTGACTCCTCATTTACTTTACCTACTGGTCTTGCACGGAACCGTACTATCAAATGGACATGGCAAGGTGTAGCTGATGCCGTTGACCAGATGATGGGTGAAGGGAAGAATGGTTAGCCCCATGAGAAAAGCACTGATTATTGGCATAGATAAATACCCCGGGATGCCGCTACAAGGCTGTGAACATGATGCCACAGCGATAGCTAATGTTCTTGAGAAAGACGGTGACGGATCACCTAACTTTGACGTAAAACTGCTTACCAGTGAGCAGGACAATGTCACCAATGAGGTTATCCAGGACGCACTCGGCGATCTCTTTTCTGGAGACGCAGATACGGCATTATTTTACTTCGCAGGTCACGGTATCATTGATCCCGTTACAGACTCTGGCTACATAGTTAGCCAAGATGGCAAGAAGGGTAGCTGGGGCATGTCACTTTCTGAGCTGATGGGCATGGCTAACAATGCATCACCCCGTATAAAGTCTACGGTGATTATATTGGACAGTTGTAATTCGGGATTTGCCGGTGAGCTCACCGGACTAAACACCTCCAATGTATCTGTTGTAGGAAATGGCGTTACGATTCTCACCGCTTGCCACCGTGAGGGTACTGCTGCAGAAGTCCAAGGACAGGGTCTTTTCACAAGCATGCTCTTAGATGGTCTTAGTGGCAGTGCAGCCGATATCCGCGGCTATATTACGCCTGCGTCGGCCTATTCGCATATTGACCAAACTCTAGGCTCCTGGGATCAGCGTCCAATTTATAAAGCAAATGTACAGACTTTTGTAACACTTCGGCATATTACACCGAAGGTGCCAGATGATATCCTACGACGTCTTCCTATCTACTTCAAGAGCTCGACAGACCAATTTGCTCTTGATCCATCTTTTGAACCAGACAGGAATAATATTCCTGAACAGCTCCGCAGTTTGCCGGTCAACGAAGAGCATACCCGTATTTTCAAAGAACTGCAGTTGTGCAATCGGTATGGATTAGTAGTGCCCGTGGATGCAGAGCATATGTACTACGCGGCAATCGAATCAAAAGCATGTAAATTGACTGCATTGGGTGCCCACTATCGTATGTTAGCTGAGGCCAAACGTATATAATCGATTCCTCTACGGTCGAGAGTAGCTACGCATTCCAGACAGAGGACATCATTATTCAACTGGGAAAACGTTAAAGTCAACGCTAGGATATTGATTGGCGTCTACCGCAAACTCGCCAGCTGGCGTAAAGAGTGCACCATACGGCTGCTGTTCTCGCTGGCTGATTTTCGCCTCTACCTTAGTACGGGTCTGTTCGTCCGCAGCCATACCAAGTTGGGCCTGTAGTTCACCATCTATTGCCGCATTATTTCGGGTCTCAAGTACAGTTACTTTTACCGAACCTGCATCTGCCGGACGATGAGCCGCAGCCTTTTGGCTTAAATCTCCGAGCTGATCGAAAGCGATAGGGCCGGCAGGGCCTACGAAGACTTGCTCATATCCAGGGTAAGCAACCAGAGCATCAGACTGTGTAAGTGAAGTGTGACTGCCTGGTAGAGCATCTGGGAATACATATGTCTCGAAGGGCTTCCCGCCAGCACTCTCAATGGCTCCATTTTCAGTGGTCGGGCTGTACCAACCCTCTGTCTGTGCTGCAATAGCCGTAACCCGAGGATTGTCGCCCAGACTGTCTACCACACCTCCAAATATAGAACCAACATCTGGTTTTTCGCGGTTGTCGCCATCACCATCGTACATCAGGGCAACATGCGTACCGTCAGCAGTAATGCTCGTAACATAGTCGTGCAGAGTAGTCGTGGCCTTCCCCGCCGCACTAGGGTCGATGCCGTTTACTGTGCCTGCCCCACGGAAGGCAATAATACGAGCTCCTTCTGTCATTAAAGCCTCTGTGCGTTCGTTCCACTGACGAATATCCACACCAAGTTTGATTGCCTCATTGGGCGGCATAACTCGGTTTGCTTCTTGCTTAGGAGGGAACTGGCCTGTGGGCTGTTGTGTCATTTTATATATTATAACACTAAACGTTTATTATGACATGATTATCATACTAACAGGGGTCATCATCATTTTCACTAGCCCTTGACACGCCCCTTTCTCGCACCAAAACCGACCCGACCCCTGTTACCATACGTCGCAAAATGAGCATTGTACGTCGTAATGTAACCTGCGATTCACTTTCCTTGGTTCGTACGATAGTGACCAAAAGCTGTTATAATATAAGTTACCGTGGGAGTGCATCTCCGCATGTTTGCCCTTTGGGACGCGTTGACTGGAATGATCAGCGACTTATGTGTAAAGACGGCAAATTGGTCAAGTATCCATATGCCTATAAGGACTATAGATACGAATACCAAACTGACATTATGGCCGCGGCCATAATTGTTCAATATGATAGTAACTACTAATGTTGTGATTTTGTACATATTGTATAACTCCTTCAGAGGTACTACTCGATTATTGTAACGTTGCTTCAGTAATAAGTGACGAGCGTAAGCTCAAGAGCAGAGGGTCTATACGGCAGACCAACATAGTGGGTATAAATCATGCCATATTATTATCCCAAGGAACATTCCAACCGGTATTCCGGGCATTGGCCCTCTAATGTGTCCTGCTCCACAGGAGGGTCAACACCACATGACAATTAACTATAAGTCCGAGCTAGATCGATGGTTGAAGTCAGAACGCGACAAACAGCGCTCCAACAAGCCGTTTAACAAGAGATTCATAGGATCTCGTGGCTACCCTCACTTCGATGCTCCGGTTAGCTTAAATAATGCGAAGGCTATCGGGCAGCTGAGCGGCAGATTATCAAACCCAAGCGTCCTTGCCCGCTGGCCTTTTTATCCATTCTTGACGAAATACCAAAGAGTCCGTCGCTACCGTCACAACCATACAGTGGCTACCGTTGACAGTTCCCCTGTTGTTCATCGTGATCAAAAAGAACAGACCCACATTAAGTCTCGCCCTATTATGGTCGCTGCTCATCAAGACGCATGTGTGTTTGCACTCTTTGCCTACCTCTTAACTGAACCGTATGAAGCGGTAATCAAGAAGGAGAGGATAGATGATAACGTTGTCGCCTATCGTTCCATTCATGGGAGTAACAATGTAGATTTTGCCAAGAAAGCATTTGATTACATGCAGTCTACTGACGAACTCGCTTGCCTGCTCATTGATATTAAAGGCTTCTTCGACAATATTAACCACAATAAACTGCGCGAATTGGTATGTACGGTATTGGGCGTCACTACCCTCCCCGATGAGTTGAATCATGTCTTTCGCAATATAACCGAGTACCGTTTTGCGAATGAAGACAATGTGATCAAAGAGATTAAACATCAAAAGAAGCACTACCTTATAAAAATTGCCGGGGCTGGACACTACCAGCGGATTTGTAAGCCAGAAGATTTTAATGGGGTCGCCTCAGAAAACGGACAAAATAGCACGTTAAGGGTTCGGGAATGAGCGTAACGGCCTGAACTTTCCATCGCCAAGCTTCGTGCCACTTCGCCATACGTAATCCCCCGTAAGATTAATATGCTCCCAACCCAATGGAGACAGATATTGCAGCAGCTCAGTGTCTACGTTCCTTCCATGCTCGCGCAAAGCGTTTATTGCCCGCTCGAGATACACCGTGTTCCATAGCACAATTGCTGCTGTTATCAGATTGAGGCCGCTTGCTCGATAACGCTGTTGCTCAAAACTACGATCTCGAATCTCGCCCAGCCGGTAGAAAAATACCGCTCGGGCTAAGGCATTACGAGCCTCACCTTTATTCAACCCAACTTGCACCCGACGGCGCAGCTCAACACTTTGCAACCAGTCCAGGATAAACAGAGTTCTCTCGATTCGTCCCAGTTCTCGTAATGCTACGGCTAGACCATTCTGTCGCGGGTAGCTTCCGAGTTTACGCATCATCAGCGAAGCCGTCACCGTTCCCTTTTGAATTGAAGTGGCTAGCCGTAAGATTTCACCCCAATGGTTGTGAATGTATTTGATACCCAATGTGCCGCCAATCAAAGGCTTGAGTGCTTCGTACCCGTCGCCATCCTTTGGAATGAACAACTTGGTGTCACCCAGGTCGCGAATGCGTGGGGCGAACTGAAACCCTAGCAGGTGCATCAAACCGAAGACGTGATCAGTGAAACCGGCCGTGTCGGTGTAGTGCTCCTCGATTCGCAGATCAGACTCATGGTACAGCAAACCATCAAGCACGTAAGTCGAATCTCGTACACCAACATTGACAACTTTGGAGCTAAAGGGTGCGTACTGGTCGGAGATATGCGTATAGAACAGCCGTCCGGGTTCGCTGCCGTACTTCGGGTTAATGTGCCCGGTACTTTCGGCGCTACCTCCAGCTTTGAAGCGTTGGCCATCAGATGACGATGTCGTACCGTTGCCCCAATACTTAGCGAATGGATGGTGAGATTGAGCATTCACCAGTTCGGCGAGCGCTGCCGAATAGGTTTCATCGCGGACGTGCCAGGCTTGTAACCACGATAGCTTGGCGTAGGTCGTACTAGGACAGGCTTCGGCCATCTTGTTTAAGCCCAGGTTAATGCCGTCAGCCAGAATCGTCGTTAGTAACAGGGTTTTGTCCTTAGCGGTGCTGCCCGTTTTCAGGTGCGTAAATTGCCCAGTGAAGCTCGTCCATGCGTCAACCTCCAGTAGCAATTCGGTGATCTTAACGTGCGGCAACAGAGTAGCCGACTGAGTAATCAACGACTGTGCTCCCTCAGGTACTGCCGCATCAAGCGGAGTAATTTTTAGCCCAGACGTATTGATAATCGCGTCCGGCAACTCATTCATTGTGGCAAGACGATTAGTGGTCTCAAGTTGCTCTTTCAGCGTATGCAACCGCTCGTCCAGATACTGATCACAGTCAGCGACTACCCCGAGAGGAAGGTTGGTTTGCTGCCTCAGAGCATCAAACGTAGCAGTTGGAAGAAGGTATTCGTCGAAGTCTTTGAACTGGCGAGAGTCTTGCACCCATATGTCGCCGGAACGCAGGGAGTTCCTGAGCTCAGATAATATACACAGCTCGTAGTAACGGCGATTGATGCCATCCTTGGTCATAACCAACTTTGCCCATCGTGGCTTAATGAACTCCGTTGATGCATCGGCAGGAATATTACGTGCACCCCTGGCGTACAGGTTACGAAGTCCCTCGATAGCATTAAGTACATCTTGGGCGGCTGGCGCTGCTCGAAGCTTGAGCACACTCAGGAATTCCGGCACATAGCGACGCACGGTGATGTAACCGTCGCTAATCCCGGACAAGAAGTCAAAATCCTCGGGACGAGCAAGGCTTTGTGCTTCAGTTACGCTGGTCGCGAATGTCTCCCAGGGAACAACCGATTCGATAGCTGCAAACGGGTCGCTGCCAGTATTTTTAGCTTCTACCAACGCCTGCCCAATACGTCCATATAAACGCACCTTGTCATTAATAGCTTTACCAGAGGCTTGAAATTGTTGCTCATGCTTACGTTTGGCGGCATTGAATAGCTTTCCTATAATCCGGTCGTGCAGGTCGATGATCTCATCAGTGACAGTGGCCGTACCCTCAACTGCTAATGCGACTAGCGTGGCATAGCGTCGCTTATTTTCGAACTTGGCTAAGTCTCCTGGAGTCATTTGCCCACCCTCGCGTGCAACCTTGAGTAGTCTATTCTGGTGTACTTGTCGTTCGATGCCTTGAGGTAGACCAAGTGCTTGCAATACTTTGAGTCGCTCAATATGTTCGATCATGTTCCGCGAGCTAGGTTTGGCGGGTGATTGGCGAAGCCAGGCCAGCCAAGTGAGGTTACCATCATCCTTACGCTCAAGAAGCTTGTCGAGTCGTTGTCGTTGATCGGCTGACAGAGGAGCAGTAAGTGTTGCGTAAATGCGCCGGTTGGCGAGTGTGATTGCTTCAGCACAGATACGCTCAACCGCATACATCGCTGGTAAAATTATGGACTGTCGCCGCAGGTTCTCAACGAGTGACTCTGCTAAAACAATACCTTTGTCAGTTTGCATTGCCAGCTCGGCTAGTGTTTGTACCGCCTGTTGGTAGTGGCCAGTAGCGAAAGTCTTGAGCTCGAATATCTTTTGCAACTCGACCAGATGCTCGCGCCGAGTCTGGTCGCGCTGGCCGTAGTTAGCCCAACAATCGACCGGCACCTTAAGTTGTTTCGCTACCAATTCTAATAACGGCGGATAGGGTTGCTCGTCCACGCCCAGAACAACGCCCGGAAACCGCAAATAACAAAGCTGTACAGCAAAACCCAATCGGTTTGCAGCTCCACGGTGCTTGCGAATGACCACCAAGTCGGTCTCGGTAAGTGTGTAGTGCCGAATCAGCTCATCCGTGGTATCGGGAAATGCGAGCAGGCTCTGGCGTTCGGTGGCAGACAGGACTAGCTGACGTGGTATCTTGGACTCCTTTCTATGTAAACGGACAATTTGAGTAGCCAATAACTACCTGGCCAATTTGAATTGCCTCGTGACTTATTGGCCATAAGCTCTATAATAGGCTCATTAGCGTATACTTCAATTGGCTAAGCTTTATGAAAATTGCCCGACTATATTTACGCGTCAGTACCGAATCCCAGGACCTTGCCCGGCAGGAGTCTATTGTTGAAGACGCCAAAGCAGCCGGGTTTTACGTTGCCGGCATATACCGAGAGAAGGCGTCTGGTGCGAGAGCTGACCGACCGGAGCTTATGCGGATGATTGGTGATCTGCAACCCGGAGAGGTGGTTATTGCCGAGAAGATTGATCGTATTAGCCGCTTACCACTTCCAGAAGCCGAGCTGTTAATCTCGTCCATCCGCGAAAAAGGAGCCAGACTCGCGGTGCCCGGCGTGGTTGATCTCTCCGAGCTGACAGCGGAAACCAAAGGCGTGGCCAAGATCGTGCTGGAGTCGGTACAGGACATGCTCTTGAAACTGGCCCTCCAGATTGCCCATGATGATTACCAGGACAGACGGGAACGGCAACGACAGGGTGTAGAACTCGCCAAAGTGGCCGGGAAATACCAGGGGAGAAAGACTGACACAACCACACATGAGCGAATTATTGCCTTGCGCACGGCAGGTAAGAGCATAGCGGAGACGGCGAAGCTGGCGGCTTGTAGCACTAGTCAAGTGAAGCGGGTGTGGGGGATGCGGGAGCTGGTCAAGAGCTAGGTGTTAAGTTTCCGCTTGAGTAGTTCTTAACTGGTGTCGCTTTAGCTTAGTGAGCTGTCAATCTGCTGTAACATTTCAGGCACCTGTGCGGCAGCCTGTTGCGTAGCACCTTCAGGTGACGTAACACCGGAACCTGCAGGCCCGTATTGACCACCGACTACATCGTATGTAGTGAAGTTACTAGTAGGATTAGGGTTTAAATTCCACCTAGCATAGAAAGCATTATTCCCGCCGCCGTAATCATAGGCCGGAGGATCAACATTTGTCATGGCTTCACTAATCTGAGTGTCAACATTATATTTAGCCTGTAACTGACCATTGTCGAAGTACACTTCTTTATAATCCGGGCTAGTCGCCTTGTCGCCTACTATAGCGTCCGCTGCTATTACATTACCAGCGCCGGGTTTTCCCGCAAAGACTACATCAATGGCATCTCCATAGTTGGTAGAAGGTGAAAACCCTGGTGCGTTTCCACCCTGAGGGCCGGAACCTGTATACCCTGCTATTTCGGTTGTGCCAGGAACGGGATGGGTAACCTTTACCCTACTATCTGGCTCCCTCGAAAGCTTCAGAGCCTCCGCGCCCATGGCCTGCATCGCTTGAGCCGAATCAGCCGCAATAACCTTTTCGACTGCAGGTGAGTACGCTGGCCGATTTTCACTACTGAATTTATCTGCTACGGCCTTTGCGCCAAAACCAAAACCTACTGCTGCCAATGCCCCAATAGCCATGAGTTTGGTACGAGTACTGAATCGTTCTGTGGAGTGTTGTCGTTCTTTCATGTTTGCAATAGTATCATAGTATTGCGCTTATGTCAATTTTAACATAAGTAGTATGAAGGTCGATTTGGCCGCTTGAATAGTGTCTAGCGTGCTATTTTATCCGTTTTCTGTGGCGACCCCTTAATCACTACATCGACAACAATAAGTTTGTACATAAAAATACCAAGGGTGTAGGCATACCGCAAGGAAGCCCGGTTAGTGGCATCCTTGCAAACATATCACTGCTCGAATTTGACTGCTGGTTACGAGACCGGATTAGTAGCTACGACGTCCATTTTTACCAACGATACAGCGACGATATTATCGTTGTATGCCCTCCCCAGGAAGCTAAACAGCTGTATGCCGACATACTCCAAAAACTCAAAGAATCTGGAGTTAAGGCATCAGCGAAAAAAACCGAAGTCTTTAACAAAAGTGGAGATTCGATTACAAATATTGTTAAGGGCATTGAAAGTGGTGCTAGTGAGAGTCGGCAGAATATTCAGTACCTTGGACTCGAATGGAACGGCAAACAAATAGTCTTGCGACCTTCAACTGTTACGCGACGCTTACGACCGAAGCGGGAATTAGATCGTAAGTATTGGAAGTATAATCGCATGGCGATTGATAAAATCACTGATAGTCGAGCTCTACGACGGCAGTTTGCACACATTCGGAGGACTGTTAAGAACCAGAAATAGCGGAGACGCCCGTAACGCAATGAGTAGATTACAGAGATAGGTAATAATAAGCGTAAGTAGCTATATATTTATCCCATAATGGGATAAACTATTCTCATGGCAGCCAGGCAAACATCACTATTAGCGAGCACTACTACTGATTTCTGGCAGCAATCTTCACTTACTACAACCCCCATTATCGGCACGCCTCCTCCTCAGCTGTTGAAGTGGATAGGTAATAAACAACGGTTCGCCCGTTTTATAACTAATGAGTTCCCAGATACTTACAGGCGGTATTATGAGCCATTTCTCGGCTCAGGAGCAGTACTAGGAGCGGTTGCACCACATGAGGGCGTAGCGGGCGATGTAATCAAACCTCTTATTGAAATGTGGCACTTACTCCAAAATGATCCTCAACTACTTTACGAATCTTATGAGACTAATTGGATTAAATATATGGCCGACCCTAAACCGGTCTACACTGAGCTACTAAAATCGTACAATGACAATCCCAACCCTTTTGACTTCTTATTTATTTCCCGCAGTTGCTACGGTGGGGTAATACGATTCACGAAGCAAGGTAGGATGAGCACTCCAATGGGTCCCCATAAACCAATTTCACCTCAAAAGTTCAAAGAAAGAATGTGCTTATGGCGAGATAGGGTAAAGAACACTGAGTTTATTCATGGTTCCTTTCAGCAAACTACTGAAGACATTGGTGATAGTGACATCGTTTACTGCGACCCGCCCTATGTTGACTCGCAAGCTATTCTCTATGGTGCACAGGCATTTAAGCTTAGTGATTTGATCGCACACATTGCAATTTGGAAAGCCAAGGGTGCTATGGTGGCCTTATCAATAGATGGCCATAAAAAATCAGGCGCTAAGGTTATTGAGCTAGAAATTCCTGACGGTCTATTCACGAAACAACTGCTCATTGGTGGCGGTTCATCAATGCTCAAGCGCTTCCAAAGTCGAGATGAAATTATGGTTGGAGAAGATGTTCACGACCGCTTACTGTTGACTCAGTAAAATCTTTCGGCCATTCACTCACGATTTCCGGCCAACGTGTTATTATCTCTCTGCCAAATAATACTTCGTCTAGGTAGCCTGCATGCTGCATATCAATTAGACGACAAAGATAGGACTTTCCCATCTGCCACCAAGTAAGGTAGTCATCGACAATTAAGTAATGTTTCAACTCGATGCCCTCTATTAGCCTTAATTCCTCGATCTCGTGACCATCCAATAGGCTTTCATATACCCCGTCAGCAACCCGACTACCGAATGACGTAGTACCGTAGTATTCTTTAAGTTCCCATATTGCATACGGATTTATAGTAGAAGGATATGCGCCATCTACCCTACGACTTAGTACCCTAAGAGGCTTTTTATTATCAGTAACTACAATTAAATTCCGGGGGTCTGGGTCAAAGTTTACGGAACCAAGAGTCTTCTCAGTCAAAAGATTTAATATTCCAGTGAGGTAAGCGATATGTCTCTTTTCACCCTTTTGCTTGTTGTAGGGTATAACTACCGTTGATTGGAACGAGCTATGAAGTTTATCAAATTCTCTTTGGGCATCTTCCCTTTTCATAAGATTAGGTTCGGCAACTCGATGCAGAATATCTGAGCGATATTGGAAGTAACTTACCAGTAAACTTCCTTCCTCGGTTGGCTCACCATCGCCAGTGACTAGGTGATCGGTTTCTAGGTTTCTATCCTTCAAGCAATTAACAACTTCGTCTAGTGTATAGACTTTGATCTGCCCTTTTCGGGAATAGCCTAGCGTCATTGACACCAGCTTCACTTCCGCCCAGAAGCGCTTGCTCTGGTTGGCGTATGTTTTATTTGCCAGCATCGTTTTTACCTAGTGTTTTAAACTCATCAATCGAAACTTTATAAATTTGGCACAGGTCTTCCAGCTCAATAAAATCAATCTTACGTTCACCGGATTCAATTTTTGACACAAACGATTGGTGCTTCCCTAGCAGAGTTGCAACCTCTTCCTGGGTAAGCCCAGCGTTCTTTCGAGCTTCAACCAGCTCTGAGACGAGATTTTTATAACGCTGGCTGTAAGTATGCGACACAATGCCTACATCGTATATGCGAAATTAGCATATCCCAAAATAGGATTATATGAAGGTCAACTCATATGCACCTTAAAGGACGGGTGTATAGTCCAAAATCAGCTATGCTTGTGCTGACTCACCCCTGTTGTAAGCTACTCAAGTCTTGAATAATCGCTAATATTAGTGTATATTGTTTACAGTATGTTACTTAATTTGTCACATTATGCAAGCAATTAACACAATTCTTTCTCGCTCAGATCAGGTGCTACTCGAAGATACCCTGGTTCGCTATGGGCGGATTATCTCATTCGCGCAGCTCTACATGGTGATGGGTGACGTTACGACCATAACGAAAGCCACCGCCCGCCAGCGCATCGCCCGATTAGTAGATAAAGGGTGGTTGATACGACTTAAAAGTGGCCTCTACCTTATTGTTACGGACATAAGTACTCTTGGCTCTAATGATCTTTCCGAATACGTTATTGCCCAAGCCCTTAATAACGACTCCTACATTTCCTCCGAGAGTGCATTACAGTATCACGGCATGTACGATCAGATGCTTAGTGCGGTCACAAGCATTACCGACGGTTACGCCCGTGATTATCAGATTGGAGAAACAACCTACGCCTTTGCCAGTATCAAAAAAGATCTCTACTTTGGTTTCGCCATTGAGATAGTCAATAACACCTATAAAGTACAAATTGCCGGAGCTGAAAAAGCCCTACTGGATATGCTCTATTTTGGCCGATCAGCTCACGCGGTGAATATGGTTTTAGAGAAGCTACGCGATTACCAGCACCAGCTAGATTTTGCTAAGTTAGAAAACCACGCGGCGAAGTATGGTGTCGGCATGGTGCGGCTACTCGGGTTTCTCCTCGACCAGTTAGATATTGATACAACCTCCCTCCTCCGAAACGCAAAAGTTCATGGGAACACGTATAATAAAATGACTTCTAAATCATCAGAGTTTAATGCGAAATGGCGGCTTTACTATGACACTCGCGCTCTTATTTAACCAACCACTCCTATCTAAGCAGCAGCTACAGATACTCAATAGACGCTCTCTTAAATACGGGCTTGGCGTTGCTGAAAAAGACTACTTTTTAGCAGTGGTTTCCAAGATAATTTATGACTCTGATTTACGTGACAAGATCATATTTAAGGGCGGAACAGCTATACACCACTGCTACTTAGAACAAAGCAGGTTCTCTGAAGACTTAGATTTTAGCTCACCTACCAACGGTGTTACGCTCGATAACTTAAAAGAGGTGTTAGATGCCCAGCCGTTTCTTGAGGTAAAGGAGTCCAATACGTCAAAGGCGACGGTACAGATTAGAAAGCTCCAATATAGCGGCGTACTCGACATGCCCGGCTCATTGAAAGTAGAGATCGACTTTATACAAAACGTCGTATTACCAACACAAGACTTGGAATATAAAAACGCCTGGGGAGTTGATACTAAAGTACGGGTCATGGACATCAAAGAAATATGCGCCGAGAAAATCAGGGCAATGAGCGGCCGCGCCCGATACCGCGATTTCTACGACTTCTATCTTATTACCGAGCATTACCAGTTCGATATGGAAGAGATTTATAAGCTAGTGCGACTGAAAGAAGTGCGGGAAATTATCTCTCCCGCCTCGATCTTGCAAAACTGGCAGGTGGCCAGAGAAGCAAAGGAGCAAGAGCGCCAGCTGGTCTACTACAAAGATGACATTTTCGAGCACGACGAACTACTAGAGGAAAAACTTAAATCCCTCTCGTTCGCTCCAATCGCCGTAAACAGCAAGTTTGCGGCGCAATAGATCGACAGACCGTACTAGAAAAAGTGAGCTACGACTCCTGATCGAGCCGGATCAGTACGCCGCCATGTTTAGCGGTCATCTTCTTAAAAAGGCTGCCCATTACCACCCGCTTCTGTTCGATTGGGCTCATAAGGTAGAGCCGCACCAGCGGTACGGTTTCATCTGATTCACGTATAGTCTCGCCTTGTGTATCCTGAGCATCCAGCATCCTTGCGAGCCGCTCTTTCGCGTCGGACTCCTGTTCCATAAATGCTGAGTGCTTTTCCTCGTACCGTTCTTCGGAGATATTGCCTAGCAGCTTGTCTTCGTACAATTTATCGTCCAAGCGGTGCAGCCTAATAAGTTGTGCGTTAATAGCGGTAATCACCCGTTCCCTATAGGCACCAACATACTCCGGCCGAATTGCATCGAGCGCTACTTTTACCTTTCTCAGCCACCGCCCCTCAGGGTCACTAAGCCGTCTTAATTTCTTTATGATGACAGTTTCTACACGGTCTTCCCTGAGCATACCGTAGGCCTTACACTCTGCAAGCGTACGCTGGCATGTACCATAATATCTGCCCTTTTGTAGCTGCCACGTAACTATACCGTTACAGCTATCGCATCTGATTAGTCCCCCGAGTAGTGGGTAATGTTTGTGGTACTTAGTGCCACTTTTCCTTTTAAGTTTTTGCTGCACCTTGTCGAATAGCACTTTGCTGATGATAGGTTCCTGAGCACCCGGATAGTCCTTACCGTCAAAGTGATTGATACCTATGTAGAACGGGTTGCTCAGAATACGGTGCACCTGACAGCCATCCTTGAGCAAGTTTCTCAGCCCATCCTTTCATTGCTTCTTCGCGCAACGTGTCTATGTACTTTTTCGCGTACGCCAGATAGATGTTCAACATAAACTTCGCGTCAGAACGCGACCCCTTATGTAGCTCTAAACCCTCCTTAACCATGTGTAGCATCCTCCGCTCGTCGCCCTCAAGCCAATCATCAACGACAATCGCGTCTCTGAAGTTACGGGTAAGACGGTCTGTTTTCTCGACAATAAAGTGGTGCACACGATTTTTAGTGATGTATTTTAACAAGTCCTGAAACACCTTACGTCGATCTTGTTTCGACGCAGTCTCAGCTATCCTATACTCCTTAACGACATTAAAGTTTTTACGCTGGCAGTATCTCCGCAGGAGCTTGAGCTGCGAATCGAGTGAGTAGCCCTCTTCCTCCTGTGCCTTGCTTGAGACTCTGGCTAGTATTACTGCTTTTGCTTGTGGTTGCATAGCGACCTCCCCCCATTAGTTGGCAAGCCCATGATCGCTCATCTTGCCTGGAAGGAATAACGTATAGCCAACAGTGCCATTGCAGAGTTTGTTATACTCACTGACATGAACAGGAGTACGTCGCCCACTCGTAAACAAAGTGGTTCTAGCCTAACCCGCTGGCTATATGTTTGGGCAGGAGCGGCGCTAATCATTTACCTTGTGAGCCTCACCCCCGGCGGTAGTGCTTTTCGCATATTCCTTGTGCCTCTAATAGCGTGGCCAGTGACAATAATGGTCATTCTACGCTTTGGATTTTGGAGAACAATGGGTACTACCCTGAAATATACCTACATCGGCGGTTGGGTGATAATCATGCTGATGTTAAGTCAGATTTGGCTATAACCCTTTAAAGAGCTCTGCAATCGGTACGTCTAACGCATCGGCTATTTTATGCAGCGTAGCGATTCTCGGCGAACGCCTACCCTGTTCTATGTAGCCGATTGAAATGACCGTAAAACCTGTACGCTCTGCGATACGTTCCTGGGTAATACCTTTTTCTTTTCTCACTTTTGCAATCCGTTTGCCTAAAGCCTCTAGTTGTTTAGATTCGGATTGTTTACTCATGGCTCAACAGTAATAAATCCTAACCATTAGTAACACTAACCACTTGTTAGAGTTCTGTGTTTAATGTAGGCTGTTCTATAGAGATTATCCTTACTAATGGTTAGGGTTATGAATATAGCGAAACGCCAGCCGGTACTCCTTGAGCATCAACGAATAGCATCAGCTAAGTATGCCCTACCTTTGTTACGCAATATCAAGGGCAAAAGGCAGGAGCACTTTGTATGTATAGCACTCGATAGTCGAATGGAGTTTATAGCTAAGAAGACAATTTTTATAGGCTCATTGACATCAACAATCGTACATCCAAGAGAGGTATACGCTTACGCGTTACACAAATGCGCGGTGAGCATAATAATTGCACACAACCACCCCTCAGGCGAGGCGCTACCCAGTAATGCGGATATCGACGTGACACACCAACTAGTGGCGGCCGGCCTGATTATGGGTATTCGGCTGCAAGACCACATTATTGTTTCTAAATCGGAGCACTTTAGCTTTACCGATCAGGGTATGCTTCTCGAACAGGACTTATCAGAACAATTCAAACGATTATTAGCATAAGAAATATCACAAGTGGTCTAAATATAAGCTCTATTATAACTTTTACAGCGTATGCCAAAGTAAAAATGCTTGCCTATACTACCACCTATGCTATATTTACATTAAATTGAGGTGATTAAGGAGATATGAGGTATATGCGCGTCCCCAGTTCTATTAAGTTGCTATCTGCATACATAGCAACGACTACGCCATTGGTTATTAGCAGCCCTACATTCGCGGCCACTACTGATGGTTCAGCACAAGTGGTCAACTTTATAACGAATATGATAAATATTGCGACTGTAATAGCCGGTTCAGCTGCCGCAGCATGTTTAGTCTGGTGTGGGTTTGCCTACTTTACCGCAGGCGGTGACATGGGTAGGCTCGAACGTGCAAAGGGTATCTTTAAGAACGCCATCATTGGTCTTGTTATCGTTTTGGCAGCAGCAGTAATTGTAAACGTCGTAAGTACACAGGCAACATCAGCGTTCGGAGGCTAACACCATGAGCGTCTTAGCCTTGCTACCAGTTGCAGGGGTGGGAGACGTTACGGCTGCATCTAATTCGATGCAGTCATTTGTAACGCCGCTACTGGCCACCCTCGACGGGATTGCAGGGCTTCTTTGCACGCTCGCCCTAATTTATAGCGGCTACCTATTCATAAGTAGCTCGGGTGATGCTGGGCGGTTGCAGCACGCTAAACGTATGCTTCGTAATGCCGTAGTAGGGTTTGTCATAGTTCTTGCTGCCACAGCTGGAACAGCTATTTTGCATCACGCCTACACTACGCCAGCCGCAGGAAGTGGAACAACGTTACCAAACATTAGCGCAGTACAGCCGCAACCCGCCTCTGGTGGTTGGTCAACGGTGTTAATTGACGCGCTAGACGGGTTCTTTACAGACATAATCACCTCGTTAGCTAGCCCAATACTAAATGGCCTATCGAAGTTCACGGAAAGCACCCCACTAATGGCGAGCCAGGCGCAAATTTTTAACATGTGGCTAGTGCTAGTGGGGATTGCAGACGTGTTATTTACGCTGATAGTAGCACTGCTAGGCTTTCGAGTAATGAGCACGGAAATGTTCGGACTTGGTGAAGTTGAGTTGAGAAGTATGTTGCCACAAGTTGGCCTCATATACTTGGTAATGAACCTGTCTATATTCGGAATAGATTTAATCATCTCCCTCAGTAATGCCATAATCTCTGCAATTTACGCTGGCTTCCCTGGCACAGATATTTGGAAAGCCCTTATAGCAACTGGGGTACATGCAAGTGGTTTACCACTTGCCTCGCTATTGGTCTTCGTTGCATTTACTGCATTGGCCTTTCTGCTACTCTGCTACTATTTTGAGCGTCTAATAATCCTATGCTTGGGTGCTGCACTGTCACCCCTAGTTATACTTCTGTGGTTACTGCCTGGGTTTCGTGACTTTGTGAGCAACTTAGCTCGCACATATCTAGTAGTAATCTTCGTGCTACTCGTGCATGTGGTAATTCTTATGATCGGGGCAACGTTCCTAAATAGTGAGCTTATTGGTCCAACTGGAACACCTAACCCTTTTGCTGATTTATTGGTTGGCTTCGCAGTTATTAGTACCCTCTTGGCTACCCAGCGTTTCATGGTGCAGATGGCAATAGTGAGTTCGGGCGCAAGGTCAGCAAGAACACTAGGTAAACAGTTCGCAGCTGGCACTCGAGTTACGGGTGATGCGTTTGATGCCTACGCAGGTGCACAGCTTAAATCAATGGCACCAGAATTGAGAACAAGATACTTAATGGCAGGAGGAGAGTTTTAATGAAACGGTCGATAGTACCAGCGCAAATTACCACTGTTGAGGATAAGGTACTCGGCAATCTATCCCCGATGCAAGCAGGGCTTATAAGCGTGCCTCTTGTGGTAGGCGTGTTATTTTATGTGGTCTTACCAAAACATTTTCACTTTGAGACATATAAACTGGCGCTGCTCTTAGGCCTTGAACTAATAGGGGCGACCCTTTCAATTCGCGTTAACGATCAGATGTTGGCCTTTTGGCTCGCCATGAGGCTGCAATACAATCTCCGGCCGCGCTATTACATCTACAACAAGAACGACACGTATTTACGGAATATACCGGCAGAGCAGGAAGCTCCAGCGGTCAGTGATGAAAAAGACCAAACTGCTACAAAGCAGGTCTTGTTACCAAAAATGCCGATTAGCGCCGCAGTTCGTATGGAAGAAATCATGGCCGATGCAAGTGTGAACCTAAGATTAAGGACGGGTAAAAAGGGAAAGGGGCTGTATGTCATTGCTAACGAAATCAAATAGAAAAGGGTCGTCGCGTCAGCAGATCGCCATTAAAGGTGTCGATGGCAACGTGGTAGAACTGCCCAACGGCGAGTACCGCCTGATTATGCAAACATCGTCGATTAACCTTGAGCTTAAAAGCGAAGCCGAGCAGGACGCTATCATTGAAACCTACCAGAAGTTCTTAAACTCCCTTGCCTGCTCCATTCAAATTGTTACCCAAATTAGAGAGGTGGACATAGACAAATACCTCGAAGATTATGCTCGTCGCGTAGAAAACGAAACTGACGAGATTTACCGAAAACAAAGCCAGATTTACCAAAAGTTCGTGCGTGACCTAATTAAAACAAACAAGATTTTGACCAAGCATTTCTATATCGTCGTGCCTTTCAGCGACCGCAATAAAGCGAGCATGACGGTCGTTAAAGAACAGTTAGGCATGTACGCAAAGATCATAGAGGACGGATTAAAGAAGTTGGGTATGCAGTCGCGTGTGCTCACCGGCTTAGAGGCACTCGACCTGTTTTACACCTACTACAACCCTGAACAGGCAAAGCTCCAACCATTAACTCAACAGACCATGCACATGCTGGCGCAACAATTCGTATAAAGGCACACATGATGATAAACCCCGTACAACAGATTAACGAGTACCGAACCAAACGCGCAGAGCGACCTAAAGAGCTGCACATGCCCTTTGGCGAGCAAGACCCTATGGACATAATTTCCTATGACGGCCTAGAGGAACAGCCGGACTATTTGCGGATTAACGGCCGCTACATTCGTACCCTCTTTATTTCCGGCTACCCCTTTGAGGCAGAGCTAGGCTGGCTCGATAACCTTATGAACTTTCATCACGATTGCGACATTACGCAGCACATCGAACAGGTGGACGTAAACGAAGCGCTGAAAGTACTCCGCCGCAAGATTACCGAGATGGAATCAACTAAGGCTATGAAGATTAAGAGCAACAGCCTTATTACACCCGATCTCGAAGACCCACTAAAATCTGCCAAACAGTTGTTCGCCAATATTAAGCGTGGGCAAGAAAAAATGTTTCAGGTCAGTATATACGTTACGATCACTAGCGCCACGCTTGAGGGGTTAGACGAAACCACACAGATGCTAACTGCCTCCATGTCTGCCCGTTTGTTCTATACAAAAATTGCCCGCTACCAACAGATTGAGGGGTTGCAATCCATATTGCCGCGCGGCCAGAACGTTCTTAATCAAAGACGTAATCTTAATAGCTCGACTGCCGCCCTCGCCTTTCCATTTACGTCTGCTGAGTTCGTCCAGGAGACGGGTATTTTGTATGGGGTCAATAGTTCAAACAATTCACTGGTCATACTTGACCGCTTTAAGTTACACAACGCGAACAGCATTATTTTTGCCTCAAGTGGTGCCGGTAAAAGCTACGCATCGAAAGTTGAAATACTGCGCCAACTGACACAGGGTACAAAAGTAATTGTCATAGACCCTGAGCGTGAGTACTTGAACCTCGCTGCAAGTGTTGGTGGCACCTATATCAAACTGGCTGCAAAATCAGTATCGAAAATTAACCCGTTCGACCTTTCTAGCACCGTCCATACGAAAGAAACACTTGCCGCGCACGTACAGGACTTGACCGAAGTAATCTCTGTAATGGTTGACGGTCTAAACGACGAAGAAAAAGCGGCAGTCGATAAGGCTCTCATGTCCATCTACACCGAGGAAGAATATAAAAAGCCTGATGATAAGCCCCCGCTCTTAGGTGACTTTTATAGCGCCATTTATAAGCTCGGCCAGCACAAACTTGCGGCACGGCTTGAGCGGTACACACAGGGGTCGCTTACTGATATTTTAGACAGTCACACCAATATCAACTTGGACAATCGACTGGTAGTATTCGACATCAAAGACCTGCCAGGCACACTGCGGCAGATTATGATGATGATTATTGCCAACTTCGTACAAAACCAGGTAAAGGCAAAACCAGAGAAGCGCTTATTAGTTATAGATGAGGGGTGGATGCTGCTTGAGCACGAAGAAAGCGCCCGTTTCGTAACTGGCTTAGTACGTCGCGCCCGTAAATACTACCTAGCCGTATCTATCATTTCGCAGCAGGCTAACGATTTTCTCGGTAACAAATACGGCAGTTCTATCGCGGCAAACAGTGCGCTCCGTATCTTAATGAAACAGGACACCACCACTATCGACAAAGTGGCCGAAGAGTTTAAGTTAAGCGATCAGGAGAAAACTGAGCTCCTGACTTGTGACCGTGGCGACGCTATCATCATTGCCGACCAAAACCATGTCAAAGTACACATTGTCGCCTCAGAGGAAGAACACCCCTTAATTACCACTGACCCCACCGAACTTATGGCGCTATGAACTTCTACCTGATTGCCGCCGGCTTTATTATCCGAAGTAAACACTTCAAAATCCTGGCGGTAGTCATGGTATCACTCATTATGCTGCCAGCGTTTGCAGTTGTGGCAGTAGCTGCTGCGCCAGAAACGCTACTAGAGAAAATCATTGATGGGAGCGGCACATACAGTACTGTTGACCCAGCACCTACTGGCATCGTTATCTTAGGCGGCTTCACGTTCCCCGGCGATACCTATGCGCTCGGCAACTGCACTTACTGGGTATTTGCGCGGCGAGCACAAGTAGGCGAACCAATCCCGACATCTTGGGGCAACGCCGACACATGGGGTTCACGTGCAGCTCTGGGCGGCTACACCGTTGACCACACCCCGACGCAATACGCGATTATGCAAAGCAGTGTAGATACCATCTATGGACCTGGCCATGTTGCATTTGTCGAGAGCGTAGACCCTGACGGCACATGGAACATATCTGAAATGAACGTTGTAGGGCTATACATTGTTGACCACAAGGCAATGCCCGCCTCGGCCGCCGCAAACTATAACTTTATTCATACAAAGGAGTGAGTGATGGCTAATAGCTTTATTTTGAGCGATGGCAAAAAGGTAAAGAGTTTTTACTTCACCGTCTACCACCACCTACCCCAAATAGTGCTCATAGTGTGTGGCGTTTTTGCCATATACGTTATCTGCCGGTTGTTACTTCGGCTATGGGATTGGCGGCAGCTGCTACTTCAAAAGTACACATTCCTAGAAATTACACCCCCTACATCGGCCGATAAAACACCGCTCGAAACGAAGGAACTTATGGACATTCTGCATGGTATTGGCATGTCACGTACCGCGCAGGAGGTACTACAGAGACAGACTTTTTCATTTGCGATAGAAGTACCATCTACCAAAGCGCAGGGTATTCGGCACATTATACGTGTCCCCGAAAAGGATACCGAGCCGGTCAAACATGCGCTTCAGCCACACATGAGTGGGGCAAAAATCAAAGTTATTGAAGATTACTTACCCCAAGACATGCACTTTAAGACCGTCCGTGTCCTTGAGTTCAAGCAGCGCGGCAGGTGGTATTTGCCCATTAAAGCCCAACACTCATTTAGTGAACATGATGCTATGGCGTTTATAACTAACGCTATGGCGGCTCTGCAAGAAGATGAGCAAATCGTGTACCAGCTGATATTTAAGCCTGCGACGATCAAAGAAGCACACCAAATAGCCCATAGGGTTCACCGAAACGAAAACATGTTGAGTGGCGGTAGTAGCAGAGGTTTTAACCCTTTGGAAATACCCATACTTTTACTACGAGAGATCGTCCATTTTATCGGTGATATTGCGTTTGGCTCCTCGCCAACTTCTAACCCCTATCACAATATGCAAGTAGCTCAGGGGTTAAAACCCGCCCGTTCTATCAATCCACTCGAGCAGGAAGTAAATACCTCTATCCGCGATAAAGTGTTACAGCCACTATTCCATGTAGAGATACGCGCCCTCGTTATTAGCAAAGACCCGAAACGCACAAAGTCTCATATTAAGTCGATGCGCGGCACCCTCGCCGGTTTTGATACCCGCTATCAGAAGTTACGTGCTCGAGTTAATTACCCGTTGTTTATCAGGGGTCGATACCGCCTCTACACATTCAGCCGCCGCTTGCCTGCGCTACTTCACCGAAACTCTAATATCTTGAGCGCGTCAGAGATTGCTGATATCTACCACTTCCCCACCCCAAACACCAATACTGAAAACTTGGTGCGTTCGTTAAGCCGTACCTTGCCCGCTCCTGTTTCACTTAAAGACGGTACACCCCTAGATGTCATCTTAGGTGAGGGCAATCACAACGACGATAAAACCCTTATTGGAATTACCGCCGCAGAAAGACGGCACCATGTCTTTTACATCGGTGCTACGGGTATGGGTAAGACCACAATGTTCAAATACGCCATGCTACAGGACATTAAAAAAGGCAAAGGCTTAGCCTTTATTGACCCACATGGCGACGCGGCAGAAGAATTATTGCGGCTCATTCCTGAAGATCGGCGAGACGACGTAGTGTATTTTAATCCCGACGATCTCGACTTCCCTATTGGTCTAAACTTACTCGAACTCACCCCCGGCTTATCTACCAATGATGAGCTCCGGCAAAAGGAACTTATTACAGAGGCTACGGTGTCCATATTTCGTAAGATATTCTCTGACGACGATAAGGGTGGCCACCGCATCGAATACCTGATACGAAACACGGTACAGACAGCTCTAACACTGAAAGACCCGACATTATTTACGATATTCCAGCTACTAAATGACCCGAAGTTTCGCAAAGAGGCAGTGGCGAGCCTAGAAAATAAACACCTACAGAACTTCTGGCGATATGAGTTTGCAAAAGCCGGTGACTTCCAGCAGGTAAAAATGTCGGCCGGTGTGACAAATAAGGTAGGACGATTCTTATTTTCTGCTTCTGCAGAACGCATAATTGGGCAATCTAAATCTACTATCGACTTCGACGACATCATACAATCAGGCAAAATCCTGATCTGTAATTTGTCCAAAGGCTTACTTGGTGAAGATACCAGTGAGCTATTTGGTATAACCGTCCTGGCGCAGCTGCAAATGGCCGCTATGCGCCGGGCGCGTATGCCCGAAGATAACCGTACCCCGTTTTATTTGTATGTTGATGAGTTCCAAAACTTCGCTACACCGTCATTCATACAGCTGTTATCAGAAGCCCGAAAGTATAAGTTTTACCTGAACATCGCCGAGCAATCGACCGCCCAGCAAGCAGATAGGTTGCTGGTCAATACTATTCTCGCCAACGTCGGTACAATAGTTTGCTTCCGTACCGGCAGCCCGTTAGATGAGCAGCTGTTACTTCCTTTCTTTGACGGTCGTATCGAGCCAGGCGATATTGCCAACCAACCCGCGCACCAATTCTATGTAAAATTAGCAGCTGTGCAGCCACAGGAGCCGCTCTCAGGCGTGACAATACCTTTAGACGATAATGGGAGCTCTGAGATTTTTGATCGCATTGTAGAGGCTTCTCGAAAGAATTACGCTACTGTTTACAGTGACAATCCCGTTATCGACCCACCTAAGAAGAAAAGAGGCGGTGGAAAGCGTAAAAAGAAAGATAAGCCCGATACTCCAAATGATACCGATACACCAGATGATGACACCGAACCGACTTTAGACGATGCTATGGGTGAGCTAGATATTTAAAAGCTGCTTGAAACTCACTAGCCCCTCGGTGCTGTCCATTGGCTGCCAGATTTTACCCTCTTGCCCCTGTTTTGCTATTACCTCAAGTGAGGCACTGTATAGCTTCAGATCGTCATTCCAGCTTGCCTCTATTAGCTTACTCATTCTCTTGGTGAGACGTTTCTGCAGGGCGGGCGTATCGCAGATGACTAACACAGTTGGTAGGGCTACATTCTTCTGCTCGATCTCCCAATCTCCACTCTCGGCATACTCGATATAGCGCTTGATACGGCGGTGTAATGCTACAAAATATGGCTCCGACGCAAGCAAGACCTCTACGAAAAAATACCTACTACCCTTGCCTGTCTTTACTGACAGCAAGGCGTTTGGCGGTGGATTCGGCAACCCCTTAAAGCTCGCCAGTTGGCTTTGCGTTAGAAACCTTACCTGTTCCCCACGAAACAGGCTGTACGTTCGTGCAATAGCTAACCGCTGCGCTATCGTCGAGGGCGCGGCAGTCTTATCTTTGTACAGGTTATGTAAGGTTTTTGGATCGCAATTTGGTACTTCTCTCAGTGCTGCGATACCGTCATTTAACAGATAGTATTCCGCATGGCGGTTATCTTTTCGATAACTCTTACCATAGCGGCGGCCGACCCATCCCTGCTTTACTAACATCGCCAGGCGTTCGCGTATGCTGTTTGCACTATCCACATCTGTTATCTGAGTTAGCAATTCTACAGTCAAAAACCTGAACTTATAGAGCAGTAACAGTAGTTCGAGCTGTTTACGGGTCGGCTTTTTATCCATTAAAAAGAGTGTTCCCTAACACGCGTTTTATTATCATTTCTCTCTCGGTCGCTCACTGTTTTCTGTCTCTTCCCTATTTATATACTATAAAGCTAGACTACCTATACTTTCTAGATTTTCTTTTTTACTTTGTTTGGTTTAGTTGATTGTTAGAAATATCAGCAAAGTAACAACAGTAAGGTTGCAGCCATACGGACTTACATATTCCTGAGCTGTACTCATTCTTTCAGCTCTAATTGACTGGCACTTTTCCAGCAGGCTTTTCCATAGCCAGCGCTAACTTAACAGCTGGCTGTGCTGTGGTAAAGCCTGTGCGTAAAGTGCCTTGTCAGAGGTTTTACTTTCATTAGCAACCTTACTCGATTACGAAAGCTGTACAGTGTTTTGATGGATTGGTACTGTAGCCAGATTTGTTGCTACGTGTGTAGGGGTCGGGTTTAGAGAATAGGCCAACCCCCTCCCTCAGCGCGACAAAACACTAAACGCTCGAGCGTTTAGTGTGAGCCCCGTTTTGCAACGCAAAACGTGCCTGATGATGGTTTTCTGTATCTGGCGTGATAGCCCAGGGTGCTATTCACTTCCCCGGGCTATCTAGTACCTACCTAATACTCACTGGCGAGCATTATTGTCATAACCCTGCGGCATTTCTCAGACAATGGATCTTCACCGTATTTTAGTGATTGATCGAAGTAGTCTATTTTCCAAAATATCCTATTCCCTTTCCAGTCAAACGAGCCGAAATC
>Ga0265338_10002217_pt1 | contig 29621 bp, 25 predicted proteins | sample 42126metaG_FD_193579 | JGI IMG/M metagenome (GOLD analysis project Ga0265338, IMG submission 193579) | Rhizosphere microbial communities from Carex aquatilis grown in University of Washington, Seatle, WA, United States - 4-21-26 metaG | ecosystem: Host-associated > Plants > Roots > Rhizosphere...
AACTCCGAATGCGGTCGCTGTTGTCCGTGATCCGGTTCACAGCGGACGAAGTCACATCGACTCTGAAAAGGCGGACAGGCGGTTCGTTGACGTCATCCCCAACCACGATGGTTTCATCACCCCTGGCCTTGTTGGTGGACTCGTAGGCAGACGGCTCTTCCTGCGAGAGATAAATGATTTCATTCGTCCCGGCCCAATTGAAAATCGAGATTGCCCGGTCTCCGCTGGTGCAAGGCCATGGCTCGCCACCGGACGGATTCAACAACCAGATTTGCCGCCTGTTCTTGTCCGCCGCTTTCGCTTTTGGATTGGGGCGCGAGGAAAGAAACGCCACGAGTTTGCCATCGGGAGACCATTTCGGGTTGTCGCAATCGTCGGTCCCGCGCGTCAACTGTATTTCCTCCCCACTAGCCAAGCTAGACAGGAAGAGATTTCCGACCGGATCGGAATGGTCCTTTTCTGGTTTACTTTTCACCCAGACGACGCTGGCGCAGTCGGGGGAAATGCTGAATTGGCGCGCCGATTCGCCGGGCGCCAGATCATCCACCGTCCACTCCGGTTTGGTGTCCGCAGCCAGGGCTGTGACGGCCGGCAACATGAGCAATCCACAAAAAATCCTCACGCGCAATTGCAGCGTTTTCATAAATGTCCGATTGGGTTTTCGTTCAATAGACGCCGCGAGGGCGGGAATTGTATGAATGTGCAAGTGCAAGCGCCTGCAAGCGTCAGTCCTCACTTTTAAGGTCAGCGGGGTGAGGGGTCAATGGGACGCTCGACATAAGACTCAACTCTTCCCAATCCGATAAAGACCGGCGTCGGTGCCAGGCCCGAACTGGTGATCCACAAGGCGGCGTCGTTCGTGTCTTCAAAAAGAGATTTCAGTCGGCGAATCGACATGGCCGTCGCAGAACACGACGTCGGCTTTCCCTTGATGGCGCGCATAAGCGCTTTTGGTGGTTCCGGAACCTGTTGGATCGTAAGTCCGCCACGATGCGGGTTTGCCATCCTTGACCATGCCACTGGTTCCGACAAATCCATCCCCAATCGCCATCATTTCGCCTGGACTCACCACTTCTGATTCTCGCACGGGCGGAGCCGGCAATTGAGAAGCGCTTAGAATATAATGTCCTCCGAGCCCAAGAGAATGAGCATTTGCTTGTGGAGTCATGCCGTACCAGTTGTAGCCATAACTTATATAAAGAGTATTCGTCGCCCAACCCGATGGTTTGCCGGCAGCGGGACATTTCCAAACGCCCTGTCCCGACCATTGGGAAAAAGAAATGCGCTTCGTGGAATTTCCAGGCGTGGCAAGTTCGGTGTGTTGAAGCAGGGCCATCCACCCTCCATGGGGCGGGTCTATAACCAAAGGATAGGCGCCGTTTTCGGTGACAAACGCCTGCTAGCCGATCCCCAACTGCCGCACATTGTTGACACAGGCGATTCGTTGCGCATTGGCCCTGGCTTGGGAAAGGGCAGATAACAAAAGCGCAGCGAGAATCGCAATGATGGCGATGACGACCAGAAGCTCGGTCATCGTAAAGCCGGCTCGATTGGAGAGTCGCATATTGATTGACCGATTGCCCGGCTCGATTGTCCAGATCACGGGCTGGATTGGAGGCGATAGAAGCGGGTGTTGAGGATGGGGGCGGAGTCGGTCCAGGAAATGGGCATCGCCGGGGGATTGGTCGCGAGGACGGTTTGCCAGTCGTGAAGGTTGGTGGAGCTGGCGATGGTGTAGGTCCAACTGGGAAGGCCCTGGATGGTGAGGGCGGCTTTGGCGTTGCGGAGCTTGGCGGTGAAGGTCTGCTGGCCGGCGTTGGCCTGGCCGACAAAGGTGACGATGCTGTCGGCGGGCAGCGTGTAGGAGAAAGCGCCGCTGGCAACGGGCACGGCGGGCTGCGCCGCGAGGGAAAGAGAATCGGATGTAATCCACGGCGTGACGGAGGCGGCGGCGAAGCCGTTCAAGTTGAATGTTTGCTGGATGCCGGCTGGAAGGGTGTTGATGGCGACGATGGCGAACCGCGCGGAGTTGGGATCTTTGTAGGCGCTGGCGAGGGTGGCGCCGTTGTTGGAAACGCCGATGCGAATGTAACCGGGACGCACGAAGCGGCTGAAGTTGCCGAGCATATACATGCGTTTGGCAGGGTTGCCGAGAGGGTCGGTGAGGCTTTCGTTGTCGGTCGCGTAAGGGGCGAGCCACCAAAAATGCCACGCGTTGGCCTGGACGTAGGTGAGAAAGGTGTGGATTTGGACAGCCCAGGATAAAGCGTCGCCGATGGACGGATTGTAGGAGCCGAAGGAGGACACTTCGGTTTCCCAGAGTGGAGTGGCGCCGTTGGCGACGGGGGCAAAGGTGTAGTCGTAGTCGTGAGCGGCGAGAACGCCAACCATGTTTGACACGACGGGGTCGTTCATCGCGGTTGCGGCGAGGCTGAAATCCCAGTGATCGGATTCGGCGATCATGACTTTTGTGGAAGCGAGGCCGGAGCGCATCAATTCGGTGTGAAGATAGGGAACGAAGTCGTGGATTTGCTGCGCGGTCCACAGGCAGGATTCGTAGTTGGTGGTGTTGAAGTCCGGCTCGTTCTGGACGGAGATGGCGTAGAGGTTGACGCCGTAATTGTTTTTCATCTTTATGGCGTAACCGGCGAGCTGGTTGGCGTAGGCCTGATAATTGGTCGAAACGAAATTGCCGCCGTTGACGGAGCCGGAATCCTTGAAGGCGGCGGGCGGGCTCCATGGCGCGCTCCAGACGCGGGCGCCGCGGGCCTGGGCCATTTGCATGATGTTGGTTTCGATGGTCGTGCCGTCCGGGGCGATGTGGTTGCGGAGGAAGGAGAGGCCAATGCCGTTGTTGGTGGAAAAGAACATGTCGGCTTGCGCGGCGGTCCACGAACCGGTCCAGGCGCTGGAGGCGCCAAAGCCGTCGATGTTCTGGTGGAGTTCGGTCCAGTTGACAACGCAGTTGGCCGGGGGAACAGCCGGCCCGGTGAAGCTGATGTTGTCGACCCAAAGCGTGGTGGTCCCGCGCAAGCCCGGCGATCCGAACGCGGGCCCATAAATGTGAATGAGGACGTCGGTGATATTCGTGAGGGCGGGATCAGTGGCGGCGTTTATGGGAAGGCTGACATGCACCCAATTCGTCACGCCGACCGGCACGGTTATGCCGCCGAAATGATCCTGGGCGTATCCGTTATGCACGCCGAATTGCAGGTAGCCGTAAACGAGTTGCGAGCCGTCCGAGACGGTTGGCGAAGTGGGGGCGAAACGGACGTCGCATTGGAAATTGGTGTAAAGGGCGCCGCTGACGGGTGGATTGATGCCGAGAATGCCGTCGTAGACCTCGAATTGATCGGGGATGGAGCCCGTGCCGTCGAACACGGCGGTGATTTTGAGGGAGCCGGATGCGGGGTTTGAGCTGGCGTCGGCGGACGGGTCCCACTCGGCGGATTGGAAAGCGCTGCCGAACCAATTGACCCAGACGTTGTTGATCTGGCCGGCGGCGTAGGAATTGCCGTTGGCGCCGGAAGGGTCGAATGCGTCAACAATATTGGTGATCGACTGGCCAAACGCCGCCACTGCGAAAACGCAAGGCAGCAGAATCCCGGGAATTATTGCGGAACGGAGTCGCATCATGAGATGCGGATACTGTCGGGGCAACCGGGGGCAGTTTAAAGTTTAAAATTTGAGCGTCCGCCGTCGCGGTGAGGAAGGAAGCGGAAGGTGTACATGCAGCGGAGCAGGACGTGCGAGACTTCTGCGGCGGAAAAACCGCCTCAAGTGCGTGCCTTGCCCGGCCCTGCTCCGCCGTTTGAACTATCGAATTACTTCAAGAACCGGCGCAGCACAAACAGGCCGCCGACGGCCACCGTGGCCATCGCGGAAGTGGATGCGGCGTCGGGCACTGGGGTTGCCGCGGCGGTCTGACACAGCGCAGCCAAGGTGGCAGCGATCAGGATTAAGGGAGTTATTTGTTTTTTCATGGCTCAATGGTTTGCCTGGAATATGTCCAAGCGCATTATAACAACGGTTGCGTTAAGCCAATGGCGTGCCAACGATGATGTTACTTCAAGGCGTAAATGCAAGTGGCTAATGTATAATGTGTTTCATACGGGCATGTTATGAATTCTTCACCAGCATGTGAGATTGTCACTGCAAGAAAACCCGACACTAAATATGCACAGCGATGCACACAAGCCGCTGAATATCAGGACGAAATGGCAGGCGCCGGCCAAGGTGTAAAGCGAATCGACACCCTTTCGCGAAAAAATGTCCTCGCACCTCAATTACAAGAGTGCCAATTCCAGCCACTTGTATTAGTGTTCCTGCTGTGCCGGGAAACCATGAGTGATCGATGAGATCGGACACAAGAGACATCGAGAGAATTGCGTATCGCATGCCCGTGGAAGCGTTGCTGGCGGGCGACAAGCAACTTCTGGAGATGATTACGCGGGGCGAATTGCTCCCCGCCATACTGGATGCGTTGTGCCGGCTGGTCGAAGAAATGTTCAGCGGGACGCTATGCTCGGTTCTGCTGTTGGACAACGCGGGCGAGCGGTTGTGGCACGGGGCTGCGCCGAGTCTTCCCGCGGCCTATACGGCAGCGATCAGCGGCGGGCATATTGGGCCGAATGTGGCGTCGTGCGGGTCGGCAGCGTATCGGAAACAACTGGTCGTTTGCGCGGACATCGAGACGGATCCGCTTTGGAAAGATTACCGGGATGTGGCGCTTATGTACGGGCTGCGGGCGTGTTGGTCGATGCCGATCTTCTCTTCGGGTGGGACGGTGTTGGGAACATTCGCCGTTTATTCCAAATTGCCGTGCAGCCCATCACCGCAACAGCGCGAGTCAATCGAACAATTTGCGCACCTGGCCAGCATCGCAATCGAGCGGACGCGCGGTGAGGAGGCGCTGCGGCGGAGCGAAGCCTACCTAGCCGAGGCGCAACGGCTGAGCCTGACGGGGAGCTTTGGATGGAAGGTGGAAAGCGGGGAGATTTTCTGGTCCAACGAAACGTATCGATTGCTGGAAGTTGAGCGGGGAACAAAGCCGAGCCTGGATTTGGTTTTCCAGCGCGTGCCGCCGGAGGAAGCAGACTGGGTGAGACATGTTCTGGACCAGGCCATACGGGACGGCGCCGACCTGGATTTTCAACATCGGCTGCTGCTGCCAAGCGGGGCTGTCAAACAGGTGCACGTCGTGGCGCGCCCGACGAAAGACGGCACCGGGAAGATTGAATATTTTGGCGCGGTCATGGATGTGACGCATCGCGCGGTCGCGAATGCGGCGTTGAGGGCTTCGGAGCAACTGGCGCGCGGACAATGGGTGTCGTTGGCGCGCACGCTGGACGCGCTGTCGATGGAATCGGCGCCGGACCGGCTTGTGGAACACGTGCTGCGGACCATTGCTGGGCAACTTGGCGCCCATAGCGTCAGCGTTTGGCGGCGGGACGGATCGAGCGGAACGCTTAAGTTTGAATGCGCGTTTGAGGGCGGACGGCTGGTGACGAAATCGGAAAAGACGGCGGCGAATGTTCCGCCGTTGCGAATCGAGGAGGTGTGGCCGTGGCCGGAGGTGTTCCGGACCGGCAAAGCGACAGTGCTGGAGGATATACGGACGGGGCCGCCGTTTCTGTGGCGCGAGCATTTGATAGGCCTTGGGATTGTGACGGTGCTTGTGGCGCCGATGCTGGTGTCGGGGCGGCTGGCGGGGATGATTGGGATTCGCTTTACAGAAAAGCGCGCGGTGCAGGCGCAGGAGCTGGAGCTGGCGCAGGCTCTGGCGAACCAGGCGATGCTCGCGATCCAATTGACGCGGTTGTCGGCGCAAAGCCGCCAGGCGGCGGTGGTGGCGGAGCGCAACCGGTTGGCGCGGGAAATTCATGACACGCTCGCGCAAGGTTTGACTGGGATTATTTTGCAATTGGAGGCGACGGAAGATGCGCTGACGCGGGGCCTTGGGTCGGAAGCCGGTCAACATCTGCAGCGGGCGGGGAAACTGGCGCGGGAAGCGCTGGGCGAAGCGCGACGATCCGTGCAGGCGCTCCGCCCGCAGGCGCTGGAAAGGCAGGATTTGTGCGGCGCGATGGAAACAATGCTCGAGACAATGACGCCGGGCACGGGGTTAAAGGCCGAACTCATCGTGAACGGGGAGCGGCGCACGCTGCCCGATGAATTCGAGGACAACCTGCTGCGCATCGCGCAGGAAGGGCTGACCAATGCGATCCGCTACGCGCGCGCGACGCTTTTTCGCGCGCGGCTCGCGTTTGACAAGGCGGAAGTCAGGCTTGAGTTAAGCGACGACGGATGCGGTTTTGATCCGAGCCGGAAGTCAGATGGATTTGGGTTGATTGGGATCCGCGAGCGCGTCGAGGGCATGGGCGGAAAGATGAGCGTGCAGACCGGCCCGGGACGCGGCGCCGCCATACTGATTGCGCTGCCTGGAGCGATTGACCATTCTAAAAGGGTCGTATGAATCGAGCGAGAAACAGGGGCGATGTGAAGATTCGGGCGTTGATCGCGGATGATCACGTGACGGTGCTGGAAGGATTGGCGGCGATCATCGGGCGGCAGCCGGACATGGCGGTGGTCGCCCAGGCGGTGGACGGGCGGGAAGCGGTGGCGCTGTGGCAGGAACACCGGCCGGATGTGGCGCTGCTGGATTTGAGAATGCCGATACTGGATGGCGTGGGAGCAATCGGAAGCATCCGGCAGGAAGACGCTTTGGCCAAGGTTATCGTCTTGACAACATTCGATTCCGACAACGAGATTTACCGGGCGATCAAGGCGGGAGCCAAGGCGTATCTGCTGAAGGACGCGCGGCGCGAGGAATTGTTGGATTGCATCCGGCGGGTCCACGCGGGGGAGACGTGCCTTCCGGCGACGCTGGCGGCAAAGCTGGTGACGGGCGTGAGCAATGACGCGCTGACGGGGCGAGAGCAGGATGTGTTGCGCCTGCTGGCGCTCGGCCGGAGCAACAAGGAAATAGGCGCGAATCTCCAAATTAGCGAAACGACTGTCAAGTCTCATTTTCGGAGCATCTTCGCCAAACTCGACGTGCTCAGCCGCACGGAGGCCATCGCCGTCGCCAGCCGGCGCGGTTTGGTGCAGTTGTAGGGTTGAACGGCCTCGTCCAAAGGAAGGAGCCAGACTCCCTTCGCATGGTCACTAGCTTGGGATCGGTTTTGACGCCATAATAAGGGCTGCGATTTTCAATTCTCGAGAGGCCGACGTAATAGAGGGCGGATGTTGTCTGCATCGGTAATATCTCCCATGGCGCGAGCGCTGCCGGAACTGGTTCCGGTCGTCCCATTACGATGGCCGGAAAGGGTGGTCATGGAAGACGTCGTATTTGAGCAGACGGTGGAACGTGAAACGCGGCCCCGCACGGCAGATCTCGCCGATTGGAGCGAGGCGTCGCTAATAGCCGCCGTGCGGGAGGAGCCGCCGAACGAGCAGGCGCTGGACGTGTTGGTGGAGCGGCATTGGAAGCCGTTATACGCGCGGTGCGAGATGCTGACATTGGACCGGCACAAGGCATTTGACCTCGCGCAGGACGCCTGGCGGAGAATTCTTCGGGCGCGCCGCACTCTCAAGCCGGACGGGAATCTCGGGGGTTACCTGAACATGACGGCGACCAATCTTTGGCGCGATAAGCTTCGGTCGGCGCGGCGGGCCGGGCCGCTTGCGGAGAACCGGATGCTGTCGCTGGACGCGCCGTCACCGGGCGAGGATGGAGAATCGATCGGCCTTGCCGAGGCCATTCCCGACTTGAACAGTTTGGATGAGGACGGAAAAACGCGGCTGAGATTGGACATCGACCGCGCGTTGTCGCAATTGACGCCGCTTTTGCGCGATGTGCTGGTGTCCCGGTACGTCATGGGCGAATCCTGCGCGGAAATGGGGAGGCGCTACAGGCGGACCGAGCAAACGGTCAGCGGGTGGGTGCGGGAGGCGGCCCGAATCATGAGGACGCATCTTGCCGATGCAGTTCCCGCGCAGAATCAAAGTATTGACTGATGACGATGCAACCAAATGTTGGACAATTATTGCGCTGGCGACTGGCGCTTTCCGAAGCAGAAGCGCCCGAAGCGCCCACGGCGGCCAGTTTGCTGGCCATCCCGCGCCCATGGTGGGAACTTTGGCCCGAACGATTCCGCGACTGCGTGGACAGGCTATCGCAGATCCAGGTGAATCATGCGTTTGCCATGGCGGATCCGAGCCGGGCAAACCCGGGCGGATACCTTGTGCCATGTGTGTTGGAAAACGGCGCTGAACAGAAAGAGGTCCACGCGCGAATTCTTTATTTCGACGTGCGTAAATCTCAACTGCGGCTGCGCTTTGCGTTGGAGAATCCGGGGGAGAAGGCAGGTGATTCGTTGGAATTGACATTTGTGTCCGAGGGAGCTGAACATCCGTTGTGCGCCGCTCGCGCCGAGCGATCCCTGGACGATGAATACCACCTTGAGGTGGAATTGCCTGGCGGGATTGCCGCGCAGTGGAAGCATTTGAAAGTCACGGATCGGATGCCGTTCCGCTTTATTCTTCGCCCCATTTCCGGCGGGGAGTGATAGCGGGCGCCAAACCTCGCAGATTATGACGCGCTTTGTTTGGTTTTGGACATTTTGGCACTGGAGCAAAGAAGGCTTCAAGCAAGGGGCCTTGCTGCGCGCTCCGCTTCATGGCGTTGCGAGCCACTGGGACGAGTGGCTCCGCCACGAGGCGACCGAGCGCGAACGGGCGTTGATCGAGGAGGCTGGCGCCGCAGAGGCCGATCAGCGCGAGTTCATCCGCTGGCTGGCAAAAGAATGGGCTCCGGAGGCCGGCTATCGAGCGAACCGGGTCGTGGTGCGCTTTGTCCTCGGCCAATTGGCGGGCGTGCAACCATTTGCCCGGTGGCGGGCGTTGGAGCAATTCAGGGAAGGCTACGGAGTCGGGGGAATATCCGCAGTGGTGCTTGCTGAAGGGAGCGCCGGGACACCGGGGGACGTTCGACTGATCGAGGCGCTGGCGTTGCCGTCGGACGCGACGGGGCAGACGGTGGTCACGGAAGATTTTCACATTGACGCAGTCGATGTGGAGATTCCGCGGCGGGCCGCCGGGGAGGCGCTGCGCGGCAGAGGTCTTGTGGCGTTCCTTGCGTTATGGGTTGGGTGCGGGCGGCGCCCCTATCCAGTGTGGCTCAGGGGAGTATTGGGGGCCGGCTGGTTTGGTGTGGCGGGCTTGATTTTATATTTGACTTTTGGCCCTGATCCGGGCAGCCGTCTCGCGCCTTTCGCCGCAGTTCTAACCTCGCTTGCTCTTGTCCTGATCGCGGTCGGGGTGACGACGGCAGGAGTCCAAATCTATCAGTGCTGGCGGGGTGGCGGACGGCTGGCGGAGACTCTTGAAAAGAGCCAACTGCGGCTGCGGATGAAGGGCGGGCTGATGGTCAAAGGCGGATCGGCGGGGCTGGCATTCTGCCTGAGTTCGATGCTGGCGATTTCGCGCGCCGCCGGACGCCAGACAGGGTCATGGCTTTGGGATCGTTTCTTCCGCGAGCTTCGCGCGAAGAACGGCGGTTGGGTGGCGACGGGCGTTGTGACGAGCGCGGCGCAACTAAAGTCCGTCGTCCTTGAGCCAAAATTGCGGGCCTGCCTGGCTCACCCATTTGTCAAACACATCATTATTCCGCGGCAACGGCCCGCCCTGGCGCCGGGGCTCGCCCTTCCCAGCCCGGCTGCCAAAACGCACGGCGTGGAGCCGCTCAGCGTGGCGGCGCCGCTAACGCCGAGCCTGCGGTTGGGATACGCCTCGGAGCAACACTATCTCCAATCGCACGCCTGCCGGAGCGTGGCGGCGGCGATGATGGTCATCGGCGGGTTTGTCAGCCGCTGGCAAATGGCGGTGAATGTCATCGCCATTGCGTCCATAAGCGCCCTGCTCTTCTCGGCGGGCGACCTCGCCAGCGTCCTCTTTCCACCGCGCGCGCCTTTCGCGGTCGCTCCAGCCTCGCCTTCGACGGCGTCGGTTTGGGTAAGCCTGGACACGCGGTCGCCGGAGCGATTTCAAGTTGCGATGGAATCCAGCTACTGGGCCAATCGCCGCACGGAAGTGGCGGCGCATCGGGGGGATCATCCGTCGGTGCGGGCGGAAATAGCGTTGCAACGGCTGGCCAGCCCAAGTTCGTACGATCCGGTGGACGCAACGTTCTGGATTGAGCGGCGGAACCAGTTTCTAGGGCGCGAATTCGAGGCGGGTGAGCGAGTGGGATGCTATTCGCTGCGGTATTTGCGCAACCTCGGTTATGAATGACGCGCTGCCGCGCCGCGTGGAGGCATACGTTTGGGCGGGGCTTTTTGCATTTGTATTATTTGTATTGACTGGCTGCGGCGATCCCAATTCGGTCCGCGTTCAATTGCGCAGCGGACTGGCGCCCGATAACCCCGCTACGGTGCGCGAAATCCAGGCGCAGGTGGCCGGGCCGCTGGACGATTTGCGGTACAAATGGTTCGCTGTCGCCGGGCAGTGCGAGCCTCAGGAGTCGCAAAAGCCCCAGACGCTGTTCCGTTTTGCCGAAGGCGTGCGAGTCGACGAGGTGACGGTGGAAGTGTGGCGCAAAGACAAGCGCGTGGCGGAAAGCCAGCTCAAGGTGAAGTTCGATGACGGGGCTGGCGAATCAGAGGGGCGCACGGGAGCCGGGATACAGATTCTCATCACCAACATTCCGCCGGCAGAACTTGGTGGTCCGAATTCACGCTCCGACATCGCCGGGTTGGTCCAGGGCGCGACGAATACCCACTATGGCATTGTCCTTTACACGCGCGCCTTTGGCGCGTGGTATATTCAGCCCGTGTCGCAGATGGTCCACCCCCTTCAGGACAATTTCACATGGGAGAGTTGGACGCACACGGGGTCGAAGTACGCAGCGGTTCTTGTGCAGGCGGGCTACGAGCCGATGGACAAATTGGATATGTTGCCGGAAGTCAAAGGCGCGGTGCTTTCGTGCGCCATTGTGGACGGTATTGTGGGCGACCAAAAGGCGCCAACGAACACAGTCAAGTAGCCGCGTTTTCAGTTTTTCTCCCAACGGCGTAAGGGATAACAACGAGACTTTGGGCGGCGATCCGCTTCTCCCCGCGAATTCGCGTCGCCGCCCCGGTCTCAAAACGTTGTCCGACGCAATTTCAGCCAACCGCCCGGCGCGGAAACATAAGAATGAGAGGAGCCATGCAAGCGCGCGAAAACAAAACTGGAAACACGATCACCACCAAAGACGGCGCTCAGATATATTACAAGGATTGGGGGAGCGGCCCACCGGTTGTCTTCAGCCACGGCTGGCCGCTGAGCGCCGATGCGTTTGAGGACCAGATGTTCTTTCTATCGGCGCACGGCTATCGGTGCATCGCGCACGACCGCCGCGGGCACGGGCGCTCCAGCCAGCCATGGAATGGAAATGACCTGGACACTTACGCGGACGACCTGGATGAATTGGTCGAGAAGCTGGATTTAAAAGGAGCAACGTTCGTCGGACATTCCACGGGCGGGGGCGAGGTGGTTCGGTACTTTGGGCGGCACGGAACCAAGCGCGCGGCCAAAGCGGTGTTGATTGGCGCCATACCGCCGTTGCTGCTGAAGACTCCCGGCAACCCGAATGGCGCGCCGATGGAGGTGTTTGAGCAACTCCGCGCGGCCGTGGCGGCGGATCGCTCGCAATTCTGGAAAGATCTTAGCTACCCCTTTTACGGCTACAACCGCCCCGGAGCAAAAGTGTCCGAAGGGGTCCGGGAATCGTTTTGGCTGCAGGGCATGATGGCGGGAATGCCGGCGTCGTATTATTGCATCAAGGCGTTTTCCGAAACGGACCTCACAGAAGATCTGAAGAAAATCGACATCCCGACGCTGATTTTGCACGGCGACGACGACCAGATTGTGCCGATCGGCATCACGGCGGAGGTGTCCGTTAAGATCATTAAGAACGCGACGTTGAAGGTCCACAAAGGCGCGCCACACGGGATGTGCACGACATTGAAAGACGAGATCAACGCGGATCTCCTGGAATTCCTTAAATCCTGACGACGCCCACGGCGGGATAGTGTTGCTCGGGTTCCAAGTTAAAAATAAAAACTGTATGGCGAATTATCACAAACTCTACACACCGCAAGACAGCGCGATTGTGTTCATCGATCACCAACCGCAAATGACCTTTGGGGTGGCGAGCATCGACCGCGCGATGCTGATTAACAACGTCACACTCATGGCCAAGGTAGCACGCGAGTTCGGCGTGCCCGCCGTTCTGACAGCGGTGGAGACGGAGGGATTCTCGGGCTACGTCTGGCCGCAACTGTTAGATGTTTTTCCGGACCAACCGGTCATCGAACGCACGTCCATGAATTCCTGGGATGACGAGGGCTTTCGCAAGGCGGTCGAGGCGACCGGACGCAAGAATATTATTATGACCGGCTTGTGGACGGAGGTCTGTGTGACCTGGCCGACAATCGAGATGATCGGGGCGGGCTACAATGTCTACGTGGTTGAGGATTGCTGCGGCGCGACGTCGCCGGCGGCGCAGGAAGCGGGTCTTTCACGAATGGTTCAAGCGGGGGCAGTGCGTCTGACCGCGGTTGCCGCGTTGCTCGAATGGCAGCGCGACTGGAAAAACAAGGAACACTATAACGCGCTCATGGGCTTGCTCAAGCAACAGGCCGGCGCCTACGGCGTGGGTGTGGAATACGCCTACACAATGGTGCATCACGCCCCGCAATCGGCGCAAAAGCCACAAGTCGTTCCCAAGAAGGCCCATTGAACGCGACACGGGCCATAATGAAACGCTCGCTCATCGGACTTGGCGTTGCGCTCGCGGCGCTGGCTTCGGGGCCAGCCATCGCGGACACCGGCGAGGCTCCCGGGGAGCATATATTATGACGATTGAAGCTTACCAGAACGTGGTCGTAGGCAGCGGCGAGCCGGGCAAGTTCATCGCCTGGACGCTGGCAAAGCTGGGACAGAAGACGGCGGTTGTCGAGCGGTGCCTGATTGGCGGCTCGTGTCCGAACATCGCGTGTTTGCCGAGCAAGAATGTCATTCACAGCGCGAAGGTGTTTTCGCTGCTGGGGCATGCGGCTGAATTTGGCGCCGTGACCGGTCCGGTGAAGGCGGACATCGCGCGCGTGCATGAGCGCAAAAAAGAAATGATTGACGGGTTGATCCAGCTTCATCTGGGATTTTACAAATCCAGCGGCGCGGAGCTCATCATGGGAGAGGCCCGATTCACCGAATCGAAAACGCTGCAAGTCACGTTAAACAACGGCGGCGAGCGGACGCTCCGGGGGGAGCGGGTTTTTCTGGATGTCGGCAGCCGGGCCAGCATTCCGAACACTCCGGGGCTCGTGGAGGCCGCGCCGATGACGCACGTCGACGCGTTGAATCTTCAACGTCTGCCGGAGCACCTGGTCATCCTCGGCGGCGGTTATGTGGGCTTGGAGTTCGCCCAGGCCATGCGGCGGTTCGGCAGCCGGGTGACAATTCTAAGCCGGGGCCGCCAGCTTCTGGACCGCGAGGACGCCGACTCGGCGGACGCGCTTCTGCAATTGATGAAGGACGAGGGGATCAACGTCCTGTTGAACGCGGAGTTGGAAGAGGTGTCCGGGCGATCCGGCAATAGCGTGAAAATCCACGCGCGAAGCGCCGGCGCGACGCACTCCATAGGCGCTTCGGACATTCTTGTCGCCACGGGCCGGACGCCCAACACAGCGGGTTTGGGGACGGAAAAGGCCGGGGTGTCGCTGGAGGCGCGCGGCTATATTCAAGTCAACGATAAATTGGAGACGACGGCGCCCGGCGTCTGGGCGATGGGCGAATGCGCGGGCAGCCCGCAGTTCACGCACGCGGCGTTCGACGATTTCCGGGTCGTCCGCGACAATCTCGCGGGCAAGAGCCGCACGACGCGCAACCGCCTCATCCCGTATTGCCTGTTCACCGATCCGGAATTGGCGCGCGTGGGACTGCACGAACACGAGGCGCAGGCCAAAGGCATTGCCTATCGGTTGGCGAAGATTCCAATGAGCGCCGTGCTGCGCACCCGGACGCTATCCGAGACGCGCGGTTTCATGAAGGCGCTGGTCGGCGAGGATGATCGCGTCCTGGGCTTCACTGCATTTGGCGTTCAGGCCGGCGAAGCAATGGCCGCCGTGCAGACGGCGATGCTCGGGGGCCTGTCCCATGCGATTCTGCGCGACGCCATTTTCACGCACCCAACAATCGCTGAAGGCCTCGGAGCGCTGTTCAGCGCCGTTCCACCGCTTAAAGAGGCATAACGAGTCAATATGAAATCCGAACTTTTCTATCTACGCATTCACCAATTCGACGGAAGCATCGAGTCCTTTGTCCTGGACGATCCAGCGGCGGCGAAAACGTTCTGCCAAAAAATCGAGCCGGCGCGGCTTTTTACGCAAAGCCGGATTGTGGTCGCAGGCGAGAGTTACAAATCGGTGTTTGTCGCCTCGCGAGCGCTGCGCGTGGACTTTGTTCATAGCGAGATCAAACCGTGGCAGTTTCCGGGCGGCTACCTGGACATAGTGGACCTCACCGAAGAGGAGTTCCGCAAACACGCCCACCTGGATGAGCCGGAACTGATGGTCAAGCGCGCAAATGGGGCGTCGGTGGGCGATCTTCTGGTGTCGTTTCTTGAACTGCGGATGGTGGGCGGCGTGCGCTACTTTGTGATGGCTGAGTTCCCGGTCAGACTGCCGGCGGAGAACCAGTCGTTCATCCGCTTTTTGCTCTCCGGCGGGGCCTTTCATATCCGGCTTGCGTGCGGCGGCATCGGGATCGTCAACCTGGCCAACCTTGTCAGCTATACGGTGTATCCGGGCGTCAAGGAGGCGCCCGGCGACACCTGGCTGGGCGAACGCATTGCGGCTCCGAAATGAAAGCAGGCGCGGAAAAACCGTCGTCCAAATCATTTTATGAAATCGAAACTACATAAAACGCAAAACGACCTCGCCGAGAGCGTGCGTCAAAAATCGGTCAATCTGCTTAACGCGCGACTGGCCGACGTGATTGATCTCGGCCTGCAAGTCAAACAAGCGCACTGGAATGTCAAGGGGCCGCACTTCATCGGCTTGCACGAATTATTTGACAAAGTAGCCGAGGAGATTGAGGAGCATATCGACGACATTGCGGAACGCGGCGTCCAGTTGGGCGGCGTGGCTCTGGGCACAGTCCAAGTCGTTTCAAAGGCAACTTCCCTCGCGCCGTATCCGTTGGACATCGCGTCCGGCAAGGCGCACGTCGCGGCGTTGTCCGCGGCGCTGGCCAAATTCGCCGCCGCGGCGCGCGCGGCCATCGACACTGCCGCGGATTTCGGAGACGCCGACACTTCGGACTTGTTCACCGGGGTGTCGCGCGGGGTGGACAAAGTGTTGTGGATGGTGGAAGCGCACGGACAAAGCGATGAGTGAGGCGCGTCAATTCCTCATCAACCACGGAGCGCCGGTCCTGTTTCTGACGGTGCTGGTGGAGCAGATTGGGCTGCCATTGCCGGCTTTCCCGTGGCTGCTTGCGGCAGGCGCGCTTTCGGCGGTCGGGAAAGTGAATATTGCGGCGGCGATAGCGGTGACGTTGGCAGCGTGCCTTCTAGCGGACGGAGTCTGGTTTTACCTCGGGCGCTTCCGCGGCGCCCAGGTCCTGAACCTGCTTTGCCGCATTTCGCTGGAGCCGGATTCCTGCGTGCGGCGGACACAGAACCTGTTTACGAAGTACGGGTGGCGCGGGATCATCGTGGCAAAATTTGTGCCCGGCTTGAGCACGGTGACCCCGCCGCTGGCGGGCATGTCCAACCTCGGGGCGGGGCGCTTCTTTCTGATCGACAGCGGCGGGTCGCTGCTTTACGGCGGATCGTTTCTGTGCCTTGGCTACTTTTTTAGCAGTCAAATACAACAGATCGGCGCCGCCCTGGCCGGCATCGGGAGCAGCGCGCTATGCCTGGTGGTTGGGGCCGCCGCGGCGTATATCGCCTTCAAATACTGGCAGCGCAAACGGCTTCTGGACGAGTTGCGGATGGCCCGCATCAGCGTGGCGGACTTGCGCCGGATGCTCGACGCCGGGGAGAACGTGGCGATCCTGGACATGCGATCGGCGGCCGAATTCGCCAGCAACGCGGGCATCGAGGGAGCGCTTCATCTGACCATCGACGACGTCAAGGCGGGCCATTACGAAATTCCGCGGGACCGGGAAGTGGTTGTTTATTGTTCATGCCCCAACGAAGTGACGGCTGCGCGAGTGGCGCTGCTGCTGCGCCGCAACGGCTTCACCAATGTGCGCCCGCTGCTGGGCGGCATTGATGCATGGCGCGAAGAGGCGCTCAACCCATCGACAAAAGGAAAAGCAATATGATGCCAAATCGGTTTGACAACAAAATCATACTCGTGACCGGCGGCAACAGCGGCATTGGCCTTGCCGCCGCGCGGCGCCTGCTGGCGGAGGGAGCCAGGGTCATCATCACCGGACGCAACCGCCAAACGTTGGATCGCGCCGCGAGCGAGCTGGGCAAGAACGCCCAGGCCGTGGCGGCGGACATCAGCCGGCTGCCGGAAATCGACGCGCTTTACGAGCAAATCAAAGAGATATATGGCCGGCTCGACGGCATTTTCGCCAACGCCGGCTTTGCGCCAACGGTTCCCATCGAGAAGGTGACCGAGGCGGATTTTGACGCGGTGTTCGACGCCAACGTCAAAGGGACGTTTTTTACGGTGCAGAAGGCGATTGCGCTGCTGTCGAAAGGCGCGGCGATTGTCCTGAACGCGTCGGTGGCGGGCATCAAAGGAACGCCGCAATTCGGGGTCTACGGGGCGACCAAGGCGGCGGTGCGGTGCCTGGCGCGGGGGCTGTCGGCGGCGCTGGTGGAGAGGGGAATCCGCGTCAACGCCGTCAGCCCCGGGCCGATTGAGACGCCGATTTTTGACGGGATGGACGCGAAAATGATCGAGGCGTTCAAGGAGGCCAATCCGTCAAAGCGGTTTGGGCGCCCCGAGGAGATCGCCGCCGCCGTGGCGTATCTGCTGGCTGAGGAATCGGCTTACGTGGTGGGGGCGGAATTATTTGTTGACGGGGTCATGACGCAGCTATGAAGACGCGCGCAGCCCGACGCCTGTATCACATCTGCATCGCGGCAGCCGTTTTGGTTTTCGCGGCCGCAATGATCGGGATTTTGCACGAAGTGCCGGCGGGCCAGCGCAAGGAAGGCGTGAAAGGGGCGGCGCTAGCGTTGACTGTGATCGCGATTGGACTGACTGCGCTTTATCGCATCGGCCGGGCGATGGACCGCGAGGAGCGTGAGGAGGAAGCGCGCGAAGCCGGAAAGGAACTTAATGAGAGCCAAACTTAACCCACGATTCATCATGAGCCTCGCCGCCGCGGCGCTGGCGTGGACGGGATGCAAGCAAAAGCCGCCGGCTGCGCCGCCGCCGCCGACGGTGGAGGTCGTGACCGTATCGCAAGCCAACGTGCCGATTTATCACAATTGGGTCGGAACCACGGAGGGATTGGTAAACGCGGAAATTCGGGCGCAGGTCACGGGCTACCTTTTGACGCAGGATTACAAGGAAGGCAACCCGATCAAAAAGGGCGATTTGTTATTTCAAATCGACCCGCGTCCGTTCCAGGCGGTGCTGGACGAGGCCAAAGGCATGCTGGCCCAGGCAGAAGCGCGGCTTGGCAAAACGGAGCTGGACGTCAAACGCTACGCGCCGCTTGTCAAAGAAAAGGCCATCAGCCAGGAGGAATACGATGACGCCGTCCAGGCCGACCTGGAAGCCAAGGCGGCGGTGGTTTCCGCGCAGGCCCAGGTCGAGCAGGCCGAAGTCAACCTGGGTTTCACGAAAATCACGTCTCCCATTGACGGCATCGCGAGCATCGCCAGGGCGCAGATCGGCAACCTGGTGGGGCCGGCTTCGGGCGAATTAACGACCGTGTCCACCATTGACCCCATCAAGGTCTATTACAGCGTGCCGGAGCAGGCCTACATCAACTTCACCAAGTTGTTTGCAGGCGAAAGCGACCGCAACCAGAGGCTTCAACAACTGGAAATCCAATTGCTGCTTTCCGATGGCTCAATCTATCCCCTGCCGGGCAAAATCTACGCCGCGGACCGCCAGATCAGCCCCACGACCGGAGCGTTGAGACTGGAAGCGCTTTTCCCCAACCCCAACCGTTCGCTTCGCCCCGGCCAATTCGCCCGTGTGCGGTTAAAGTTCGACGTGAGTGAAGGGGCATTGCTCGTGCCGCAGCGGGCGGTATCGGAACTGCAGGGCAGTTACCAGGTCGACGTTGTGGACGCCTCCAACAAAGTCCACATCCAGCCCGTGCATGTGGGCGAGCGAGCGGGACAGATGTGGGTCATCCAACAAGGGCTTCATCGTGGAGACCGCATCATCGTCGAAGGGATCCAGAAAGTGCGCGACGGCATGGTCGTCGGCACAACGAATTTCGCGGCGGGCTCATTGGCCAACCTGGCCGAGCCGCCACCGGGAAGCTAGGCCTATGTCCAAATTCTTCATTAACCGGCCAATCGTCGCGATGGTGATTTCGATCATCATGGTCATCATTGGGCTGGTAACGATGGTCAAGCTGCCGATCGCGCAATTCCCCAAGGTCGTGCCGCCGGAGATTTTCATCCAGGCAGATTACGTCGGCGCCGACGCGCAGACCATCGAGCAGGCCGTCGCCACGCCGATCGAACAACAGATGAGCGGCGTGGACAACATGAACTACATGTACTCGGTCAATGCAAACAACGGCCTAATGCGGTTGTTTGTAAACTTCGATCTGGCGACAGATGCGAACATCGACCAGGTTTTGACCCAGTTACGCTACTCCCAGGCGCAATCGCAATTGCCTCCCGACGTGCAGAATTACGGGGTCACGGTCCAGAAGTCGCTCTCCGCGCCATTCATGATACTGTCGCTCAATTCCCCGAATGGCACGCGCGGAGCCGAGTTTCTGGCCAACTACGCCTATATCAATTTGAATGACCCGTTGAGCCGGGTGGTGGGCGTTTCCTCGGTGACGATTTTCGGCGCCGGGCAGTACGCCATGCGGATTTGGGTCAAGCCGGACCAACTGGCCAAACTCAACATCACGGTTCCTGAGATCATCAAGGCGGTTAATGCGCAAAATGCCGTCAATCCAGCCGGAAAAATTGGCGGGCGTCCGACGCCGCCCGGCCAGGAATTCACTTACACGGTTCTGGCCCAAGGCCGGCTCAAGACAGAGGATGAGTTTGGAAACATCATACTGCGCGCCACGCCGGATGGGGCGATTGTCCACTTGCGGGACGTGGCTCGCATCGAACTAAGCGCCTCAGACTATGACATCGCGGGCCGCTTCGGTGGCAAACCCTCAGCCATTCTGGCTTTGTTTCAACTTCCCGGTTCCAATGCCATCGAAGCCGCCAAGGGCGTCAAAAAGCTGATGGAAGAACTCAAGAATCGCTTTCCGTCTGACGTCGCCTACAACATCCCGATCGACACCACCAAGTCGGTGACCGAAGGGATTCGAGAAATCGGCCTGACATTTTGGGAGGCGCTGGGACTGGTCATGCTGGTGGTTTTTATTTTCCTGCAAGGCTGGCGGGCGGCCTTGATCCCATTATTCGCGGTGCCGGTGTCGCTGGTAGGGACCTTCGCGGTCTTTCCATTGTTGGGTTTCTCGATCAATACTCTGTCACTTTTTGGCCTGGTTCTGGCCATCGGGCTGGTGGTGGATGATGCCATTGTGGTGGTCGAAGCGGTCGAACACCACATTGGGGAAGGGATGTCGCCCAAGGATGCGACACTAAAAGCAATGGAGGAAGTTTCCGGTCCGGTGGTTGCCATCGCGTTAATCCTATCGGCTGTATTTCTGCCGACGGTATTTATTCCGGGCATCACGGGCCGGCTCTATCAGCAATTTGCCGTGACGATTGCGATTTCGGTGCTCCTCTCGGCCTTCAACGCGCTGACACTAAGTCCGGCTTTGTCGGCGCTGCTGCTTCGGCCAAAGCAAAAGGCGAGCGGTCCGCTAGCGTGGTTCTTTGACGTTTTCAATCATGGCTATGGACGGCTGACCGATGGATATGTGGGACTTTGCCGAGGTCTGATCCGGAAGTCCACGTTCGCCATGTTGTTCCTTGGCTTGGTGGCGGTGGGCGCGGGTTGGTTTGGCAAAACGCTCCCAACTGGCTTTCTGCCTGAAGAAGACCAAGGGTATCTCTACGTCAACGTGCAGCTTCCCTTTGCTTCATCGATGGATCGCACCTTGGGCGTTTGCAAGCAGGTTGAAGACATAGCGATGTCCACGCCGGGGGTCGAGAGTTGCACGACAGTTGCTGGATTCACTCTATTGAGTTTCACGCGCAACACCTACTCTGCCACTCTTTGGGTGAGCTTAAAGGACTGGGACAAACGCACCAAGCCGGAGGAGAGTTATCAAGCGATCAAAGCCAGCCTGGCCAGGAGGCTTTCCCGCATTCCTGCTGCAATTGCCTTCGCGTTCCCGCCGCCCGCCATCGCCGGTGTTGGGACTGCCGGCGGATTCACGATGGTTCTAGAGGATCGGAGCGGACAAGACGTTGCCTTTCTCGCCAAGAACGTCGCCAAGTATTTAGAGGCGGCGCGAAAACGTCCGGAGATCGCCAGCATCAATACGACGCTGTTGCCGTCGGTGCCGCAACTTTATGTGGATGTGGATCGAGAACGAGTGTTCAAGCAAGGAGTGGACCTCGCGGAGGTGTATAAGACGCTGCAGACGTTTATGGGCGGCTATTTCGTCAATTATTTCAACCGCTTTGGCCGGCAGTGGCAAGTCTACGTTGAAGCCGAAGGCGAATATCGCACACGCGCCGAGAATCTGGGCCTGTTTTACGTGCGCAATCAATATGGCGAATCCATTCCCATGTCGGCTCTCACATCCACGAAGGCGATTTCCGGGCCGGAATTCACGATGCGCTACAATCTTTATCGTTCCGCGCAGGTCAACGGCTCGGCGGCGCCCGGCTACAGTTCCGCGCAAGCCACGAAAGCGCTGGAGGAAGTCTTCGCCCAGACCATGCCACCGGAAATGGGATTTGATTATATCGGCATGTCTTACCAGGAACAGAAAGCGGCCCAGGGGGTTTCGCCGGCGGCGATTTTTGCGCTGTCGTTTCTTTTCGTATTCTTGATTCTGGCCGCGCTGTATGAGAGCTGGACGCTGCCGTTCAGCGTTTTGCTGGGAACCCCCATAGCTGTGTTCGGCGCTTTCGCGGCGCTCCTGTCGCGGCAAATGGTCAACAATGTTTTTGCGCAAATTGGATTGGTGATGCTCATCGGACTGGCGGCCAAAAACGCCATTCTCATCGTTGAATTTGCCAGGCTGGAATATGAGAAAGGCAAACCGCTGATCGATGCGACGCTCACGGGCGCCCGCCTTCGCTTGCGTCCGATTTTGATGACGTCCTTCGCCTTTATTTGCGGCTCGCTGCCGTTGTGGTTCGCCAGCGGGGCCGGAGCTGTTTCGCGCCGCATTCTTGGGACGGTTGTCGTCGGCGGGATGCTGGCGGCCACATGCATCGCCGTGTGTTTGATTCCGGTGACATTTTATGTCGTCGAGAGGCTGGCGGCGCGGCGGCTGAGTCCGGCGCTGAAACCGGCGGCGGCAATGGGAGCCGTGGCGCTGGCGTTATTGGGAGCGATACTGTTCTCCGGCTGCGCGATGGGTCCAAATTACAAGCGGCCCGCGGTCGATTCGCCGTCCGGCTTTCGCGGCGACAGCCAGGCGGCCACGAATTCGTTTGGCGATCTGGAATGGTGGCGGGTTTATCAGGACAACGTTTTGCAGGGGCTGATCCGCGAAGCGTTCACGAACAATTACGACCTTCGCATCGCCATGGCGCGGGTGGAGCAGGCTCGCGCGATCGCCATGCAGGCGCGGTCGCAGTTCGTCCCAAGCGTCAACTACAACGGCGTCGTCAGCAGTGGCCGGAACGATTTGTTCGGCTCGCCCTTTCCCAACAGCGGCGGGACCGTCTCCAGCGCGGCAACGACTCTGAATGCGTTCTGGGAAGTTGATTTGTGGGGCCGAGTCCGCCGCCTCAACGAGGCCGCCCGCGCGGACCTTCTGGCCTCCGAAGAGGCGCGCCGCGGAGTGCGCCTGAGTCTTCTGAGCGAAGTGGCAATCGACTACTTCCGCCTTCTGGAATTGGACCAGGAATTAGACATTGCCGCCCGGACGACCAATTCGTTCGCCGACAGCCTGAAGATATTCAGCCAGCGCCTTGAAGGCGGCACGGCGTCCGCGCTGGAGACCTCGCGCGCTGAAGCCGCGCTCGCCGACGCTGCGGCGGCGACCCCATCCATCCTGGAGGAAATCGCGACGACGGAGGATGAACTCAGCGTGTTGCTGGGGCGAAATCCGGGGGCGATAGCCCGCAATGGCGCCGCCTTTTCGATGCTCATGCCACAGGCGCCGGCGGGATTGCCATCGTCGTTGCTGGAGCGCCGGCCCGACGTGCGCGAAGCGGAAGATCAACTGCACGCCGCCACGGCGCGCATCGGCCAGTCGGTCGCGGATTTTTTTCCGGTGATAGGATTGACAGCGCTTCTGGGAAAGGTGAGTCCGGAGCTTTCCGCATATACCCTTGGCGGCGCCAATGCCTGGGGCGTCGCGGCGGAGGCAAGCGGCCCGCTTTTCCAGGGCGGACGGCTGGTCGGTCAATATCGCCAGGCCAAGGCTGTGCGCGAGGAGGCGCTGCTGCAGTTTCGGCAATCGGTGTTGAATGCGTTCCGCGATGTCTCCGACGCGCTGATTTCGCGCGACCGGCTGGCGGAGATACGCGAGCAACAGGCGCGGGAAGTCAACGCCCTTCAGACGGCGGTTTTCGTGTCAACCAAACGGTATCTTGCCGGCAAAGCCAGTTACTACGAAGTGCTCGAAGCGCAGCAGCAGCTTTTTCCCGCGCAGCTTAACCTCGCCCGAACGGAGCGCGACCAGTTCCTGGTGTTGATCGCGCTCTACAAGGCGCTCGGCGGCGGCTGGGACGAGCAATTGAAAACGAACGGAGGCGCCTGATGCCAGTTAACGCGCCAGCAACATTGCCGGTGAGTTGGGAGGTGACCCAGGGGCCAAATGCATCCGCCTTGATCACGCTGTCTGGCGAACTGGACACAACGACAACACCGCAGGCCTGGAGCGAGCTCCAGTCGGAGCTGGCGAAAAAGCGCGTATCGAAGCTGGACATTGATGTCCGGCAACTCAGCTCGTGCGACAGCGCCGGCCTGGCGTTGCTGTATCATCTCTCGATGGGCGGCATGACAGCCGGCGTAAAAGGCGATTTGATCGGATTAAGCCCCGACTTGCAGCATTTGTTCCGCAGCTTTTCCGAGGCCGACTTTCAAGCGTTGCAGGGACACGAGCCGATGTGCTCGAACCTGGCGGAGGACGTTGGGGCCGCGACGACGTCCTGGCTTTCCGATCTTCGCCAGCAGGTCGAGTTCATTGGCGAAGTGACCCTGGATATCGGCGCCGGATTGTTGCGGCCACGCCTGATGCGGTGGAAGGAAGTGGCGCGCATTTTCGAAATCGCCGGCGTCAACGCCCTGCCCATCGTTTCGCTGCTGACCTTTCTGGTCGGGATGGTGATCGCCTTCGAGTCCGCCCAACCGCTGGCGCAACTTGGCGCGCAGGTGTTCGTCGCCAATTTGCTGGGACTGGTCATGTGCCGGGAGCTGGGGCCGGTGATGGCGGCGATCATGCTGGCGGGGCGTTCGGGATCGGCTTTCGCCGCCGAACTTGGAACCATGAAGGTGAACGAAGAATTGAACGCGCTGCAAACGATGGGATTGTCGCCGGTGCAATTTCTAGTGGCGCAGCGGGTGGTCGCGGGAATTCTATTGACTCCGATTTTGACGGTTTACGCGATGTACGCCGGCTTGCTTGGCGGCATCCCGGTGCTGTTGGGGCTGGGTTTTCCGTTGCGGATGGTTCTGAAGCAAATTCAATCCGGCCTTCATTTCAGCGACCTCGCCGAGGGGGTTTCCAAGAGCATCGTTTTTGGGGCGATCGTGGCGTCGGTCAGTTGCCTGCGCGGGCTGCAAACCGGGGAAGGCCCGCGCGCGGTTGGCGAATCGACCACGCGCTCTGTCGTGAGCAGCATTTTGTTAATCATCCTGGCCGACGCGGTCTTCGCCGCGCTGACCTACACCCTGCGAAAATGAGCGCCTCGGCCACCAGCATCATTGCCGCGCGCGATCTGACGATTGGCTATGGAGAGCGCGTCGTTTTGGAGCGAATCAATTTTGAGGTCAACCGCGGAGAGGTGTTCGCGATCCTCGGCGCATCCGGCTCCGGCAAGAGCACGCTGCTCAAGCACCTGATAGGCCTCTACACGCCGATGCACGGCGACGTCCTGATTTCCGGCGAGAGCCTGTCTCAGGCCGAGGGCGACCAGCGGATGCGCATCCTCCGAAAATTTGGCGTGCTCTACCAGGGCGGCGCGCTGTTCGGATCGCTAACGACGGTGGAGAACGTGCGATTGCCGCTGGACGAGTTCACGGATCTCTCCATGACGGCAAAGGACTTGATCGCGCTATCCAAATTGCGATTGGTCGGCCTGGAAGCGGCGGCGACCAAACTGCCGGCCGACTTGAGCGGCGGCATGCAAAAACGGGCCGGCATCGCCCGCGCCATCGTGATGGATCCGTGCGTGTTGTTTCTGGACGAGCCGTCGGCCGGCCTTGATCCAATCACGTCCGCCGGGTTGGACGCGTTGATCCGGGAGCTGGCGCGCGGACTGGGCATCACGTTCGTCATGGTGACGCACGAATTGGCCAGCATTTTTGCGGTGGCGGACCGCGTGGTGGTCCTGGATCCGGAAGCGCGGGGCATAGTCGCCGAGGGCGCGCCGGCTTACCTGCGCGATCATGCCGGGCAACCGTGGGTGCGGCGATTCCTGAATCGGGAGGCGGCATGAAATCGACGATGCATCATTTTCGGATTGGCCTTTTCGTATTGACGGGGGCCGTGCTGCTAATCGGCGCGTTGTTCGCGATGGGCCTTAAGAGTTACTTCGGCGAGCGTGACGTGTTTGAGACTTACGTGCCCGGCAAAGTGGAGAACCTGTCCGTCGGCGCGCTCGTCAAGCTGCGCGGCGTGACCATCGGCAAGGTGACGTCCATCGAATTCGTCCGTTCCGAATACCCGCAATACGGGGAGCAATCCGTGCTGATCGTTTTTGAGGTCCCCAAGGGAAGCGCATGGACCGACGGCAACGTGCAGGATGCGCTTGACAAGGAAGTGGCGCGAGGCCTGCGGGCGCGCGTGCAAGGCCAGGGATTCCTCGGAGCCAGCATCATTGCGCTGGAATATGTTGATCCCAGGCTTTACCCCGTCGAGCCGGTTCCCTGGACGCCAAAGCGCTATTACATCCCGTCCGCTCCGAGCCAGATAAACCGGTTGATGTCGTCGCTCGAGAAAAGCCTTCGCCACGTCGAGGACCTCGACCTTGCCGATTTGCTGGATCGCCTGCAAAAGCTGATCGACGTGGCGGATCGCCTCGTGGGCAACGTCGATCAAGTGGATTTCAAGCTGGTGAGCACAAATGCGGTCGGATTAATCGCCGACCTGCGGGACACGAACCTCAAGCTGCAGCGCACTTTGGCCGATGCGCAAACCGCGATTAACGGAGTCGACCTTCCCGCGGTGGGACGCGACACCGCGGCGCTCGAAGCCAAGCTTTCCGGCGCCGCCTCCGAGTTGCGGCATGTTCTTGCCAGCGTGGACACGGGCGAATTGAACGGATCCCTGGCCAACATTCGCACCGCCACCGACGAATTAATTGTCTTGCTTCACAAGCTGGAGCAGCGACCCTCTTCGGTGTTGTTCAGCAAGCCCCCTGAACCCGTTTCAGAACTGGAAAGACCACCCAAAAAATGAGAACCGTCGCGCTCATGGCAGTTTGGTGCGCGCTCCTATGCGGCTGCGCTTCGGGGCTCGATTGGAAACGCCAGGACTTCGCATTCGCCACGCCCGACGATCCGCCCGCCGCCAGCGCGGAAACGAACACCATCGCGCTGACCCGGATCACCATTTCGCCGCTTTTTCAGGACCGCTCGTTCACGTATCGCACCGGGGACCATGCATACGAACAGGATCCATACGCGGGCTTTTTGGTTCCGCCGGAGCGCGCCCTGGCCGAACCGCTGCGGGCCGGGCTGGAAGTTTTTGGCCATGTGCTGGAGCCGGGGAGCGCGCTGTCCCCTGCCCTCGTGGCGGAAGTTTCGGTGAACGAGTTGTATGGCGATTTCCGAAAACCGGACCAGCCGGCCGGGGCGATGCAGCTTCACCTTATAGTTTATAAGACGGACGTGGAAGGGCCGGGCCGCGTCGTCTTCGACAAAGTGTGCTCGCACGAGACGCCCATGCCGCGGAAAACGCCCGACGCCTTGATGGCCGCGTGGGACGCCGACCTGCGCGAAATCCTGCAACAAATCAGCTCCGACTATGCCAAAGCCAATTCTCATGACAGTGGACGATGACCCGGAAGTCCTGCGCGCTGTTGAGCGCGACCTCCGGCGCCAGTATGGAAACCGTTACCGGGTCGTGGCGGCCGATTCCGGCGCCGCCGCGCTCAGCGCCGTCCAACAGCTCAAGCTCCGCAACGATCCAATCGCGCTTTTCCTGGTGGACCAACGCATGCCGCACATGTCGGGCGTCGAGTTTCTTGAACAGGCGCTGGGGTTTTATCCCGGCGCCAAGCGGGCGTTGTTGACAGCTTATGCGGACACCGACGCGGCCATCCGCGCCATCAACAGCGTCAAGATCGACCATTACCTAATGAAGCCGTGGGATCCGCCGGAGGAACGCCTTTACGGGGTGGTGGATGATTTGCTGGACGATTGGCAGGCCGACTTCAAACCACTTTTCGAAGGCGTGCGGGTCGTCGGGCATCGGTGGTCGCCCGCGGGAATGGAGATCAAGGATTTTCTGGGCCGCAATTTCATTCCCTATCAATGGCTCGACATTGAGGTGGACGAAACGGCGAAACAACTGGTCGCGACGAGCCAGACCGAGACGGATTGCCTGCCGCTGGTCGTGTTTGCCGATGGGACCTATATGCCCAAACCAACGGTCGCGGCCGTCGCGGCGCGGTTGAACCTCAAGACCAAGGCCGACCTGCCCTTCTACGATTTGATTGTCGTGGGCGCCGGTCCCGCCGGTTTGGCCGCGTCGGTTTACGGTTCGGCCGACGGGTTGCGAACGTTGCTGGTCGAACGCGAAGCGCCCGGCGGCCAGGCGGGACGAAGCTCGCGCATCGAGAATTACCTGGGCTTCCCGACCGGCCTCAGCGGCGGCGACCTCGCGCGGCGCGCGGTGGCCCAGGCCCGCCGGTTTGGGACCGAGATTCTGACGCCGCAGGAAGTCGCCGGCGTGCGCGTCGAAGGTCCATCACGAGTCGTGCGCATGGCCGACGGCAGCGAGGTCGTGGGACGCGCTTTGCTGATCGCCAGCGGCATCGCCTACCGGCATTTGGACATCCCCGGGTGCGACAATTTGCTCGGCGCCGGGGTGCATTATTACGCGCCGATGAGCGACGCGATCTCGTATCGCGGCGGCGATGTTTTTATTGTCGGCGGCGCCAATTCCGCCGGGCAGGCGGCGATGTATTTCTCAAAATTCGCGCGGCAGGTGACGATGGTGGTGCGCGGCGAGGCGCTGTCGACAACCATGTCGCAATATCTCGAAGACCAAATCACCGCGACCAAAAACATCACGATCCTCACCAATTCAAACGTCACTGAAGTTTCCGGCGCCAACCATTGCGAGCAAGTGGTCATCCGCAACCATAAAACCGGCGAGCAAAAAACCTGCCCCGCCACGGCGGTGCTCATTTACGCGGGCGCGCTGCCTCGCACCGAATGGCTGGCTGGCGTGGTTGACCGCGATGAGCTGGGCTACGTCGTTTCCGGCCAGCATCTCACCCAAAATGAACATCGGAAACCAAAAGGCTGGCAGCTGACGCGCGAACCGTTCTACCTGGAAACCAGCGTGCCGGGAATATTCGTCGCCGGCGACGTGCGCCATCTTTCGGCCAAAGGCGTCACTTCGGGCGTGGGCGAAGGGGCTATGGCGGTCAAATTGATCCACGAATATTTGGCGACCCTTTGATTCCCGATTTATGACGCCTGAAGATTTTCAGTTGGTCAGACGGATGCCGCTGTTCGCCGGAGTGGCGGACGACAATGTGAGCTGCATTTCAACAGGCGAGATCATTGAGCTGCCGGTCGGAGCGGTGATCGAAAGCGAAGGCAGCCTGTCCAGCTATTTTTATTTGACGCTGTCAGGCGCGATCCAAATCTGGCGCTCTTACGAGAAGCAGGACGTGCTGATGGGGGTCAGCGAGGCGGGGGATTTCATGGGCGAGATCGCGATTCTGCTTGAAGCGCCGTGGCTGGCGACGGCGCGCGTGTCCAAGCCGGCGCGTCTTTTCCGGATGGACAAGGAAGGGTTCTGGCAGATGTTGCGGGGCTGCCCCTCGGTGACGCGTGAGATTCTGCGGACGGTCGCCGAGCGCTTCCGCAACATAGAGGGCTACGCAAGCCAGCGCGAGAAGCTCATTTCCCTCGGCACGATGGCCGCCGGGCTGGCGCACGAGCTGAACAACCCCGCTTCGGCGGCGGTCCGCGCGGCGTCTGAACTGCAACGCGTCACGGATGAAGTGCAGATCGATCTATGCCGCCTGGCGCGCGCGCTGGATAAGGCCGCATGGGACCCGCTGATCGCCGCGGCGCACGATGCGGACCAGAAACTGCAAGCCGCGCTGCCGTTGGATTCAATTGCGCGGAGCGACCGCGAAGAGGCGCTCAACGAGTGGTTGGGCGCCCGACAAATCTCGGACGCATGGAAAATCTCCCCGGTCCTGGTGGACGCGGGCCTGGACATCGCCTGGTTGCAGTCGTTTTTCGATCGCCTGCCGGCCGCGAGCCACGAACCTGCGCTGCGCTGGCTGGCCGCGCGCCTGAACCTTCGTTTGTTGCTGCGCCAGGTTGAAAACAGTTCCGCCCGCGTCTCGGAATTGGTCAAGGCTGTCAAGTCGTATACGCACCTGGACAAGGCGTCGAAGCAGGAAATCGACCTTCATGAGGGCATCGAGACCACGCTCGCCATGCTGAGCCACAAATTGAAATCGGTGACCGTTCGCCGCGCCTATGACCGTTCGCTGCCGCGCATCATGGCGTATGGGGGCGAATTGAACCAGGTCTGGACGAATTTGATTGACAACGCCATCTACGCCACCCAGGGAAAGGGCAAGATCTGCATCGGCACCTTCCGTGACGGCGATTATGCGCAGGTGGAAATCGTGGACAATGGGCCTGGGATCCCGCCGGAAATCCAGAGTCGCATCTTCGAGCCGTTCTTCACCACCAAGGCGGTCGGCTCCGGCACAGGTTTGGGCCTGGTCATCAGCCACCGCATCGTCGCCGACCGTCACGGCGGCGAACTCGAATTCGAGACCAAGCCAGGCGAAACGCGCTTCAAAGTCCGCCTGCCGCTTCATTTGGTTTGACAGGTAGCGAAGCCCCGGCTCGGCGCAAATGATTTTGACGCGACGTTGACATACCATGAGGCCG
>Ga0265338_10002219_pt1 | contig 29606 bp, 24 predicted proteins | sample 42126metaG_FD_193579 | JGI IMG/M metagenome (GOLD analysis project Ga0265338, IMG submission 193579) | Rhizosphere microbial communities from Carex aquatilis grown in University of Washington, Seatle, WA, United States - 4-21-26 metaG | ecosystem: Host-associated > Plants > Roots > Rhizosphere...
ACAGCGTCGACGTGCGCAACAATCTGGGCAACATGCTGTACTCGCGCCGGCGCTTCGAGGAGGCGGAGGCGGCGTTCCGGCAGGTGCTGGCGCTTGCGCCCGACTACGTCAACGCGCACGCGAACCTGGGGTCGGTGCTGCGGCGTCGCCGCGACCTCGACGGCGCCGAGGCGGCGCTCCGGCGGGCGATCGCGCTCGCGCCGGATCACGGCGAGGCGTACCACAATCTGGCCAACGTCTTGCGCGACATGGATCGCGACGACGAAGCGCTGGAGATGTCGACGAAGGCGCTGGAGCTGTGCCCGTACGACGGCGAAGCGTACCGGGCGATGGGTGCCGTGCTCTACGCCAAGGGTCGAGTCGCCGACGCGCTGGTCATCTATCGGCGGTGGCTCGAGGTCGAGCCGAACAGCGATTCGGCCCGCCACATGGTCGCGTCCTGCTCTGGCGACGCGCCGCCGCCGCGTGCGGCCGACGAGTTCGTACGCCGGACCTTCGAGGGGTTCGCCGATGGGTTCGATCAGATCCTGACCAAGCTCGACTACCGCGCGCCGGCCCTGGTGGCGCAGACGGTGCGTTCGCTCGCGGGCGAGCCGTCGCGCGCGCTGTCGGTGCTGGACGCCGGCGTCGGCACCGGCTGGTGCGGCGCCGATCTGCGCCCGTTCGCGCGCAACCTGGTCGGCGTCGATCTGTCGCCCGACATGCTCCGCAAGGCGCGCGAGCGGCAGATCGACGGCCGCCCGACCTACGACGAGCTCTGCGAGGGCGAGCTCACGGCGTTCATGCGGGCGCGCCCGCGCGCCTTCGACCTGATTGTTTCAGCCGACACGCTGGTCTACTTCGGGCCGCTCGAAGACGTGCTCGTCGCGGCGGCCGGCGCCCTGCGTCCCGGCGGCCAGCTGGTGTTCACCGTCGAGCAGGCAGTCGACGACGCCCCCGAGGGCTTCCGCCTCAATCCGCACGGCCGATACAGTCACGCCGAAGACTATGTGCGCCGCACGCTCGCGGGCGCCGGCTTCGCGGAGCCTTCGATCGACCGCGTGATCTTGCGGCGAGAGCTGAAGGTGCCGGTCGCCGGCTTCCTGGTGAGCACGCACCTCACGGGATGATGTCGACGGCGATCGGCCCGGCCCATCCTTCGGTGGGAGAGGACGTGCAGCTCTCGAACCCGCTGCAAGAGGTCGCGCTGCCGAGACCCTGATTGAAGACACTCTCCACGATGAGCATCGCTCGACCGGTGATCGCGGGGGCGGTCATCACGACCGTCTGCGGAACCGATCCGTCCGGCGCGATCGCGAACGTGTAGAACGGCACGCCCGAAGGTTGAGCGTCGAGCCAGTAGAAACGGCCAGCGCCCAGATTGGGCCCGAAAGGAACCGTGGTCGCAGGCAAGGCGACCACCACTTGGCTGCCCGCGTGGATCGTGCCGTCGCCCGCCGGAACCAGCTGCGCGCCGACGCCCGGGAACAGATCGTCATAGGTGGCCTCGCCGTACACCCGACTCCCGCTGGCGATCCGCACGTGGACCGGCCCGTCCGGCGCGACCGCGTCGAAGTTCACCAGGATGTCCCACACGCACTCGCCCGTTTGCTCAGGCGTGACCACGCGATCGTTGACCGCGACGGTCAGATCCGAAGGCAACGAGAAGCAGCTCTGCGCGCGGCTCGGCCATCCGAAGTCGACCGATACCCGGTATCCGATCGCATCCAGGGTCCCCGGATCCTCGTTCCACACGGCGGCGGTCAACAGATCGATCGGCGGCGGGGCGTCGGAGCCGCACCCGGCGGCGCCGGCCATCGCCGCCAGGCACGCGGCCGCGCGAATGAGCGCGCTCCGCGCCGCCGGCCGAAGCGTCCGCGCGCGCTTCACATCGCCTCCGTCACGAACACCGGACCCAGCACGTTGCTGGCGTCGCCCAGGCACACCGCGAACCCGTGGCAATTCACCGTCGCCTGGGGCCCGTAGGGCGACCCTCTCAACACCACGGCGGCGCGACCGCTGAATACGGGCATGTGGACATGGACTCCGTCGGGAAAACGGGTGGGCAGGTCGGCGGTGTATTCGGCGCCGGGCCAGGGTGTTCCCTCCAGGGGGAAAAGCGATCCCGTCGCGATCTCGCTGCTCGGCAGGCCGGGGGTCGGTGAAATCACGATCTCGTCGCCAGCGTGAACCATCCCATCCGCCGGCGTCACCAGCGTCGCGCCCAGCCCCGGGAGCAGATCGTCGAAGGTCCCCTCGGCGATCATCTCGCCGTTCTCCTCCGCAGTGACTGTGACCGACGAGGACGCCATCGTCGGCGTCGCCGCGACTTCGCTGTTCAGACAGTTGTCCGCGTCGCGTGTCAGCGGCACCGGCTGGCCGAAGGCCAAGATCTGCAGCGATGCCGGAAGGTCGTCGCAGCTGCCGTCGGTCTGCTTCTTTTGCTGGACGACCAGGGCGTAGACGAAACCGACTTCGGCGGCGGACGTCGCGGTCCAGTTCCAGTCGGCGCTGATGCCGACTTCCAGCTCGGGGCGGGTCGCGCTGTCGCCGCCGCACCCGCCGAGCGCCGTTCCGGCCACCGCTCCGAGCAGAAGTGCCAATCGCATCCTAGGCTCGTACCGTCTCTCCCCTTTCCCAACCCCATGCATGGCTCGGCAGATTAGCGCACGCCTTCGTCACGGTCGAGCGCCACGCTTTCGTCGCCGCAACCGAATCGACCTCCGCTGAGACGGCATTGTGGCGACGCAAGGGATGACCATCCTGTATCCATGGACCGTCACGCGAGGGAGACCGCCGCCATGCTCGGGTTGGTCCTGGCGGGCGCCTGGATGGTCGGCTGGCAAACCGGCGCCACCGGTTGGTTGGTGTGGACCGACTTGCTGGTTGCGTGCGTCGCTCTCGGCGGGATCGTCCCGGCAACCACCGAAGAGCTCTCTGGAATCGCGACCTGGCCGTTTGCCGGCCTCCTTCTGTTTGCGCTCTGGTTGTTGGGTTCGAGGTTCGGCGCCACCAGCTGGCTGACCTGGTTGAACCTGGGGGTCAGCTGCGCGTTTCTGCTCCTGACGGCTGGCTACATCTTTGCGAGCAGCGGCGCCGTTCATCTTCACCACCGGCTCCACCACCGTATTTGATCAACGCGCGCTCCGTCGCTGGTCTGCGGAGCTCGGAGGTCCGTGAGCATTCACTCCCGCTGCCAGGCCGGCTTCGCCGTGTAGACAGCGCGATAGTAATCGGAGAGCGACAGCGCGGCCGCCGCCGCCTCGTCGCACAGGACGGTGACGTGCGGATGAAGTTGCAGCGCCGACGACGGCACCAGGGCCGTCACCGGTCCCTCGACGGTCCTGGCGAGCGCCGCCGCCTTGGGCGCGCCGGTCGCCAGCAGCACGCACCGCCGAGCGGAGAGGATCGTCGCGATCCCCATCGTGATCACGTGCGCGGGAACCGGTTCGGCGCCAAAGGCGGACTGGTTGGCGGCGCGCGTGCCCTCGGAGAGGGTCTTGAGGCGCGTGCGCGATCCCAGCGACGAGGTCGGTTCGTTGAACGCGATGTGGCCGTCGGCGCCGAGACCCAGCAGCGCCAGGTCCAGCCCGCCGGCGGCGGCGATCGCCGCCTCGTACGCGGCGCAGCTGGCGGCGATGTCCGCCGCCCTGCCGTCCGGCACGTGGATCCGCGCCGGTGACAGGTCGACCTCGTCGAACAGGGCCTGCTCCATGTACCGGCGAAACGACGCGGGGTGATCCGCCGCCAGGCCGACGTACTCGTCCAGGTTGAACGTGGTCGCGCGCGAGAACGAGAGGCTCTCTTCGCGGTGCAGCCGCACTAGCTCCGCGTACAGCGGCCGAGGCGTCCGTCCTGTCGGCAGGGCCAGGACCGCCTCCGGCTTGCGTCCGAGCAATCGCGCCACGAGGCGAGCCCCCGCCACGCCCACCGCCTCCGCCGTCGAAAGAATTGCTACCTCCATGTGTGACCGTGCGGCTGACGCGGCAGTGATCCGTCGGGCCGCTGCTCAGCCGAACGCCGTCAGCAACTCGGCGAGGCTGGAGCCGGGGTTCTCGACCAGGCGCCGCTGCTCGGGCGTCAGCGCCTTGAGCGCCGCCTCGATCGCTGCGCCGACCTCGGTGCGCAACGGCCAGAAGCGCGGCGCGCGGTGGCGTGGGTTCGCCAGGTAGGCGAGCGCCGCGGGTGCCGGATAGCCGAGCGTCACCAGCATGCGCGAGCTCTCGCCGCCGGTCCACAGCAGCGACGGCGAGTTGTCCCGCCACTTGAGCCGGCGCCGCGCCAGCTCCAGCCACAGCGTGCGCGCGGCGGACGTCGGCGCGGGCGCGTCGACGGTGATGACGCCGCCCTGTCCCGCTGGCCCGGTCTTGGCCGCCTGGTCGCACGCCATCGCGAATGTTCGCAGCGCATAGCCGAGCGACGATCGTGACGCTCCCGTCGCGGCCGCCAGCGCCTGCGCGCTCTCTTGCCCCAGGGCGCCCACCGCTGCGCGCGCGTGGGCTTCGCTCGGATGCGCCGGCGCATCCAGGCCCAGCGCCTGCGCGTGCGTGATCAAGTCGGGTCCGCTCAGCTCCGCGCCCGCCGTCGCCACCGCCCCGGCGGCCTGAATGAAGGGCTCGTACGCGGCCGGCATCGCCGGCAGCTCCTCGAAGAGACCGACCGCCGGCACCGTCGCAAACACCGACAGCGGGAACAGCCGCCCCGCCGCATCGGTGCCGGGAACGAACGCACCGACGAACGCGTAGCCCGAATCCGGCGGCGTCAGCACGAACGCCGTCGGACCCGGCGGCAGCGCCGTCTTCTCGGTGCGGATGATCTCCATCGCGTCCTGGAACCAGCGATCGAGCCCGGCCTGAGAAAACTCGCCCGCGTTGGCGCGCAGGAAGTCCGGCTGGCTTCGCACCTTGCCGTAGACGCCGATCGCCATTCCACCGCCCATGCCCGCGCTCATCGTCCACACCCTCCCGCGCCATTGACGACCGATCGAGGCATCTCGACCCCGCGGAACGCACGGAGCAGCGCCGCCGGCTTGACGTCGGCGTGAATCACGCCGTCGCCGAGCGGGGGCGTCCACGATCCAGCGAGATACTCTTCGCCCTCGGACGAGGTCACGAGCTTGCCGTCCTCGAGCAAGTGCAGCAGCGCCCACTCGCCGTCGGTGTAGCCGAGGTCGCCTTCGCCGCCCTTCGGGTAATAAAAGTGAAACAGCGCGCCGCGCCCGGGCCAGGGCACGTCATCCCAGCGCTCCTTGGCGTTGAAGTAGGTGATCTTCTTGCCGCCGCTCTCGAACACGATCTTGTTGTACGGCGCCGACGGCCGGATGCGCACCTGCGCGGTCAGCCCCAGCTTCGACGGGTCCTTGGCGAACAGCAGATCGGTGATCTCCTGCGCGCGCTTCAAGAACGCCGGCAGCGCCGGCTTGTACTTCACGCTCGCGCCGTCGCGCAGGTGGAACAGCGTGGTCCCCGCGGGGTGGTCGATGTCGGCCTGCAGCGACTCGGAGAAGTACTGCCACAGCGTACCGGTCTTGGGTTGGAAGAACTTCTGCACGTCGTCGACGTGCGCATCCCGCGCGCCCTTGCCGCGCACGAACGGATACTTGCCGAGCAGCAGCTGGTCGTAAACCACCACGATGCTGTCGCACCACTTCCGGTTCGCCGAGTCGCCGGTCGCGCCGTTGACCGCGACCTCGGCCCCGCGCAAGGGCGGCATCAAGATCTTCTCGAGCAACGCGGCTTCCCAGCCGTTTTCGTTGTAGCTCGTGATCAGGTTCTGCAGCTTCACGCGCTGAGCCTTCACCGTCGTCTGGAACGCCTTGGGATCGGGCGCGCCCGATTCGCCGACGGCGCCCTGCAGCTCGGCGAGGATCTGCCCATATGTCTCGAGCCCGGTCGGCTTGGTCATGCCGAAGCTCAGGAACGGCCCGAACTCCTTGCCGACGTCCTCGGGGGTCATCGGGTCGTCGCTGGTCGGCTTTCCGCCCTTGCCCTGCGGCGCCGAGGGATCGCCGGCGCCATCGCCGCCGTCGCCGTCGCCCTGGCCGAACATCTTCTTGATCTTGCCGCCGATGCCGGCCGTCGCCTTGCCCTTGATCTTGTCGAACGTCGACCCCTCGTCCTTGAAGATCAGATCCTTGCTGGCGTTGCGCCAGATCGAATCGAGCGGGCGGTCCATCACGAACGCCTTCAGCAGCGACCGCACCTCGTCGATGTTGGCCGGCTCCTTCACCGCCAGCGACAGAAGGAAGGCCTTCCACGCGTCGACGTAGCGCCGGAAGTAAGCCGCGCGCAACGTATTCTCGTCGGCGCCGTTGCCCTTGCGCGGGGCGGCCAGCACCCACGCGTTCTCGTCGTGCTCGCGCTCCGCGGTCCGCCGCTTGATGCGCCCCTTGACGATCTCCCACCCGGCGGGCGTGAACGCGCCCGGCACGAACGGCCCGCTCTTGCGGTCGCCGCCCGACTGGAAAACCGTGACCGCGCCCGCGACGATGTCGAACAGGCGCACGTCGCGCGGCATCTGCGGGTCGCGCAGCAGATCCGCCAGCGGGTCGCCCTCGGTCGCGCCCAGCAGCGCCGCGCGCACGCGCGCCACCAGCGGCTGGCGCTCCTGCAGATCGCCGGTGGATTCGATGTCGAGCAGGTAGAAGCGGACGGCATTCTCCAGCGCCTTGCGCCCCCGCGTCGTCGCCGCCTCTCCTGCCAGCGCCGCCCAGCGATCGGTCGCCAGATCCGCGGCCACGTCGACAGTCTTGTCGCGCCACTGGTCGCTCTCGGGCGCCGGTTCGTCGGCGGCCTTCGGCTGCGTGAGCAGCAGGTGCCACATCAGGCCGTGCACCGCGTTCTCCGAGTCGACGTCCGAGCGCCCGCGCGCGTAGGCCGTCAGCAATTCAGCGTCGGCATCGAGGAGCGGCCGGATCACCAGCCGCTCCACCGCCAGGTGCAACGGGTCCATCAACCGGTCGCCCGGGTAGAGCCCGAAGCGCAGCCCGACATCGGGCCCGTTGGCCATGAAGTGCGCCAGCCGCGCCGCCGTCGGCTCGGCCGCCTCCATGGGCGCGGTGGCGAATGGGCCGGGCGCGTTGTGCGGCGCGCGCGCCGCGCTCAGCTTCTCGACGAAGCTCTTCGACTCGGTGACCAGCTGCTGGTTCTCGAGATACGACGAGATGGGCAGCACGAGCAGCAGCGCCGAGATCGCCAGCGCCACGCCCGCGGTCACCCAGCGAATCATCTTCTCCTTGCGCAGCAGCGGGGCGCTGCGCACGGCGACGTCGCGATCGGGGAAGACCACGCGCTGGAAGACGTCGCGCACGAAGTAGCTCTTCGGCTTGCTCGGCGGTGCGCCGGTGACGCGCGGGGTGACCCCGAAGGCCGCCGCCATGTTCGCCATCGCGCGATCGACGGGGCGCCCCTCTTGCGTGCCGCTGGTGAAGTAAACGCCGCGCATGATCGGCGCGTCCTGGTACACGCTCTTGTCGAACAGGTTGGCGACCAGGTCGACCAGCCCCTGGCGCAGCGAATCGAACTCCTGCGGGAACGCGTAGATCCACTCGCGCGCGTCGGTCCGCCGCTCTTGCCCCATGCGCAGCAGCGCGTTGCGCTCCAGCACGTCGGTCAGATCGTCGAAGTGCTGCGCGAACGCGTCGACGTGGTCGTCGTGCTGGCGGATCAGCGGCAGGCTGAAGCCCAGGATCTGGCCGCGCTCGCGATCCTTGAGCTCGCCGAAGGTCTCGGCGAAGCCCGAGATCAGATCGCACTTGGTGATGATGAGATACACCGGCACGACGATCTCGAGGCGGGTGATCACCTCGTCGATACGCTCGCGCAGCGTCGTCGCCAGCTCGCCGATCTGCTCTTCGTTGCCCTGCAGATCCGTCGCGCTGATCGCCAGCAGGATGCCGTTGATCGGCTTTTTGGGCCGCGTCTTCTTCAACAGATCCAGGAACGCGAGCCACTCCTCGCGGTCGTCGTCATCGGTGCTCCAGCGTCCCGCGGTGTCGAGCAGGATCGCCTCGTTGGTCATCCACCAGTCGCAGTTGCGCGTGCCGCCGACGCCGCGCACCTTGCCCGCCTTGCCGGCCGGCATCTTCAGGCCCGAGCTGCGGATCGCCGTGGTCTTGCCCGACGCCGACGGGCCGATCATCACGTACCAGGGCAGAAGCCCGAGGGCGTCGCGCCCGCTCCGTCCGGCCGAGGAGCTCTTCAGCGCCTGCACGCCCTTCTGAAACTCGGACTCCATGGCGGCGATCTCGGCCGCCATGTCGGGGCGGATACCCTCGCTGTGCTGGGCCGCCTGGTCGCGGAGTCCCTTTTCGATCTTCGTGGCGGCGCTCTTGGCGGCCACCACGCGGTAGATCGCCAGCGCGACCAGCGCCAGCACGATCACCACGGTCGCGACGATGGCCGGCCACATCGGGATCGTGTCGTGAAAGACCAGCACCAGCGCCCACGCGAGCGCGATGAAAATGGCGGCAAAGATATACTTCAGCATCGCGATTTCCTCAGTCGCCTCAGTGGTTCAGCTGTTCGACCCGGTCGGCCAGATTGGAGACCTGTCGGTCCAGGTTGACGCGCAGGCCAATGAACACCGCGATGGCCACGGCGAACACGCCGAGCGCGATCCACAAGAAGAGATTGCGCCGCCCGGGCCGCACCAGCGGCTCGTCGGGCGGCTCGCCCGCGGGCGACAGCTGCTCCGGCACCTCGATGTTGCGCTCGATCTCGGGGCGGAGCGTGTCGATCATCTTCATCAGCTCCAGCTCGCCGCCGCGGATGCTGTACTTGCCCTGCAGCCCGAAGAGCAGGCACTGGTAGTACACGCGCAGCACGTCCGGCCGCCGTCCGTCGCGGCGGATCTGCTGCAGCCGCGTGAAGAAGCCCTCACCGGCGAGCGATTCATTGAAGAACTGCAGCTGCAAGAGCCGGTTCATCCAGAAACCGCGCAACGGCTCGGGCTTGCCCATCGCGATCTCGTCGGCCAGCGCGACGATCGCGTAGGCGATGTCGTCGGCGTCGCGCTGGGGCATTCCGCCCTCGCGCGCGCGCTCGCGCATCGCCTCGATGAAGCCGCCCAGCCGCTCGTGGATCGTCTCGGGCGACCGGATCGGGCCCTCGAGCTCGCGCAGCTGGCGAAGGGCGTTGAAGCACTCGGCGGTGATCTGGTTGACGTTGTCCATGCGATTCCCTACCTACCCCTTGTGGTCTTTTGAGTCGTTGGCGGCCTAGCTCGTGCGGGGCACGACGAGCAGCTCGATCTTCACCTTGTCGGGGCCGTACGGCGGCGGCAGGTAGATGACGATCGATCGCTCTTCGGTGATCTGCCGCCAGTACTCGCCAGACGCGTTCATCGTGAAGTAGGTGATGCCGCCGCGGATCGGGATCTCCTGCGGCGGCCGGTGCGTGACCTGGATCGGTACGCCCGGCGTCGCCGCCGAGCGGATGATCGACGGCAGCTGCGTGCGCGACGCGATCTTGGCCAGTCCTGGCAGCCGCTGCGCCAGGAGGTCGGTCGGGATGTCCGAGCTGACCGACAGGACGTAGTGGGGCGCGCGCATGAAGCGCTCGTCGTCGAGGTGGCCGACGTGCATTCCCTCCGACGTGTCGAGCGGAATGGTGAGGTACGTCTCTCTCACGGTGTTGCGCAGCAGGTACGTGACGCGCGCGAACAGCTCCTCGAACGTGGCGCGCAGGTTGGTGTGCTGGAAGATCGGCAGCTTCGACGGATCGACGTCGGGCGAGAACGTCGCCAGCTGACCCGCGACCTGCACCAGCAACAAGTACAGGTGCGTGGGGCTGATCTCGCCGTTCGACGCCGCGTAGGTCAGCACCGGGATCGCGGTGTTCACGGTGCTGAGCTGCAGGAAGCGCGTGACGTCGGCGGAGTTGAACTCGATCGACGCGCCGTCGCGCTGGCGGCGGTCGCCGGCCAGCTGGCGTTGCTTCGCGACCATCAGCGCGAGCATGCGGCGCACGCCCCCCATGAGAAACGCCGACGCGTCGATGCGGAGCGCGGGCGGAATGTACGCCTCGTTGACCAGCAGCGCGCCGGTGCTGTCACGCACGATCTCGGCGATCTTGATCGAATCGAAGTCGTCGCGCGGCTCGTCGCCGAAGAGCACCACGGTGTTGCGATGGGCGAACGCGATCGTCAGATCCTGGCCGTTGCCCGTCAGGTCCGAGACCTTGCGCGACGACGCGCGGAAGCGTGCGCGCGCGGCGATCGTCGAGCCGTCGGCGCCCGTGGTCTCCTGCGGCGCGTAGACGCTGGGCACGCCGGCGCGCTCCTTCGGCAGACACAGGTAGACGTCGCACGCGGCCTGCGCGGGCGGAAAGTGCGCGCCGATCGGCCGCGCCTTGGGGCACTCTGGGTCGCCGCCCTCGAACGCCGCGAACAGACCGTCGGGCAGGATGCCGAGGAAGCGCGTGATGCGCAGCTGGTCGGAGCCGAGCGCGCCCGGATCGATCTCGACGGCCGCCACGCCCCAGCGGTACGGCGTCAGCGCGGCGATGCGCTCGTCGAGCAGGGCCTCGTGATACAGGTCCTGCTGCTGGAAGTGCTGCGGCGAGACCAGCATCCCCTCGGACCAAACCACACGTTGCGGTGCTTTCATGGCGTCCTCGTCTTGTCTCTGCTAGCGAAGCTCGAGCCGATTCTCGTCGAGGAAAATGCGAGTGACGTTGTCGACCAGTTTCGAATCGTTCTTCGACTCGGACTTCGATGCGTTCTTCGAGTCTTTGCTGTCTTTGGGCGGATGGCAGTACTGCGGATCGGGCGGTGGCAGCTTCACGATCGCGCGCCAGGTGGTGCCCGCCGGCTGGCGAAAGAGCGCGACCGCGCCCAGCGTCGTGGTGTCGGGGTTGCGCGGAATCGGTGGATCCAGCCGGTCGCCAGGGTTGATCGTCACCTCTTGCGCCGACAGGAAGTCCTCGCCCAGCGCGTCCCGATCGTGATCGAGCAGATCATCGAATGACGCATTGGCGATCTTCGCCGTGCCCTTCAGTTGATAGAGCCGCACCACGGTCGCCAGCGCCTCGCCGCGCTCACCGGGGTTGAGACGCTGGGACGCCTGCAGGCTCACGCGCAGCGGCTCCGGCGTGGGGCACGGCGCGGGCGCCTGCGGTGGCGGGGGCGGGTCGTGCGAACAGCCCGGGGCGGTCAGCAGCGCGAATACAACCGTCGCCGGCACCGCCGCCGCAAGGAATCCCTCGTAGCCAAAGCACTTTAGCCCCATTTCTCCGCGTGCGGAGCTTGCCAGGAAAGGGCCAGAGCACGCAACTGCGAAAGACGAACGCACGAAACCTCTGGCGCGGCCATGCACCGCCGACGAGCGCTTCGTGAAAGGGCAGACATGACTTCGACCTTCGAACACCGCGATCCCGACACCGTGTTGAACGAACTTTCGCCGGGGAAGTTCCTCGGCCGATACCAGATCACGCGGCTCATCGGGCGGGGCGGGATGGGGTGCGTGTACGAGGCGGTTCATCGCGACCTCGGCAAGCGGGTCGCGATCAAGACGTTGTTGCCGTCGCTGGCGGCCAGCCCGGAGGCGCGCGGGCGGTTCTTGCGCGAGGGGCAGGCGGCGTCGCGCATCCGCCACCCACATGTCGTCGATGTGACCGACGTCGTCGCCGACGGGCCGACGAGCTACCTGGTGATGGAGTACCTGGAGGGCGAGGACCTGTCGTCGCGGCTCGAGCGCCGGGGCGCGCTGGCGCTCAGCGAGGCGGCCGACATCCTGTTGCCGGTGATCGCGGCGATCGCGGCGGCGCACGAGCTGGGCGTGATTCACCGCGATCTCAAGCCGGAGAACATCTTCCTCGCGCGCGCCAGCTTCGGTGGTCCGTGTCCCAAGGTGGTCGACTTCGGGATCTCCAAGGTGCTCGGCGATCCGACCGCGATCGCGCTCACCGCGACGTCGGCGGTGTTCGGCACGATGTTCTATCTGCCGCCCGAGCAGCTGGGCGGCTCGCGCGAGGCCGACGCGCGGGGCGATCAGTACGCGCTGGGAGTGATCTTGTATGAATGTGTGACCGGGCACCGCGCGTTCGAGGCCACGAACATCTATGGCATTCTCAAGAGCGTCGCCGAGGGCGTCTACCCACCCGCGCGGTCGTGGCGTCCCGAGTTGCCGCCACGCCTGGAGGCGGCGATCGATCGCGCGATGCGGCTCAATCCCGCGGCGCGCTTCTCGTCGGTGCGCGCGCTCGGTCCGGAGCTGTTGCCGCACGCGAGCGCGGCCGTGCGCGCGGTGTGGGCGCCGGTGTTCGACGGTGCCGGCGACGCCGCGCCGCCCGATCGAACGGTCGAGGCGGCAGAGAGGGAGCCGAGCGATGCGGCGAACGTCAGGCTGGCGCGCGCGTCGGCGGGGACCACCCAGCGGATGGGCACGGGAACGATGTTGCTGCCGGCGTGGGACGGGAGACATCGGCCGCCGACGATCGAGCTCTGCGAGCCGGCGCTTCCGATCGACGATCTCGGTCCGCCTCGATCCTGGGGGCCGAGAATCGCGGTGATTTGCCTCGCCGTGTTCGCGGCGACGGCGGCGATCGTGAGCGGCGTGCGCCGGACGCCGGTCCCGGCCGAGCCCGTGGAGCCGGAGTCGACGCCACGGCCGATGCGTGTGACGCCGTCGGCGCCGTCGGCGCCGCTTCCCGTGGTCCCGGCCCTGCCCGAATCATCGGTCCGCGCTCCGATCCCACCAACCGCCGACCCGGCTGCGCCGCGATCGTTGCGTCGTGATTCCCGGGGCGTCCAGCGCGCGCCCACGACCCGACGGCGCAAGTCGAGGACCCCGCCCGAGGCGCTCAACCCGGGGCCCGAGGTTCACACGAACGTACCGATACCCGATTGAGATGATCTGCCGAGTCGGGGGGGCCGGTCAGTTTCGGACGCTCGGTGAGGTCAGCGCCAGCAGCAGCTCCCACGTGAACTCTTGCCCCTCGTAGAACGCTTGAACGCCGACGCGTTCGTCGCGCCCGTGCGCGCGTACGTCGTCGACGTCGCTGAACAGCCCCGAGACGCCGTAGGTCGGAATGCTGGCTGCGCGCAGGAAGCGGCCGTCGGAGGCGCCGGTGCTCATCACCGGCAGCACCGGAACGCCCGGCCAAAGACGCGTGGTCACGGCCGTGACCGCCTGGAAGAGCTCCGGCATGAGCGGCGAGTCGGGGCCGAAGTCGACGCGTCCGGTGGCCTTGATGCTGACGGCATCGTCGGCGATCGCGCGTTCGAGCGCGTGCCGGACATCGTCGACGGAGTCGCCGGGCAGAAGGCGGCAGTTCACGATCGCGGTGGCGAGCTGCGGGAGCGCGTTGTCGGCGTGCCCGCCCTGCGCGCGCGTGGGGACGCAGGTCGTGCGCAGGCGCGCGTCGTAAAACGGCAGCGCCGACAGCCGCGCGACAGCCGCGGAGTCGAGCGGTTTGCCGGCCTCGGTCGCTGCGATCGTGCGCAGGTCGGTCGCGATAGGACCGGTCTCCAAGGTGGCCAGTCGCGCGAAGTAGGCACGGGTCACCGGCGTCAGGCGCGCGTCGAAGGCGTGGTCGTGCACGGCGATCAGCGCGTGGGCCAGGCGGACGATCGCGTTGTCCCGCTCGGGCAGGGAGCTGTGGCCGCCCTTGTTGTGCACCTCGAGGCGGAACGTGAAGTAACCCTTCTCGCTGGCCTGCACGTCGTTGGCGCGGCGATGGCCGGCCTTGAGCTCGCCGCCGCCGCCCTCGTTCAGCGCGTAGGCCGCGCGGAGCAGCTCGGGCGCGTGGGCGAGCAGCCATTCGACGCCGTTCTCGTCGCCGGCTTCTTCGTCGGCAGTCAGCGCCAGGATGACGTCGCGATCGAGTGGCCGCTTCTCGCGATGCAGGCGCAGCAGGTTCACCACCCAGAACGCGTCGAGCGACTTCATGTCGTGCGTGCCGCGGCCGTAGTAGTAGCCGTCGCGTTCGGTGAAGCGAAAGGGATCGATGGACCAGTCTTCGCGGTGGGCTTCGACGACGTCGAGGTGGCCGAGCAGGAGGAGCGGTGGCCGGTGTCCCGCTCCGTGCAGCCGCGCGACCAGGTTCTGCTTGGTGGGCGAGGGCCCGAGGATGTGGATGTCGGTGTCGGGAATTCCGGCGGCGCGCAAGCGTCTGGCGACGGCTTCAGCGGCGGGAGCGGTGCTGCCGTGCTCGTGGGTGGTGTCGATCTCGACCAGCTCGCGAAAGATGTCGAGGGCGGCCCGGCGTTCGGCGGGCGGCGGTGTCGGCGCCGGCGGCGGACTGGGTGTGACCGCGGCGAGCGTGAGCGAGATCAGCGGAGCCACGAGCGTGAGGGAGAGCAGGGGAGGCACGAGCGTGAGCGAGATCAGGGGAGCAACGAGCGTGAGCATCGGTGGCCGGTGGATTGTGCCACGCGCGCGCGCCGCCGGGGCGCCGACCCGCTCCGGTCAGCCGTCGCCGTCGTTGAACGCCCCGGTTTCCTCTTCTTCGTCGATCGTGTAGCGCGCCCAGGGCACCGCCTGCAGCCGGCGCAGCCCGATCGGTTCCCCCGACGCTTCGCTGAGACCGTAGCCGCCGCTCGAGATCTTGGCGAGCGCGCGCTCGATCTCGGCGAGCAACGCCCGGTCGTGGCCGGCGAAGGTCACGCTGTCGTCCTGCTCGCGCGTCTGCTCCGCAGCGTCGACCGGCTCGGTCTGTGGCTCGGCTTCGCGCATGGTCGATTCGTCGCCGGCCAGCCGTTCGACCAGCTTCTGGCGCAGCTCGACCAGGCGATCGCGCAGGCGCGCGACGTCTGCTCCCGTCAACCCCGATCGATTCTCGGCGCTCAGGTTGGTCATGGCTGGTGCGCGGCGATGATCCGCGCGATCCCAACCTGCATCCGCCGTCGCGTGCCGCAAGTGCCGGCGACCCCCGAGACCAACCGGGGTCCGCAAATGAAGCCCGAGCGGTGCGGCGAGGGCCGCGGTTTCCGGTGCGTCAGTCGCCGGACGCGCCGCGCAGGCGGCCTGGAAACGACCACGAATGGTGAGCCGTTCCCGCAGGTCGCGAACACCATGTGTGGGTCGAATTGCGCCCTCGGAGACTAACCTCATGATCGTCAGCGCCGAATCCCGTTCGTCCGTCGCCAGGTCGTTTCGGTTCGCCGTTTCGATCTTTCCTGTCATTCGCAAACAGGTGCGCAAACAGGTGCGCGAGCACGCGCGCATGCGCACGGGCCGCGTGGCGCGGGTCGCGCACCTCGTGACGCTGGCGGCGAGCGCGGTCGCGCTTCAGGCGGGCTGCTGGCGCGCCGCGGATTCGGGACGCAACGACGCCGGGATCGATATCATGACCGGCGCGGGCGGCGCCCCGATGGGCGCGGGAGGGATGGTGATGGACGCGGGCGCCGCGGGTGCGGACGGCGCTGTGCTCCCGACCGCGTCGTGCGATGCGATCGGCACCGCGCCGGTGCTCCCCGCTACGGTCTGCGCCACGATCATGGCGACCAAGACCGTCACCAGCGGGATTCCGACTGACGAGTCGACCCTGGACACGATGACCATCCAGAGCGCTCTCGATACCTGTCCCGCTGGACAGGCCGTACGCCTGGTGACCGACGGCGCCGACAACGTCGCGTTTCTTTCGGGCGGCCTCTTTCTCCGGAACGGCGTGACGTTGTGGCTGGACGACGGCGTCACCGTGTTCGGATCGCGCAACCCGCGCGACTTCGACGGTACGCCTGGTAGTGGCAAGTGCGGCTTGACCGGGAGCAACACCGATTGCAACGGCCTCATCAACGTCGTCGGCGCGCAGAACGCCGCCCTCATGGGAACCGGAACCCTCGACGGGCGCGGCGGCGAGCTGATCATCGGCGGCACGACGAACTGGTGGGATCTCGAGGACGCCGACCAGGGCAATCTGGTGGCGCCGCGCATGGTCTGGGTGCGTCCCGGCAACGGCTTCGTGCTCTCGGGGGTGACCCTCAAGAACGCGCCGAAGTTCCACGTCGTCATCGAGCGCACCACCGGGTTCACGGTGTGGGGCATCACCATCAACACCCCGGCCGACTCGGTCAACACCGACGGCGTCGACCCGTCGGCGTCGACCAACGGGATCATCGCCTACAACAAGATCAGCACCGGTGACGACAACATCGCGATCAAGGCGTCGGGGCCGCCGAGCGTCAGCAACATCGTCATCGCGCACAACCACTTCGGCCATGGTCACGGCATGTCGATCGGCAGCGAGACCAACGCCGGCGTGCAGAACGTCGCCGTGTGCGACCTGACGATCGACGGCGCGCAGAATGGACTCCGCATCAAGTCCGACGCCAGCCGTGGCGGCGTCGTGCAACAGGTCAGCTACACCGACGTCTGCATGCGCAACGTCAGCGACCCGCTGGTCTTCGATTCGTATTACAGCAGCGCCACCGGCACGTTGATTCCCTGGTTCAAGGACATCACCATCCGGAACGTGCACAGCCTGTCCGGCGGCAAGCTGGTTTTCCGTGGCTGGGACGCCGCCCACACCGAGGCGTTGACGCTCGACAACGTCGTCCTCGACACCGCGCCCACCAGCATCAACGCCAGCAACGTCGCGCTCACCATGGGCCCGAATCCGGTCGTGAACATCGCTCCGACGGGCACCACCAACGTCACCCTGACCAACGGGGTCACGGCTGCGGCGGCTCCGCGCGACTGCACGAACGCCTGGGTTACGTTCTAGCCCCCTAGAGCTCGCCTTAGAGCTCGCCTAAAGCGGGCGGACGCACGCCGCTCGCCAATCGACCTCCCGCCTGGAAATCGGGCAAGCTGCGTGTCGCCGGTGACAGATCGCCGGGCGGCCGGTGTTCCCTGGATATGCGGGAGGCGATCCAAACGTGCCAGTCGATATCGAAGGCTTCTACCAGAGGTATGCACCCATGGTCCTGAGGCGCTGTCGGGCGTTGCTTCGCAACGACGCGAAGGCGCAGGACGCGATGCAGGACGTCTTCGTAGCCCTGTTGCGTCATCAGGATCGCTTACAGGATGAAGCGCCCGCGGCGTTGCTGTTGCGCGTCGCCACCAACGTATGCCTGAACCGCCTGCGCACGGAGCGCCGCCGGCCCGAAGACGCCGACGACGAGCAGCTCTTGCAGATCGCCGGAACCTCGGACGCCGAGAGCGATGGGCGGACGCTGGCGCGCGATCTGCTGGCGAAGCTCTTCCGGACGGATGATCCGCTCGCGGCGAGCACGCAGACCATCGCGGTCATGCACCTGGTCGACGGGATGACGCTGGAAGAGGTCGCCCGCGAGGCGGGCCTGTCGGTCTCGGGCGTCCGCAAGCGCCTGCGCACGGCACGCGCTCGCCTCACGCAGCTGGAAGGAGCGGTACCGACATGAGCTCAGCGCACAATGATTCATCGAAGAAAGTCCCGGCCTGGTTGCTGGAGCGGGCGGCGCAAGGCGAGCTGGCCCCTTCCCAGGTCGACGAGCTGAGAGCGCGTTTGTCGGCCGAAGGCCGGTCGCTGGAGGCCGAGCTCGCGGCGCTCGCGACGTCGAACGTGGAGATCCATTCCCAGGTCGACAAGGACGGGACGATGTCCGAGATCCGCCGGCGAGCGGCCCGCGCCGTGGAGACACCCTCGCAGCGACGGAGTCTCAACTTCTGGATCGCGCCGCTGGCGCTCGCGGGCTCGCTGGGCATCGGCCTTCTGCTGCTGCGCCCGGGGCACGGGGTGTCGCCTTCGCCGCGGCATGCAGGCCCGACGGTCGAGGCTCAGCCGGGCGGCGCCGAGCCGGAAGAGCAGATCGAGTTCAAGGGGACGGAACCGTCGGTGTCGCCGCGGCTATGGGTGTACCGGCACAGGACGGCGGCAGAGAATCAGCAACCGGAACGGCTGAGCGACGGCGCGCGCGCCACGCGCGGCGACCTCCTGCAGCTGGCGTATGCCGCCGGGCGCGACGGCCGCTATGGCGTGCTGCTGTCGATCGACGGCGCCGGCCGCGTGACCCAACACCTGCCCGAGCCCGGCGCCAGCGCCGCGGCTGTGTTGCGCTCGTCGAACGAGATCCATCTGCCGTCGGCCTACGAGCTCGACGATGCGCCCGGATTCGAGCGCTTCCTGCTCATCACCTCGACCCAGCCGTTTCCCGTCGCGGCGGCGCTGGACGCCGCGCGCGCCCTCGCCGGGCAAGGGACCAGCGCCCGCACGGCGCCGCTCCCGCTTTCGCCTGCATTCCACCAGACCTCGGTCTTGTTGCAGAAGGCCAGCAAAGGAACGCCATGAGCCCCCGTCGCAGAATCCCCCGCGTCCTCCTACGAATCGTCGCGCAGCGCCTGGCCTGGGTGGCGCTGGCGCTCGTGACCTCGATCGCCGTCGCCGCTCCCGGCCGCGCGCGCGCCGCGGTCGCCGCCGCTGCGCCCGTCGCCACCATCGACGGTGTGCGCCTGCGCCGGTTCGCGCTCATGGCGGGCTTCAACGACGGCGGGCCGACGCGGCCGCAGCTGCGCTACGCTACCTCGGACGCACACGCGATGAGCCGCGTGCTCGAGAGCCTGGGCGGCGTCGCCGCCGAAGACGTCGTGTTCGTGTCCGACCCCACGCGCCTGGCGTTCCTGGGCGCGTTCGACCGCCTCGGCCGCCTGGTCGGCGCCGGCCAGCACCCTGGCGTGCGGCGCGAAGTGGTCATCTACTATTCTGGACACTCCGACGAGGACGGCCTGCTCATCGGCGCCGACCGCGTCAGCTACGACGAGCTGCGCGCCCGCATCCAGTCCATCCCCGCCGAGGTTCGCCTCGCCATCCTGGACTCGTGCGCGTCCGGCGCCTTCACCCGCCGCAAGGGCGGCGTGCGCCGCGCTCCCTTCTTGATGGACGCCTCCGCCGACACCAAGGGCCACGCCTACCTCGCGTCGAGCGCCATCAACGAAGTCGCTCAGGAGTCCGACCGGATCGGCGCCTCGTTCTTCACTCACTACCTGGTGTCCGGCCTGCGCGGCGCCGCCGACGTCAACCGCGACCGTCGCGTGACGTTGCAGGAGGCCTTCGAGTTCGCCGCGCAGGAGACGCTGGCGCGCACCGAGAAGACCCGCGGCGGCCCGCAGCACGCCGCTTACGAGTTCGACCTGGCCGGCACGTCCGACCTGGTCGTGACCGACGTGCGTTCGACGCAGGCGACGCTGGCGCTCGCCTCCGATCTCTCGGGCCGCATCGGCGTGCGCGACGCGGCCGGCAACCTGGTCGTCGAGCTCCGCAAGATGGGCGGTCACGGTATCGAGCTCGGCCTGGAAGCCGGCCCCTACGTCGTCACCATGGACGGCGCGGGAAACACGGTGTTCGAAGCCAACATCACGCTGGCGCTCGGCCAGCGCGCCGAGCTCCAGCGCCTGGCGTTCCATCCCGGCCGCCCGCTCGAAGTCGTCGCCACGCGCGGCGACGCCCCCGCGGCGGACACGACGGTCACCGCCGCCGCGCCGCCGGCCGTCGCTGCCGGATCGGCCGCGGCGGCGCTCGCGCCACCGCGCGCGCCGCTGCACTCGGTCACGGTTCACCTCGGCCTCGTGCCGCTGCCCAGCGACCCCGAGGTCGACGTCCACGGCCTGTCATTCAGCCTGGTCGCCGATCGCATCGGAGGCCTGTCGTCGGGCCTGCAGCTCTCGCTGGGCGCGAACGTCGCCGACCAGTTCATGTACGGCACGCAGCTCACCATCGGAGCCAACCTGCTGCGTGGTCCGGGCCGTGGCTCGCAGCTCTCCGTCGGCGCCAATCTGGCCGCCGAGTCGTTTCGCGGCGCCCAGCTCGCGTCGGGCGCCAACGTCGTGCTTGGCGACTTCCGCGGCGCGCAGCTCGCGGCCGGCGCCAACTGGATCGACGGCGACATGCACGGCGCGCAGCTCGGCGCCGGCGTCAACGTCGCTCGCGGCGGCGGCCGCGGCGCGCAGCTCGCGGGCGGTCTCAACCTCACCCTCGGTCGCTGGCATGGCGCGCAGCTCGCCGGTGGCGCCAACCTGGCCGACCAGATGTCGGGTGCGCAGCTGGCGCCGCTCAACATCGCGTCAGTGTCGAGCGGGGCGCAGCTCGGCGTCGTGAACGTGGCCGCCGACGAAACCGGCGCCCAGCTCGGCGTCGCCAACGTCGCCAGGCGGAGCCGCGGCTTCAAGCTCGGCGTCATCAACGTTGCCAGCGAGCACGACGGCGACACCATCGGCCTCGTGAACGTGATCGGCAACGGCATCCACGACGTCGCCGTTTACGCCACCGACACCATGCTCTCGAACGTCGAGCTCCAGCTCGGCAGCCGTCACATCTACACCTCGTACATCTTCGGCTACCAGCCGGGAGACGGGCTCTCGGGTACGGGACCCGAACAATTTCACCGTGGCACGCGCCGCATCGGTTACGGCCTGGGCCTCGGTTATCGGCAGCCGCTCGCTCTCGGGCCGGTGCGCTTTCTGGCCATCGAGGCGAGCGCGATGAGCATCGTCTCGGACTTCTCTTCCGCGAGCAACACGCCGCTGTGGGCGTCGACGCGCGCCGTGGTCGGCATCCAGATCCTGCCTGGTCTGTCGGCCATCGCGGGCATCTCCGACAACGCGACCATCGCCTGGGACGGCAAGGGCCTCGACATCGGCACCGGCTTCCTCGAGAGCGTCTCGCACAGCGGCACGACCACCGTCCGGCACTATCCCGGCCTGCTCCTCGGCCTGCAGATCTGATCGGCTGTCAGGGCGCCGGCCGGCCGGTGATTGTCCTTTGAATTGCCCCGAGCGTCTGTTATATGAGACAGATGTTCGCGCGCGTGCGCGAGGAGAACGTGAATCATGCGCATCGGAGTCATCGGCGGCCTGGATCGGAACGTGGCCGCACTGCAGACGCTGGCGGAGACGCAGGGCCACGAAGTCGGCTTTCACACCGGGGTGATGGCGGGGCCCGCGTCGTCGGCCGCGCTCCGAGCGCTGGTGGCGCGCTCGGAGCTGGTCGTCATCGTCACCGACATCAACAGCCACAATGCCGTGCGTGCCGCGCGGCGTGAGGCGCGCCTTCGCCACCGCGCGCTCAAGATCGTGCGCAAGCTGGGGGCCACCCAGTTCGCGGCGTTGCTGCGCGGCGTGAACGGCCCGGTGAACGACAACGCCGTCGTCGCGGCCTAGCTCGAGCTCGAGCGCTAAACCGTGGCCGTGACTAGTAACTGACCGCGAGGCTCACGCGGCCAAAGATTCCGCGCGGCGACAGCGAGCCGAGCTCTGTCGCGCCCGCCTTGCTCGCATCGCGCGCCGGCAGCTGCGGCACCAGCGTGAGATCGCGGCGCGGCGCCCAGCCGTAGCCGGCGTCGCCGAGCAGCCACAGGCCGATCGATCCCATGCCGGGATTGAGCCGCGCACCGGCCGCGAGGCTCGCGTCGAGCGACGAGGTCCAGTAGGAGCTGGCGAGCGCCACCGGCGTCGATGGGTCGCGCAGCGTGGCCGACGCGTGCAGCAGACCCGGGGCGATGCGCGCGCCGACGTAGAAGCCGGACGTCGGGACGAAGCGCGGCTCGAAGACCAGCGCCAGCCGCCACAGGCTCAGCTCGGCGCCGGCGCCGCGCGCGGACGCGGAGCTGCCACCGACGTCAGCCGCCAGTCCCAGCGCCGGCACGAATCCCTCGCCCGCTCGCAGCGTGTGCAACACCGCGACCGAGAACTGCGCCAGCGCGTCGCCCGTCGAGAAGGGGTCGAGGCCCGGATCGCGCACGACCGACGTACGCACGCCCATCGCGGCTTGCCAGCGCTCGAGCGAGCGCGCCGGCGGCCGGTCGGGTTCGCTGGCGGGCGTCGGGCTGCTGGAGCGCGAGATGTTTGCGAGCGGTGCTCCGGTCTCATCGGCGCGCGCGTCCGCGCACCAGCACGCGATCGCCACGGCACCCGTGATCGGCAACGCCGCGAGCGACGCTCGCCGCTTGGCTCTACCTCGTGTCATCGGAACCCTCCTCGAGCAGACCGCCGTAGATCCGCCGCGTGCTGTCGTCCGGCGCGTCGACGTCGTAGACCGTCGCGCCCAGGTTGCCGGCCTCGTGCAACGCGATCAGGCTGCGTCCGGTATCGTTGTCTGACTGTCCAATTTCAAAGACGGCGTCGATCGGCGAATCCGACTGCAGCGTCCGCACCTGCTTCGTCAGCACATCGGTCGCCGCCAGAGCCACGCCGCCGGGCAGGAACGTCCAGACGCGCGCGCCGATGGGCGACACGACCAGCTTCGTGCGCGGCGCCGAGGTCAGGAGCGGCGCGGCCGTGCGCGCCGCCAGGTCGAGCACGTAGAAGGTCTGGCTGCTGTCCGCCGCCAGAACCTTGAGCGCGGCGCCGGCGAGCGGCACGTCGAGCACGGCGCCGACCTGCGCGCCGACCGCGACGGTGTCGATGCTGCGGAACGGCCGGCCCGCCGCCTGGCCCAGCTCCCAGAAGGCCACGCCGGCGCCCGCGCTTCCGCCCTGCCACAACAGCGCGACGTCGGCGCTGGTGCCGCCCGCTTCCGCGGTCACCAGCGACAGCTGCTGGTAAGGCGCGGGCAACGCCACCGTCGTGGTCACCGTGGTCGCCGGATCGATCAGTACCGCGGCGTTCGCCGCCGGCACCAGCGCCGCCAGCCGGAGACCGCCGTCGGTGCGCACGAAGGCGATGTCGGTCGGCACTCCACCGGCGTCTGCGACGTTCACGGAGGGCAAGACCCCAGCAGTGCCGCCCGCCGAGGGCGCGAGCTGCAACATCATCACATTGCGATCGCCCTGAAAGCGGATCCCGATGCGCGCGTCGCCGGTGTCTGCCGGCTCGCCATCGTCGACGACGATCCCGGCCGGAGGCGGCCGCTGTGCCCCGCCGTCGTCGAGTCGCACGGTGATCTCCGCGTCCGCGCCCGGGTCGCCGTCCAGCGGCAAGAGCGCCATCTCCTGTTCGCTCTGCACGATCAGCAGCTGGCTCGGACCGTCGGGCAGCGATAGCAGCGGCGTGATCGTCAGCTGCTGAGGCCGGCCGCCGAAGCTGTGCAGCGTGTGGTGTCGGGCCGCGCCGGCCGCGAGGTCGACGATCACCAGCTCGTTGGGATTGCTCACCAGGGCCTCGCTGCCGGTACCCGCCGCGTAGACCACGGCCCAGCGCCCGGTCGAGTCCACGATCAGCCCGTCGAGCGGATCGGTGAGCGCCAGGTCGATCGCGATCGGCGGGCCCGCACCGTCGTCGTAGGCGGTCAGCCGCGGCCGCTCGTCGGGGATCGAATCGCCGAGCGTCGCGCGGTGCCCGGCGGTCAACAGATAGAGCTTGCTGCCGTCGGGCGCGGGCGCCGCCGCCACCACGTCGCGCCCGGTCGGTGTGCTGCGCAAGCCGAGCGCGCCGCCCGCGGTGGTGCTGAGCGCGACCACCCGCTGCGCCGGCGCGTCGATCAGCGCCAGCGATCGCGCGAGGGCGATCGCCTGTGGCTGGCCGGCGGGCTGTGACCAGACGCCGGCCCGCCCGTCGGTGCAACCGATCGCGGCGCTGATCATGAGCCACGCGAGCACCTGTAGCCTCCTCATGTTCATGGCTGGCTCCAATCGACGACGCGCGCGCCGAGCTCGTAGCCGGTCAGCGTGCGCGCGTCGCCGCTGTCGAGCGCGATCAGCGTGATGCGCCCGTCGGGGTGTTGCTGCGCCACGTAGCCGCGGTTCGCCGTCGCCGCGACGCCGACGGCGATCGGCGGGCTCGCCAGCGGATAGCGGGCGACCGCCAGCGTCGGGAACTGGCCGACGTAGGCGCCGAAGATGGCCTGCTTGTCGTCGCGCACGGTGATCAGGGTGCGGTCGCTCGCGGGCGACACCGCCACGGCCTGGATCGGCGCGTCGGTCGCCTGGATCAGCGCCGGGTGAGTGCCATCGAGCGGCAGCAGGCTGAACGCGCCCGCCAGCGGTGGAGCGCCGGATCCGCTCAGGGCCCCGGCGTCGGCGCGCGCATCGCCGCTGCCGGCGTCGGCGGTGCCGGCGTCGGCGATCGTCCCGCCGCTCGTCGACGAACCGGCTGCGTCGGCGGGGTGCAACACCACGGCGCCCTGTCCGTCGGCGGTTGGGATCACCGACAGCACGGGCGCGTGCACGCGCAGCGTGCGCCAGGTGGGTGGCGACGCCGACAGCGTCAGCACCGTGATTCGCTCCGACGAGACGGCGTTCGAGTAGAGGACGGCGATCGCGCCACCCATGGTCAGCGCTGTCTGACCGATGGTCTCGCCGGTGATCGTCAGATGAGTCACGTCGGCGGGCGTCGGCGCCACGCCGCCGAGCGGGATCACCGCGACCTCCGACGTGTCGCGCACCACCGCGACCGCGCGCGTGCCGTCGTCGGTGACGTCGAGGTCGGTGACCGGCCCGCTGAGCGCCAGCGCGGTGAGCGCCCCGCTGCCGAGGTCGACGACGCCGACGGTGTTGCTGCCTTCGCGGCGCACGAGCGCGAAGCGCCCGTCGCCCGTGATCGAGACGTCGCGCGTGTCGGCGTCGGCCGTCGGATCGGTGTCGAGCGCGACGTTGGCGTTGACGAGCGGTCCGCCGGCGCCCCCGAGCGTGATGATCGAGACGCCGTCCTCGGTGACGGCGAACGCCCGCCCCTCGTCGGCGGAGAAGGAGACGGACGCCGGCCGAAACCCGACCGCGAGCGTGGTATGCGCCGCCGTCGCCGCGGTCGATGCGCCGGCGCCGAGATCGATCACGGTTAGGGTCTGGAATCCGTCGGTCGAGCGCGCGTTCGCGACCTGGCGTCCGTCGACCCAGGCGATCGCGAAGCGTCCCTGGCGCGAGACCGCCAGCCGGTTGGCGCCGGCCACGATACCGGGAATGGTCCGGCTGGTCAGCGTCGTTCCGTCCGTGCGCAGCACGGTCGCGTCGTTCGACAGCGCGTTCAGCACGACGACTTCGTCGGCGCCGGGGACGGCGGCGACGGTGGTTGGCGCGTCGCCGGCCTCGACGGTCTTCACCACCAGCGACGTCGCGTCGACGTAGGCGACGCGGCCGCTGGTCGGATTCGCGATCCAGATGAACCGGCCGGTCGAGATCGGCGCCTGGTAGGTGCTGTCGAGCTCTTGCTCGGGCGGCGCTGTCGCGCCGCCGTTGCCGTTGGGGCTGCCGCCGTCGGCCAGCACACCGCTGCCGCCGCTGCCGCTGCTGCCGCCGGTGCCGTCGCCAAACGAGCCAGGAGCGCTGCTGGAGGACGACGTGCCGGCGCAGCCGCCAGCTCCGAGCACCAGGCCGGCGCAGCACCCGAGCCACCACCGCCGGTCCATCCGCCTGTGTTCGCGTGATCCCATCGCCGAGGCCTCATCCGCAAGCGCGGTGCCAGCGGCGTCTTGCGCGCCTGCCCGCGGGATCTCGGCAGAAACGCGCGGCGCGGTCCTCCGGCATCGCACCCGTCCGGACACCGCTGTCGCGATCCGGTCGCGTGGCTCGCGGCCGTGCGGCAGCGCACCTTTGGCTCCAAGGCCGCACGTCGGAGCGGCGGGCCCACGCGTGAACCGTTGGCGCGCGTTTTGAAGTCGGATCGGGGCCAGGAGATGAGACGATGAAGAGGGTGAGCACACCGCGATCGCTTCCCGCCGCGAGGCTCGTCGCATGGGCCGTCATTGCCTCGGCGGGCTCGATCACGCTCTCCGGCTGCGGGTCGTCGTCCGCTTGCGATCTCGATGTTGTGCTCCGGAGCCGTGCCGGCGCGGGCGCCGTCGATTGCGGCCACGTCGCCGTTGGCGCGCCGGCCACGGTCACCGACCAGTGCGTCGCGGACCAGACCGCGGCCGGCACGCCGTTCTTCGCGCGCTACGACGCCCAGGGGACTGACTCGCGGATCGCATTTGGCGTGGTGCGCGACCCGGGTGGCCGGACCTGGGTGCTCCTGTGGGACAGCGACCCTTCGGGAGGGTCGGGCGCCCCCGGCGTGATCACCGAGAACGTGTGCAGCGGCGACCCGACCGTCGGGGCGTCCGGCGCGGGCGTCAGCGGCCCCCCCGTCCACTGCACGGCCGCGACCTCGACCGATCTGGTGTGCAGTGGCTGACGTCGCGTCGGCGGGCCCCGGGTGCTCCCGGACGGTGCATTGTTTGGACGGCCCGCGCTTTTGCGGCTATCAAGATAGGTTGTGATACGCCAAACGGGGATCGCCCTCGCGATCTTGGTCTTGGTTGCGGCGGCGCTGTCGATGGTGGTGGCGCGGCAACGGCGGCGGCAGACCGAGCCGATGCGCGTGGTGCTGCTCGGCGAGCTCGACGCCGGTTCGTGCGGCGAGCTGCGCCGCGCCCAGGTCCTGGCGCGCCGCCTGATGCTGTCCGACGCGCGCGATGACGAGGCGCGGGCGGCGCTGGCGCTCGCGGGAGCGCTGCTGGCCGTCGACTGCGGCTTGCCCCTGACCAAGGACGTCGTCGACGTCGCGTCGGGCACGGCCGAGATGATCGGCGGCGACGAACGCGCGCGCTCCGACGCGGCGTCGGCGCGTGCGTTGCTGCGCGTGGCTTCGGGCGAGCCCACGGCCGCGATCGCCGAGGCCGAAGCGGTGGTCGCGCGCGCGCCCGGGCTTCCTCAACCGCTGTACGCGCTGGCGCGGGCCCGCGCGCGCGCCGGTGATCTGGTCGGCGCCAGCCGGGCGCTAGAGGCGGCGATGGTCATCGGGCCGGCGTTTCTGCCCGCGCGCCTGGCGTGGGCCGAAGTCAGGCTCGATCTCGGCGATCCCGGTACCGCCGCCGAGACGCTGCGCGCGCTGCCGAACCCGGACCTGCGCGCGCGCTTGCTGCTCGACGAGGTGGAGCGCGCCCGCGGGACGACGGGGGCGGGCGGCGCCGCGGCGGCGGAGCTCGACGCGGCCTGCGATCCGTCGCGGCTGACCGACACGCTCGAGGTGGCGGCCTGCGCTCTGCGCGACGCCACGCGCGCGCGCGTCGCGGGCGATCGCACGCGCGCGCGAGCCAGCGCGATCGCCGCCGCCGAAGCCGCGCCGACCGACCCGCGCCTGCTCGCGGAGATCGCGCAGCTTCTGGCAGAGCTGGGCGCCGTCGATCGCGCCGCAGCCCTGGTGACGCACGCCGAGCGTCTGGCTCCTCCGCAGATGCCGGCGCTGGCCTGGGCCGCGTTTGGCGTGGCGCTCGGCCGCGGCCGCACGCCCCCTCAACCGGCTTCGCCGTTTCCGCCCGCGCCCGAGGGGCCCTTGCTCGAGGTGCGCGCCGCGCTGGCGGCGGGTGGCGTCGGCGCGCTGGCCGCCGTGACGACCCACGCTGGCGGGGCCACGAACGGCGGCGATCCCGATCGCGACGCGCTCGCGCGGCTGGGCGAGCCCGGGAGCGGCGCCCAGGCTGCGCCACCGGGCGCGGCTGCGCAGCGCGACGACGAGCCGCTGCGCGCCTATGTCGACGGGTTGCGTGCGCGCCTGGCCGGCAATCTTCCGCTGGCCGCGGAACAGTTCTCCCATGCGCTCGCGGGCCACGGCGACGCCTGCCGTGCCGCCGGTGAATACGGCGCGATCCTGCGCGCGCTCAAGCGCAAGCCCGACGCGCGCGTCTTCTCCGCGCTGCGCGCCGAGAACGCCGGCTGCGTGAACCTACCGCGCTGAATCGTCGTCGTCGCCCGCGGCCGGCGCGGCCGCCGGGACCACGGCCGCTTCCGGCTCGCCCATCTCGGTGCCGGGCTCGGTCTCCCCGTGCGACGGATCGTGCTCGGCGCGCTCGCCGTCCATGCGGTTGGCTCCGTAGTCGATCCAGTATTGCTGGTTGTCGCGCACGTCGACGTGCACGAACTCCGAGACCGGGTAGTAGCCGATGCCCTTGATGCCCATCGCGAAGGCGAGATCGCGCACCATGAGCGGCGTCATGCCCGGAATGCGGATGTCCGCCGCCATGCCGCGCGTGTGATAGCTCAACTTCGCCATCGAGTACATCGGCGCGCGGAAGCCCGACACGAGAATGATCTTCTGGTGCGTGCGCTGCGAGAGCTTGTAGAGCAGCTCGATGAGCCGCGGGTCCGGCGGCGTCTCGGCGCTGGTGCGCAGGCAGCGCAGCTGATGGCGCAGCTGGCGATACGAGTCGGGCTCAATCTCGCCGCTCGTCAGGTTGATCTTCACTTCCGTGGATTCGCCGTTGTTGGCCGACTCGAGCGTGAAGTGCCCGATCTCGCCCGACGGTGGGCGCAGCGCCGGCGTGCGGCTGCTGGCGCGCGCCTCGCCTCCGCGCAGCGGATGCCTCGCCACCGTGTCGGCGACCTGCATCATCGACCGCACGCGCCGCTCGAGGCCGCCCAGCGTCTCGCTCATGCGCACCGATCCGCAGAGCAGGATCACCGTGGCCAGTAGCAGCGCCGCGCCGATGAGCGAGATCAACATCGGCAGCGCGCGCGGCAGCACCAGCGTGCGGATCGGGCGTTCGGGATCGCACGCGATCATGATGCGCAGGCGCCGGTCGCGCCGCGGCCGCGCTGGCTCCTTGCGCAGCTGGCGCAACGTCTCGGCGACGGTGGTTGTCGTGTGCGGCCGCTCCACCATCGGCAACGACTTCGTCTACGAGACCGGGACCAGATGGCCGTGTGAGTCGAGTTGGTGCGCCGGTTCGCTCTCCTCGGAGCGGCCCTTTTGCCCGTCCTTCGCCGTCGAGCTCGGGCTACCCATGAAGCTGGTGCCACGAAAGACGCCGCCGGTTTCGATGCGCACGCTCAGCGCGGCGATGTCCCCCTCGACCTTGCCCTTCGCGAGAATTTCGAGATGGCCGGCGCAGCGCACGTTGCCGATGATCGCGCCCGCGACGACCACGTCCGAGCCGACCACGTCGCCGCGCACGACGCCGCTCTCTCCGATCACGACCTCGGCGCGCGACGCGACCGTTCCCTCGACCGTGCCGTCGATGCGGAACGCGCCCTCGGCGCTGAGCTCACCGCGAATGAAGGCGGAACGACCGAGGACGTTCTCGATCGGCTCGCGGTCGGGGCGCGTGCTTTCGTCCTTTGAACGCCATCCCATCGATTCCTCCTCTGAGATACCCCACGAAACGCGCGGGGCCGTGCTCTGACATCGGGTGCCACCCGGAAGAACTGAAGTCTCGGCGCGGATTGAGACCCCGATCAACGACCGATCACGCGCTTCATTTCGACTTTGTGTCGCGCGTGGTCGCCGATTCACCAGCGCAAGTAAACCAGCTGTTTCTCGTCGGTGAATTTTGAGCAAAGCACCACTTGTCGCCTTGCGCAGTTGGTTTTCTCCGTCCAGTGTGGTGATTGCGGGTTGGGCGAAGGAAGGCGGGAGAGGAGGCGGGGCGGCGGCGGGTAGGGATCAAATCAACCGGGGCGAGGGTGTGGGCGATTGTGAGCACGGTGGCACGCGGGGGCGTGTGGTCTACCGACAGCCGCAATCGCTCCACCCTCACCTCATTAAGGTTTGGTCCAGGCGGCGGAGGCCGACCGCGCAAAGCAGGGCCACCAGCGATAGCGCGCTGAAGCCGAGGATGCCGGGCGCCATCGATTCGGCCAGTCCTTGAAGCAGGATCAGGTGAATCCTGGGATTATTGGCCCATTCGGGCCGCGCGGGTACTTTCGAACCGACCGCGGCTATGTCGGCCATCACGCCGCACGCGATCGAGAACAGGACCGCGAGCGCCAGCGCGGCGATCGGTGGCAGTTGCGCACGCGCCGGGCGATACGCGAAGCGCAGCGCCGCTCCCAGGTTGATGAGGACAAAGAAGAGAATGGCCCACATC